>Ga0181600_10002752_pt1 | contig 13439 bp, 18 predicted proteins | sample 041ome_2_FD_132982 | JGI IMG/M metagenome (GOLD analysis project Ga0181600, IMG submission 132982) | Coastal salt marsh microbial communities from the Groves Creek Marsh, Skidaway Island, Georgia - 041406US metaG (megahit assembly) | ecosystem: Environmental > Aquatic > Marine > Intertidal zone... | reverse complement strand
TAAGAAAAATAAACCAGATGGTACATTTGAAGAAAATTCATCAGGTGATATAGATTTAAACGTTGACGAACGAGAATTACCTAAAGAAGAAATAATTGCAAAACTTACTGATTGGTGTCAAAAACAAGGCATCGATGATTTAGAAATTATGAACAAGGGCAGAACATTTACTGGAGGTTGGGTAGCAAACGCAGGACTTCAAGTACACTTCCGTACTCCGATCAGAGGCGATGTTAAGAACGGCTTTGTTCAAACAGACTTTATGCTTACAGACAATCCTGCTCTACAGCGTGGCGCCAAGCGTGGCGGCACAGAATCCTTTACTGGTGCTGACAGAGCTGTACTACTTTCTAGTCTTGCAAGAGGTAGAGGATACAAATTTAGTCCTACTAAAGGCGTAGTAGATCCAAACAATGGTGATGCTGTCGTTGCAAATGACTGGGACGAAATTGCAGAGATACTACTAGGTAAGGGTGCTAAGGAAGCTGATACACATACAGTAGAAAGTATGTTAGCAAAACTAAAAGGCGATCCAAACTACGAACAGCTTATTGGTCCTTGGAAAGAGAATATGGCTAAAGCTGGTAAAGAAGTTCCTGAAAGTCTAGCAGACAAGCAGATAAACAGAATACTTAAACTATCAGGATACAATCGTTATGAGGTTTAACGAATTTAAAATTGCATTAAAAGAATCAGTACAACTTACTGAAGGTGCTCGTATTGAACATTTAGAAGATCTAGTGTTTAGAGAACTACCTCCTAGCAAGGGTGCTAACAGAGCACTGCAAAGCCTTATCGATATGGAAAAAGGCGGACACACTAATGTTACAGTTAAGTGGGACGGCAGTCCGGCAGTTATATTCGGTCGTGACGATGAAGGCAACTTTATATTCACAGACAAAAGCGGCTTTACAGCATCAGGATACGACGGCAAAGCAAAGTCAGAAAAAGACCTGGAAACAATGCTTAAGAACCGTCCGGGTTATGCAAAGAATCCAGAAGGGTATGGCGTACTAGTTGATAACATGAAGGGTGCATATACGGCATTTGAAAAAGCAACACCCGAAGACTACAGAGGTTTCTTTAAAGGAGATATGCTATACTTTAATACTCCTCAAGTAGAAGGTGGCGACTATGTATTCAAACCAAACATTGTTGAGTACAGAGTAAAGCAAGATTCAGAGTTAGGTAAGAAAATTGGTGCAAGCACAGCAGGTATTGTTATACACAGAGAAGTTAGTGCAGACGGTGTAGAAGGTCCGTTACAGAACGGAAACATTTTCCAAGGTAATGAAGTATTAGTTGTTCCACCGGTTACAGTTTCAGAAGCACCTACAATAGACGATACAAGTGTAAAAGAATTAAAAGCAATTATATCAAAAGATGCTGCCGCAATGGATAGTTTATTAGATATAAACGCACTAACACAAATGAAAATGAAAAAGTTACCTGAAGTGTTCTACAGTTATATGAACAGCAAAGTAGATACAGGACTAGACAATCTAGGTGGCGATTTCTTAGATTGGGTACAAGCACGTAATCAACTAAGTGATCCTGCAAAGAAAAAAATTGCAGAATATGTTGCAAACAATCAACAAGGATTTAACGCTCTTTGGGAAGTTGTTGCAAAGATACAACAAGTCAAGGATGATGTTATTGCACAACTTGATAATCAACCAGGTTCTCCAGTAAGATCCAGTATGTCAAGTAAAGACGACTCAGCAGAAGGCGGCGAAGGTTATGTTCTAGCGCATCCAGAAGGTGACATTAAACTTGTGCCGCGCAAGACTTTTAGTAAATACAACAGAGCAGTTGAAAGATAGGGGAATATCAAAATGAAAATGAATGAACTTGTAAATGAAGGATACTACGATGCATCACCGTTTGCTAAGAAAATGGCAAGTTACGGTCGCAAACTTGATACAATAAGTCAAGGCACTGGTGAGCCAGGGAGCCTAGCAAAAATGTCAGACGAAGAATTAGGTATGATGAATAAAGCAGGAAGTCTTGCTCGCGTTCTTGTAACAGTTGGATCAGATTTTGGAGTTAAAGATCCTTCAAGCGGCTCAGGCAATCCTCAAGAACGACTAGCAAAGTTTTTTAAAGAACTAGAAGCTAAGAGTGGACTTGATAAGCCAACTATTTTGAAAATGTTCAAGAAAGTAGAAGAACTACCAGATGGCAAAGTTGCAGATAACGAGCCAGATAACGAGCCAGAAGATGAGCCAGAAGATGATTTTGATGATGGCCCAAGCGATGACGAAATTGACGCAAAAGCAAGAGCAATGGCGAGAGGCAAGTAATGGACTTTATCAAGAACATGTATAACGAAGGATTAGTTGAAAAACACCTTGAAGAAGATGCATGGGCTGATATTCGTAAGCGTAGAGTAGAACGACTACGTGACGAGCGTAACATTGCACTTTATGGCTATTTGGTCGGTCCTGAAAATGCAATGCGAGCTAAAAAGTTTATAGAAGCAGCAGAAAATGGACAAAGCATACCTAAATCGTTTGTAGAAGGCTATTTCCCTATCATAGCAATGATTGACGATATCGTAGATGCTGGTCCAGGTGCTATTGCACAACTAAGAAATCTACATAAGAGAACTAAAAAATAGCATTTTACCCCTATTTTTTGTCAAAAGACTAAATACATATAACAAGTTCAGAAGAGAAATGAACGAGTTTAACCATTTAGATATAGGAGAATAAAAATGGCAGCAATCACAGCAACAGGTTCAGTCGTAGCAGGTAACGGCTTAGGACCAAAAACACACGTACTATCAGTAGCAACAGGCTCTAACATGGCTGGTTGTGTAGCAGAAGCACAAGTAGAAGGCTTCACAATCGCAGCAGTTGAAGGCGTTGCAGACGGCAATCACTTTGTAGTACAAGGTACAGGTACACCAGCTATTACTAACGCAGTACTAGTTGCAACTTTCGACCAGAACCCTGCATAATAAAGATTCCTTACTACCTTAGGAACCGTGATGTTATAACAGGCGTCACACTAAAGAGTCACTTTTTAAGTGGCTCTTTTTTTATGGCTTAAATACTGTATGAAATTTCGTATTCAAACACTTGTAGACATCACTGAAACAAAAGCTCGCCGTCAAGGAGACGACAAGTTTGCACACAAACAAGAAGCAAACTTTCAAACTGTACTACAAACAGTAGGTATGAGAGTTAATATAGAATATGCAAATAGTCCAAGTTTTGAAAATATAACAGCATCAAAAAACTTCTTTAATGATAAATACAAAGGTAAGCAGATGTTATGGACTTTCGAGTTTGATGTAGAATACAAAGATGCATTAACATTAGAGATGCTTAAGGGCGACTTTGATCTTATACCGATCATAACTGGGCTAAACGAGACTGTAGAATTACAAAAGGCACTATTTAGAACAACAGGAAAAGATACAAACATTGTGTTTTCTGTTGTAGATTAAGGCAATTAAGGCCAACGAACGAGTTTACTTAATTTACGGAGATAAATGGTGGCAGATAATATACCAACAACAGCATTAGAAAAAACAAGTCTCGAAGCACACGTAGACCTATGTGCTCTGCGCTACAAAAACCTTGACGATCGTTTGTCAAATCTAGAAGAAAAAGTAGACGACATTCATAGAGATATTACAGAAGGCCAAAAGTCAATGACTAAAGTATTAATTGGCTCAGCTGGCACAATCGTAGCAGGACTGTTATCAACAATAGTCGTACTGCTAATGTCTTTACCGCAATAACACCCTTCCAAAAAAACTAAATACATTATGCAGTTAAGAGAACTTACAACAAGCCTTGACGAAAAACGTGTATGGGCAAGAAGTGGAAAGAAAGTGGTGCGTAAGTATCGCTGTTCAGGTGGTCGTAGACACGGCCGTGTTGTATCTAAAATACAACAATGTTTTGCAGCACCGGATATGAAAAAGCGTTTTCAGTTAAAGAAAACAAAAGCAAGACTAGGTTCGAGAATTGCACGTAAGGCTAAAAGAACTAAAAGAATAAATCCAGCAAGTCGTAGAATACAAGCTCTTAATAAGAGGCGTTAATATGAAGTTTGTTGAGTTCCGTGATATTGAAGAAGAATTATTAGACGAAGGTTATGTTCAGATTGCTGGACGTAGTGGCAATAAGATTGTTCGTAAATATCGTTGTACTTCAGGCTCACGCAGAGGACGTATTGTAAGTAAACCGAGTACTTGTAGTGCGCCTCGAAATGTTAAGAGTACAATTAACATTAAGAAGGCAAGACGCAAGTCAGGTTCATTAATGACTACAAGAGCACAGCGTACAAAGACTGCTCTTAAGACAACTAAAAGATTAAAAAGGTTGAACGTGCATTCACGTTCTAAACTAAAGCCAAGACGCAGGAAGTCGAGTAGAAGAAGATGAAGTTTAACGAATTTGAAAAACCAGCAAAACAACGTGTAGCAGAACGCAATGAAATGACTGAAGAACAGTTAGACGAAATTATACCTGCAATTGGTGCCATAGCAGCTAGAGGCGCAGCAATGGCCGGCGGTGCAGCAGCAAAAGCCATAGGAGGCATTGCTAAAGCAGGAGCAAAAGTAGGAGCTGCCGCAGCAAAAAAAGTAGGAGCAGCAGCAGTTCAAGGCGCACAAGGTGTAGGTAAAGGACTTGCTAAAAAAGTCGCTTCAAAAAATGCACAAGCACTTGCAAAGGCAGTGCTTAAAAAAGGTGCAAAGTTACCAATGCCTGATGAAGGCGGCAAAGTCCAAGACTTTGAAATAGACGATTTAAAGGGCGACGAAGTTACACTAACGAACCCTAAGCCAAAACCAGGCGAACCAATCAAAACAGTACATAAGACTAAAGAATTAGACCCAGTTATTCAACAAATGGTACAAGGACAGTAATGAAACTGAATGAGTTGATAGAAGATTTTACTATCTTTACAACAAATGAAGAAAAACAAGTGTTATCTAAAATAGATGACATAATGTCTCTTGACGTTTTCACTGAACGTGAACAAGCCATAATTGAGAACTTAGTTCGCAAAAGTCTAGTAAGTAAAGTACATAAACGAGGTTCTACACTGGTAATGGCAAATGAACTCAAATAAAATAACACCCAAACTAGCACAAGAGCTTGAAAACTTAATCAATAATAAGATTGATACAAGTTATCTTCCCTATGTAAAAGGAAAGAGTATTCGTATTGGACATATTATTGTCCGTGAAACTAAGGTAGGATTTTTCTTGGTGTTTGATACTAAGGAAAACAAAGAAGTTGCTAAGATGTTTTGTAAAACTGCCGCAGTAGCTCTTGCAAAAAGTGTCGTTCAAAAAAGAAATGATGCAATTAGTAGAATTAAACAGTTAGATGAAAGAATTAGTAAACATTTTACTGATGCTTTATTCTATAAACATACTATACGTGTAACAAAAGATGATACAAGACGTGAAGTAGCAGAAATGAGATATCAAATTGCGGCTGAAACTACTAAAGATGCTAAAGAGAAATTAGATACCTTTATCTATTCTTGATGATAAATAACTATAACAAATAATTAAGTTCAATAGGAAGAGTATAACAATGAACATTAGAGAGATTTCAAAACCAGTTACAGCAAAATCGCTGAACGAGAGCCTAGCAAAACGCTTTGGCAAGCGCATCGCTTTAGATAACTTTACACTAGAGCAACTACAGGACGCTCGTAATAAATTGCGCACAGATTTGTTTACCGTAGAAACTACAGAAAGTTTTAACGCTGTAAAGACAGAAGCATATCAGAAATCAAAGCTCTTCCTTGATGTACTAAATGCAGAAATTTCAGAGCGTGAGGACGTTGCAGAAAAACTGGATCCTGTTGGCAAAGAAGACGACGATGTTAATAACGACGGTAAGAAAGATAGTAGCGACAAATACCTAAAGAAGCGTAGAGCAGCTATTGCAAAATCAAAGTCAAAAACAAAAGAATCTATTGTACGTGAAGGTGCAGAAGAAGCAGCTGAATTAGTAATGGCGGCAAAAGATATGGTAAACCGCATTACAGGTTGGATGGAAGACACAGCAGAAATGCAAACTGAATCTATGTTAGAACTTGCAGACTCAATTCGTGATGAAATGGGATCGGAGCAATCAGAAGCATTTGTTAACTCTGTGAAACCAGCATTAGAAGCACTATATACGGCACTAGAAACCACACGCGAAGCAACTACAGCAGGCGTTGGTATTTTAACAGGTGAAGCAACACCTGATGCAATGGGTGCCGAAGAAGAAGTACCTGCAGAAGAACCAGAAATGGAACCAACTGTAGATACTGATGTAGACGCTGAAGTTCCAGCAGAGGACGACGGTATGGCAACTGCTGAGCCAGCAGTAGGTGGTGAAGAAGAAGCAGGTCGTGCAAAGCGTGAAAGCGTAGAAAGAAGTCGTAAATTAGGTTCTATCCTTTCAAAAAAAAAGTAACCGAGGAGGCTAGTCCTTCCGCAAAACTAATTCTCGTATTGAGAAATAAACTCGCTGACGCAAACTTGAAAAAGCAGGCCAGCGAGTTTTCTTTTGTTGAACTAAACAAGCTGATGAGAAATGCAGGCCGTGAACAGTTTGATTATAGAACGTTTAAAGCAGCATATGACTCTGACCAACGTTTAAAAAGCATGATTAAAAACTTTAATCAAGATGGCATTACTCTTAAGACTGATGTAGATGCAGACACAGCAGCACCACAAGAAGATCCAGGTAATACAAAAGTTAGCCAAATGGCTAAACGTGCAACACGCCAAAGCAAATAAAAACTTGACAATATAGTGAAATTGTTATATAATATTAAAATAACAAAGGAGTAATTATGTCTCGAACACAAGAAGAGATTGTACAACAAATTGAAGGTATAATCGAAACACAAATTAAACCAGCAGTAGCAAGACACGGCGGAATAATTAATTTTAAAGAATTTAATGACGGCGAACTAATTCTTGAGCTTAGTGGCGCCTGCGCAGGTTGCGCTGGAAGTAAAATGACACTTAAGATGGGTGTTGAAAGAATAATTAAAGCAAATGTTCCAGAAGTAGAAATTGTAGAAGCTGTCGACGACGAAGACAGTGGTGTTGATCCATATTACGACAAGGGAACTGTTAATGTCCTTAATTATAAAGACGTTTGATTACCAACCAATATCACGCAAAGAAATAAATGGTAAGCGGCTATATGCAACACCTGATGGTAATGCTGTAGCAAGTGTTACTACTATTCTCGATGCTACTAAGGACAAGACACATCTAATTGCCTGGCGCAAACGAGTAGGCGAAACTAAAGCCCGTGAAATTACAACTGAAGCAGCCGGTGTAGGAACACGGATGCACAAGTATCTTGAAGATTACATTGAGTTTGGCGAATGGCCAACTCCGGGCAGCAATCCATTTGCAATCAAAGCACATCGTATGGCAGAAGTAATACGTGACGAAGCAATGGTACACGTTGATGAAATTTGGGGCAGTGAGATTAATTTATACATGCCTCAAATGTATGCAGGTACTACTGACTTAGTCGGGCAGTACAAAGGCAATCCTTGTATCATGGACTTCAAACAAACTAACAAGCCTAAGAAGCCTGAATGGGTAGTTGACTACTACTTGCAAATGGTTGCGTATGCAGAAGCACACAACGAAATCTATGGCACCAACATTCGCGAAGGGCATGTGTTTATGTGCAGTCGCGGTGATGACGGTATGATACTCGGCGGCGAAACTTATCAACAGTTTGATTTATGGCCGCATGAGTATGACGAATGGCGCAATGAATGGTATAACAGAGTTTATCAATTCTACGAGCAGCAAGCATAAATACTACTAATAAACCTGTAGGAGATAGCAAGTGGCTGTTGTACAAATTAGTAGAATTCAAGTAAGACGAGGACGCAAAGGACAAACAAATATTCCGCAACTTGCGTCGGGTGAAATAGGCTGGGCAATTGATTCCCAAGAGCTGTTTATAGGTAACGGAAGCGTTTCGGAAGGTGCTCCGTTTGTAGGTAACACAAAAATTCTTACTGCCGCTGATAACATTTTTCAATTAAATGATCAATACGAATACAGAGCAGAAGATGCTATTATTCAAACAGGCGCTACAGCAAGAACAGCAATAAAAAGAACACTACAAGATAGATTAGAGTTTCAAGTATTTGCAGCAGACTTTGGTGCAGAACATGATACAACTGTAATTCAAACAGCCGCATTACAACGTGCTATTGATAACTTATTTTTGAATACTAAAACGTCTCCTGAAAATAGATATGTGTTAAACTTGGCTCCTGGACTTTATAGAATAGATGATAGTCTTAAACTTCCGCCATACACTACTTTAAGAGGTGCAGGCAAAGATAAGACAATTATCGAACAAACAACAAACAACCCTATTTTTATTAATGTAAACGGTGAAAGCACAGCTGGTAATTATGATGAGACTGTATCATTAAGTGCAGACAACCAAACTCGCAATGTTGAAGTAAGTGCAATGACTCTGCGTTACGAAAATGCTACATCAAAAATTTACAATACAGTGTTTGATTTACAGAGCTGTAGAGACAGTCATTTCTATAACTTAAAATTAAAAGGCTATTGGGACGGCGACGGAGATCAACCAGAGTCAATAGGATTTAACCTAAAAAGTTTTAGTGGAGCAGTAAGAAGTAATGCAAACTTATTTGAAAATATTGATATTGAAGGGTTTGCATACGGAATAAACAGTTCTTTTGATATTGAAAATAATAAATTTAGAGCAATAAAATTTAATACACTATTAAATGCTGTTCGACTAGGAGCAAATATGACCCCAGTAGATTATACTGATCCAGTTGAAGTTGCTCAATTCTTAGCAGATGGTAGAGCGTACGGCCCAGAAAATACAATTGTTGAAGACTCAACTTTTAGAGAAATTTATAATCAAGGCTTTGCTGTACATAAAGGAACAGGCAACGTATCACAAAATAACAAATACTATGATGTAGGTAACGACGGCGGCGATACGTCAGCAGTTACTACAAGTGTAATTAAATTTGACGAAGCTGGCAATAACTCGATAGACGATTGGTTCGAAAGAACACAAGATTTAAGCTATAGTCCAACTTATGTGAGTGTCAGTAATACTAATGGTCTTAACTTTCAAGCAGACATAAACGGACCAAGATACTTACCTGAAATTGAAGGTGCCTTTAATTATACACACAGTCATATGCATACAATCAATCCTATTGGAAGCAATGGAAACTGGGTAACAGCCTGGAGACTTCCAGCAAATCAAACACGAACATTTGAAATTCCATATACTTACAAATCTGTTAATGCAGACGGTGTAAGACACGGTACTCTTAGTGTTCTGATCGACAGAGACAATGAAAAGATATCTGTTTCAGACGAATACGAATTTATTGGACAAGATGATAGTCTAGTAGGGACCGGAAATAACTTGACATTTAGAGGAAAACTTGTTAATATAACAAGTGGTAACCCTGTAGACGGTGACATTGATACTGCGTATATAGAAATATACAACGGTACGTCAGAATCTACAGTAACATTACCAACAATTACGTTTACTCTATCGTCAAGGTCATAATGTTTACGAAAAATTTTGAAGAACAACTAGCAGCTTGGAAGACTTTTAGAGAGTCTCTTGAAGAAATAGAAGATCCTTTCCGGCGTGTTTTAGATTTTTATAAGCAAGCTCCATTGAGTAGATATAGTTGCGATCCTTGGGAGCGCAGCACCTGGGCAAGTCCTTGGGAACTTCTTGAAGAGAATGACTATTGCGAGTTTGGAATCGTACTAGGAATGTGTTATTCCCTACAGTTAACCGATAGGTTTAAGGAATCAAACTTCGAGATACATATTTGTACAAATAACGAAAAATCAGAAACGCACTACCTTTTGTTTGTAGACAACACTGTAGTTGGCTACATAGGCGATGTCGTTTCAAAGGAGGATTTACCTGATGCTTTACAGTCGCAACGAATCTATCACATGTCAGAGCTTCAATAAATACCTCTATAACACAAACATAAATTATTAATAAGAAAACAGGAGTCATACATGTCAAACGGCATTCACATCGTTAAACGAAACGGTACTAAAGAACCAATTAACATTAACAAAATTCACAAGGTTGTTATGCATGCCTGTGAAGGTTTAGCTGGCGTTAGTGCTAGTCAAATTGAAATGAATGCTAATTTACAGTTTTATGATGGTATGAGTACAGACGAAATTCAAGAAATAATGGTACGTTCGGCTAATGATCTTATTAGCTTAGACGCTCCTAATTATCAGTACGCAGCAGCAAGATTATTAACATACGGACTATACAAACAAGTGTTCGGCGGCTTTCTTGCAGTACCGTTTTTAGATATTATCAAAAAAAATATTGAACGTGGATTATACGATCCGGCTATACTTGATGCATATACTGAAGAAGAAATTGCATCGTTAGACTCTTACATTAGACACAAACGCGACGAAAACTTTACATACGCAGGCATTCGTCAAGTAGTTGACAAGTATCTTGTACAGGATCGTTCTACTGGGGAAATTTTTGAGACTCCCCAGTTCATGTATATGATGATTGCAGCAACTCTGTTTCATAACTATCCTAAAGAAACACGTATGCACTATGTAAGGAGATATTACGATGCGACCTCACTTTTTAAAGTCAATATCCCAACGCCAGTCATGGCAGGAGTACGAACACCTATCCGCCAATTTGCAAGCTGTGTTCTTGTTGACAGCGACGATACCCTTGATAGCATCTTTGCCAGCGATATGTCTATTGGACGCTATACTGCGCAAAGGGCAGGAATTGGAATCAATGCAGGACGCATCCGAGGCGTCAACAGCAAAATCAGAGGCGGAGAAGTAGCACACACAGGTATTGTCCCGTTTCTTAAGAAGTTTGAAAGCACAGTACGTTGCTGTACACAAAATGGTGTACGTGGCGGTAGTGCTACTGTACACTTCCCGTTTTGGCATCAAGAGATTGAAGACATCCTTGTGCTAAAGAACAACAAAGGTACAGAAGACAATCGTGTGCGCAAGCTAGACTATTCAATTCAGCTTAACAAAACTATGTACGAAAGACTACTAGCTGGTGGAGAAATTACTCTTTTCTCGCCACACGATGTGCCTGGCTTGTACGAAGCATACTATGGCGATCCAGCAGTGTTTCAAGAGCTATACGAAAAATACGAACGTGCTACTAGCATTAAGAAAAAGCGTATTCCTGCAATGGAACTATTCTCTGCACTAATTAAAGAACGTGCTGAGACAGGACGTATCTACATTATGAATGTAGACCATGCTAACACGCACAGTAGCTTCAAAGACACGGTATACATGAGTAACTTGTGTCAAGAGATTACACTGCCTACTAAGCCACTTAATCATATTGATGATCCAGAAGGTGAAATTGCTCTATGTATTCTAAGTGCTATTAATGTAGGTGTTATTAAAGATCTACATGATCTAGAAGAACTATGCGATCTTGCTGTTCGTGCGCTAGAAGAGATTATTGACTATCAGCGTTATCCTATTGTGGCTGCTGAAAAATCTACAAAAGCTCGTCGCTCACTAGGTGTAGGTTACATTGGATTAGCACACTATCTTGCTAAAAACAAAGTTCAATACAGTGATCCACAAGCATGGAAACTAATACACGATCTAACAGAAGCATTCCAGTACTACTTACTAACAGCAAGTAATAACCTTGCCAAAGAACGTGGTGCATGTGAGTATTTTAACCGTACTAAATACAGCGACGGCATTCTGCCTATCGACACTTATAAGAAAGATGTTGACAACATTGTTGCCAACGAACTAAACTATGATTGGGAAAGTTTACGAGCTGACATTAAGGAACACGGACTTAGGCACTCAACACTGTCCGCACAAATGCCTTCAGAGAGCAGTTCCGTTGTGTCGAACGCAACCAATGGAATTGAGCCACCTAGAGGATACTTGTCCGTTAAGAAGTCCAAGAAGGGGCCTCTTAAGCAGATTGTTCCACAATATCAAACTCTAAAGAATCACTATACTTTGTTGTGGGACATGCCTAGCAACGAAGGTTATATTAATACAGTAGCAGTAATGCAGAAGTTCTTTGATCAGGCGATTAGTGGTAATTGGAGTTACAATCCAACTCATTATCCAGACAATGAAGTTCCGATGAGCGTTATGCTACAAGACTTGTTAAACACATACAAGTATGGATGGAAGACTTCATACTACCAAAACACTTATGATTATAAAACTGATCCAAGTGAACTAGAAGATGAAAAACCACAAGAACAGTTGTTATCACAAGATCCAATTAATGATGACGAAATGTGTGAGGCTTGCGCAATTTAATTGTTGACAAGATAGAATAAAGATAGTACTATAGCATAGTAAATAAGGAAGTTAGAATGTCAAAGACAGTATTCAACAAAGAAAAAGTAGACTTTACAAAACAGCCAATGTTTTTTGGCGCAGAACAAAACACACAGAGGTATGATACTTTTAAGTTTCCTGTGTTTGACAAACTTAACCAAACTATGCTTGGTTACTTTTGGCGTCCAGAAGAAGTAAGCCTGCAAAAAGATAGAGCAGACTTTGCTAACTTCCGCCCAGAACAAAAACATATTTTTACAAGCAATTTGAAATATCAAACATTACTTGACAGTGTCCAAGGACGTGGTCCATGCCTAGCATTTTTGCCGCATGTTTCACTTCCTGAACTAGAGGGCTGTATTGTTACTTGGGACTTCTTTGAAACAATCCACTCACGTAGCTACACACATATTATGAAGAATGTGTATGCTGACCCAGGAGAAGTATTTGATACTATTCTAGATGATGAGAAAATTATTGCTCGTGCTGAAAGTGTTACTAAACATTATGATGCATTTAACGAAGCAGCAGATGCATATTTCCATCGTGGCGAAGGAAATATGAAAGAAGTTAAAAAGAAACTATATCTTGCAATGCAAACTGTAAACATTCTAGAAGGTTTGCGTTTCTATGTGTCATTTGCTTGCACATTTGCTTTTGGAGAACTAAAGCTAATGGAAGGTAGTGCTAAGATTATTAGTCTTATCGCTAGGGACGAAGCACAGCATTTGGCACTTAGTACACACATTCTTAAAAACTGGGCAAATGGCAAAGATGATCCGGAAATGGTGACTATTGCTAAAGAATGCCAAGAAGAAGTGTATGACTTATGGCGCGAGTGTGTTGCAGAAGAAAAAGATTGGGCAGACTATTTGTTTAAAGACGGTAGTATGATTGGTCTTAACGATACACTACTACATCAGTATGTAGAGTACATTGCTAACCGTCGTCTAAAGGCGTTGGGCATGAATACTATTTTTGATGCACCAGTAAACACTAACCCGCTACCGTGGACACAGCATTGGCTATCTAGCTCGGGCTTGCAAGTTGCACC
>Ga0181600_10002743_pt1 | contig 13456 bp, 20 predicted proteins | sample 041ome_2_FD_132982 | JGI IMG/M metagenome (GOLD analysis project Ga0181600, IMG submission 132982) | Coastal salt marsh microbial communities from the Groves Creek Marsh, Skidaway Island, Georgia - 041406US metaG (megahit assembly) | ecosystem: Environmental > Aquatic > Marine > Intertidal zone... | reverse complement strand
GATGCCCCTCAGCGTTTCTACCTTGATATTGAGCTGGAATACCTTCGATTGAAACGTATTTCTGAGCCTGAGCCTGAGCCTGAGCCTGAACCTGAACCTGAACAGAAAAGATTGATCAATGCATTCCTAAGTCGGTTCTGGAGAATCTACAAGTAATGATGTTTACACAGGACTTTGCACTGGCCTTTTGTCAGGCTACGAACACACTCTGCACCGACGTTCAACGAGAGATTTGGAATCTCTGCATCCAAGAACCCGAGTGCCCGCCGGCACCCAAAAAAAATGTTTAAAAGTTTTTTAGAGTTTGTCGGGGTGAGGACGAACACTCATCAACCAGTTTTGATCCGGGCCATCAATCAATGTAACGAAGTTCGTTACATTCAAGTATCTGAAAACCCTCATTCAGAGCGTCGAGATCTTCTTGATGTTCTCCTTACGAAGTGCAAAAGACTCATGTCCTTCGTAGTGCAGAAAGAATCTGATAGTGATACGTTCTATGATATCATGGAGTTGACGAACAAGGTGAGACTTGCCCTTTATAGAAATGACGATATCACATATCTGTATGACGAATTTAACGTGTATGCCTCTAAATACAAAAAAAATTCTAGATCATCGATGAATCTTAGCGACTTAGAGGTTTAATACAATGGTGAATAATGGAATGCCCCGTGTGTTACTGTGATACGAATCTTGTACAGTTGACGTGTGGGCATACTCTTTGTGCTTCGTGTACAAAGAAATGGTATCTTCAACACCGGGGTTGTGCGACATGTCCCATGTGTCGACAATCTCTGTGTTTTAGAAATATCATACACAAAAAAAAGCAATGGAATGTCGAACGTTGTCATCAACTTTACACAGAGTTTATTGATGAGCTGATATTTGATTGTACTGAAGAGTATTTCCCCGTTTTATTGCAGTGTATGTCAATCATACAGGATAGATATACATTTACGATGAAAAGTTACCCAGAAGTTACGAGTGATGCCATGGAGTTTATTTTACGATACTCGTGGATTCCACTCGAACCCGAAGATGTATATAATCATGACATCCCAACCTTCATGCACTACCTTTTTGTCAATAGAACTGAATATCACAACCTAAGTAGTTCACAATACATAAAATTTCAAGATGAAATGGATCTCTTCCATAAACTTATCGATCTTATTGACCGGAACTCGGAGAGGATCCCAGATGGGGACTATCTCCAGATGTGTGACACTATACAAGAACTTCGAAAGCAAGTGAAGCCACCATCGTTCTTGTTGAATCAGAACCAACCCTTACATTTACCGAGTGATCCCGATACCAATGCTCAGAGAGAAAGAGAACAGCTTCGTCAGCGATGGAGGGAAGTTGAGTACCCAGGTTTAAATGAATTCTTACGAGAGTTACATGAAGAGTGGTCCGAAACCTAAGTGAATAGGGACATTTGTAATTTTAAGAAACAATGGAAGAACTTATGAGTCTCATCGATAAAAACTCCCATAAAATACCCGAAGGTGATTATATCCGAATGTGTCGATTACTGAAAGAAATGTACAAAAGCAGGGATCGATTACTTGTTACACCTGATGTGGTTGGTGAAGATTTCATCATGACATCAGATGCATTCAATAAATGCCACACGTGGATCAGAAGTACGGAAGCTCTCCGAGACGCCTTCGAAGAACACGAAAAAGATCCAACAGATAAAGTGAAATTAGCAATCTATAAACAGATTCGAGAAGCATCTAACCTATATTGGAGAGAACTTAACCAAACGCATGGATGTGAGGAACTCATGTGGTTTGTGCACAGGGGAACACTCGCACAACGTGATTTCAGGTATTATGGTAGGGCGGTGCGGAGGGGTCAGGTCTAGGGAGTGATCGTACTTCAATACACGCGGAAGGATCTATCGTCCCTGGTGCGTGTAGTTGTTTTAGTCTAGATAATTCCTGTAATTGAATATGTATTTGTTTTAGTTCGTTGCATATCTTCACATACACCCACTCTCTCTTTGTTGGGAACATCTCATCATCCATGATATCCATGATTTTTCGTACGTGTTCCATACCTAAGTGAGGCTCAGAATTTATATTTTCAAGAAAAAAATGGGTTCTACCCGAAGCCATCCACTCCCTCCCGGTATTTTCGTTGAGATGAAGCCCTCCCCAGATGAGTTTGATAACTGGACCGAAGAGGATTTTGACAGGGAAATCAAAAGGCTTCGAGAGCGTGTCAGGGAACTCAAGTCCCAAAAGGTCACACGCGTCGATTATGAAGAAGTTGTACTGGATCCACCTGACGATGACGATGATGATATCGTGCACGACCCCGATGTTCGTGAGATGGTTGAGAATGGTGAACACACCTGTCACATGTTTGACACACCTTGCCAAGCATGCGAAGATGATGACGAGGAGGATGAGGCGATACAGAAAGTTGACAGGTTACGTGCTCATTTCTGTTAGCAAGTCAATTTCTTTCTCATAGGTTTGAGAGAGTAACAGGGATTTCAGGTCTCTAGTAAATGTAATGTATATTCTTGGTATATCTCCCCATAAACGCTCCGAACACACGAATGCGTCAATAGCCCCATCTCTCAACAAGGGTTCAAGTAAAGTCCAATTTGGTTCGTTGTATCGGATTTTTGTACACCCCCTAGCAAACCTTCTCGAATATATGTACCATGCCACGATGCTCTTATAGATGTGTATAGGTCGTTTCCCTTGCTCGAGACACTTCCGGAGAGAAGGTACCACGAAGGTGTGAAACTTTGTGAACCCATCCATACAGATTCTATCCAACTCATCGACGTTCGTCGCATCCGAAAATCGCTCCTCGACAGTATCGATGTAGTCGTATACATCGAAGGGTAGTTCAGTGTCAATCGAGGGGGCAATTTCTTCTCGTTGAAGCTGTTTGAAGTGTTTACGATGTGATGGGTCATTCATAACCTGATCGAATGTCGTGTAACCAGAGAGAACACCAATATAGGCGAGTGATGTGTGACCACCATTGAGAATCCTAATCTTCGTCTCTTCGTAGGGTCCAATATCATCACTGATGACGACACCAACCTTGGTCAGATCGGGGAAGTCTGTAGCGAACTTATTTTCAATGACCCATTGTGTATATTCTTCAGTTTGCACAGCAGTTGAACCATGACCAGGGAATACATTCTCGACTTCCTGACGGAGTGCGTCCGTCGTTCGAGGTGTAATGCGGTCGACCATACACGAAGGGAACTTGACATTTTCCCTGACCCATACAGCGAGTTCGTGTTGGTTGGTATGATATAGATACGCTAAAAATTGTGTTTCGAGAACGAGACCATTTTGGCGAATATTGTCACATGATAGGATCGTTATAGGACTTTTACGATTACGAAGACCACATGCCAAGTATTCAAAAAGTGGGGACCCTGGTGCGTAACCACTCTCTGTTACCGTGATAGTGACGAGATGAACACTGGGTAAAGTAAGCATATGTTTCGCGATCGTCCTATTTTTGGTCCAGTCGATGTAGTCAAGATGTGATCTAATCATCATGTATTTCGATGGTGTTTTCAATATGTAGTCATCAATCTCTCTGAAACCCTCATTTCTTAAGTTAACAGCTACGATACCCCAACGAAGATCTCCAGTTTCCTTCATGTACTCGTGAATGTACATCGCCTGGTGTGCCCTGTGAAAGTTTCCATACCCTATATGAACAATACCAGTCTGACATTCAGACTTGTTGTACATTCGTTAAGTTACTTAGACAAATTAAAATAAGAAAGATTAAGCATGGAAAATTTATTGAAGGCTATGCAACTAATAGATAAACACTCAAAGGTCTTACCAGAGGGTGATTACCTGGAAATCTGTAACAACTTGAAGAGTGCCTACAATAAACGGAGTGATCCAGTTATGTTTTTCGACTATGATAATTTTCACATCATCCCCATGAGTGACGATCAGCGTGTCGTCAGTTATTTCAATAACTATTATATTGACAGATCGATTGAACTCGACAGTGACTTTAATCAGTTACAGATAAACTATCTCGAAGGTGAACTGTCTAGTCATCAACCCATACGCCGCACATCCAAACCCATGCGTGAGAGGGTACTGAGACATTATAGTCGGATTCATGACGTGGACCCTGGACATTTCGATAAAAAGACTGTTACCCAATTATGTAAAAAGTACATGGAACTCGAAAACGATTTTAGAAGTCGGTACAGAGATGCGATCGTCAAACGTTTATATTGGCTCGAAGACTCAAACGACAATCTACAGGAGATATAAAGTTTAAACACGCGTGTCTAACAATGTTAGCTCTAGCTAGTTGCAGACCAATACTCACACCAAAACACACGAAGCGTTTTAAAGTATACGCTACAGCATATAAGAATGTTGACCCTTACCGTGAAACTTCCCTACGGTACATGGGGTACGCGAATGAGCTTGGTGAAGCTTTTACATCGTATCTCCCAGAGTGGGGTCTTCCCGCATCTTACTGTGTCGCCGCATCCTATGTCATGTTCGACACGATTGACAAAGGACAGAAGGCGTTTGATGCTGCCGAAGAAGAAGACAAAATCATTGACACTCTCCGAATTTCCACGGAAACTCTGACATGGCAGATGCTCGCTTCCGTCTTCTGGCCCGGATCGATCATCCGGGTGATTGTGAATCTATCCACAAACATTGTTTCGAATGATGATTTACATTTTGTACCCACGATCGTAGGACTCCTCGCGATACCTCTCATCGTGAAACCCATCGATACTACAGTTGATAAACTGATGGAGAATTCTATTTCAAAGGTCATTAATGGTGAAATCAAAACACCTGAAGATGCGAGTGCTGCCTTCATGACAACGGCTGGTTCCTTTTCTTTACCCCCAGTGATGTATCTCCTAGCGGCATTTATCAAAAAGTTAAAAACCTAAGTGAAATTGGAATTGTCCAAAACAATATGTAAAAATGGATAATCTCCGCAATCTCATGCAATGTCTGGACGACATTTCCAAGATGATCCCCGAGGGCACCTACTTGGAAATGTGTGACAACCTCAAACAAGTTCATGATAACATCCCCAAGAATGATGATCCACCGGTGACCGATAACCGCCGAGTTCCATTCACCCCCGTTCTAAATTTCGGCGATTCGGACTCTGAAAGTGAGAGTGAAAGTGATGAAGATGATTCGTGGCATCCCGGGTGGTATGATGAATGGGCTCAAAATGATGAAGGTCTTCGATTATTGGTACGTGATCTAAGAGTTGCCAATGCTAAATTGAGGACGTTGAAGCCCATCCAACGAATCACCAAGAAGGTCAAGGAGGCTGCCATGAAACATTTCACGAGTCATACACCAATTTTCGATACCAATATTTTCGAAGATACTGATTCAAGTGAAGCCACCTTTGAGAATTATGTTCGACTCACAGATTTTACTCATCTATCACAACCGGAACGTAAAGAACTCGTGAGCAAAAAGTTTGAGCGTAAAATTTATGAGGACTATAAGATGTTTGAAAATCACCGAATCGAAATGACGAAACACCAAGTCATGGAGTTGAAGAGGAACTTGGAGATTGAGATCAGAGATATGAAGGCTCGCCAAGATTACTTGCGAGTTCATTACAATTTGTAATAAAGAATTGAACACTGTATATTCTAAATATGTCCCTCACTTACGCGTTCGTCAAGCCCGTCGTCCCCACCGAATACTCCCGTCTCAAGACAACCCTCAAGAGGTCTACAGCTGGATATGGAACTGCTTTGAGTGCTTCGTATTTCATCACACAGGGGGCTGACCAGGGTGTATCGGCCGTTTTGGGAGCCGCTGCGTCGTACGCGTATGTGACCCTTCTATCGGATAGGGTGGACAAGTTTGAAAATTCGGCAATTCAGAAGGAGTTTTTGGCACCAGTGTGTACCGCTGCTTTTGAAGTGTCGTGGAATAACGCACCTTTCGCGTTTGACTTTGATTATGGAGCTACTTTCGTGGGATTTCTCGCTTACAAATTCGCACTCACCACAGTCCTATACGAGACCGTTAAGGAGATGATGATTGGAGACAGCGAAGCCTTCTACGACACCGAGGAGAAGGTCTACAACGACCTTAGCGAAGACGACGAAGTTCCCGAGCAATACGCATCACTGCACGAGGAGACGACTGGTTGATCTTCTTCATGGTATCCGAATTCATATAAGAAACACGTTTATTTACCATATTCTTAATGTTAGCCCTGGCGCGCGCAACGGCGGCTGGACTGGGGCTACGTGGCTTGGGTCTGGGTGCGGGAATCTTGGTGGTCATGTTCCTCATGAAGTTGGCGGCAATCTTCCTATCGAGAGCCTTCTTTTCCGCACGTTTCTTCGCAACAGCACGCTTCTTAGCAGCCTCGGGGTACACCTTCGCGAGAGGCACATTGTTCATGCTGTTCTTCACCTTCGCCTTGATGGAACCACACAGCTGCTGGACAGTCTTCTTCTCAGTGTTGATACCATACTTCTTGGCAACCTTCACCACCTCATCCTTCTTGTAGAGACGGCACTTGCGCGCACCGAGCTTGAGATCACCCGCCTTGTCTACGGATACGAGTACTGGAGTCATTGTTTAGTATTAGTCGAGAAATTTATTGGTCTTTATTAAAAGGAAGATGGGTGTCCTACTCTTCTATGTATATTTACTCTCACGACTCACGAGGAAACCCAAATGGAAAAAAGTCAAGGCCAAAGCCAATTGGATTTAATTCATCACACCAGCCTGAAGGAACTTATCAATCCTGTGTGCGATACCCTTGCCAATACCCTTGACCTTCTTGGGACCCTTCGTAAGTTCTTCACCACTCGTCACGTCATAGTCAAGATTACGGATAGATTCAGCAGCCTTTTTATAGGCACGAACCTTGAAGGGGTCTTCGAGGTTGTCAGCATAATCATCGAGAGCGTGTGCGACTTCCTCGTTGGTGGAGGTACCCTTCTCGAGCATCTCGAGCTTCTGCACCTTGCCAGTCGAGAGGAACTCGTCGATGACATTGGCAATGCTCTTGCCAATACCCTTCACCTTCTTGGGACCCTTCGCGAGTTCCTTGCCGCTGGTCACTTCGAACGGAAGTCGGTCGATGATCTGAGCAGCGTGATCATACGCCGCACTCTTGTGCTCATCCTCCTCATGGTAGGCGAGCTCGTCGAGAACGTCGGCGAGTTCACTGTTGTAGGAAACGAAGAACTCGTCATCTGATTCTTCGAGATTCTGACCCTCGTTGGAGGCAACCGATTCAGAGTCCTCAAAGTACTCGTCGAGGAAGTGGTCAACCTTGGTGGCGATACCCTTCCCAATACCCTTAATCTCGAGGAGGCTCTCACCATTCTGCACCTCAAAGTCGAGAGTGGCGATGATATCCGCAGCCGTGTTGTACGCCGCAGCTTTGTAAAAGTCAGATGTCATCTCACCAAGTTCCTTGAGATGCTCGGCAATATCCTTGTTTAGGGTGTGCGTCTTGGTTCGAGCAGTCGTCTCAAAGAGGGAGTCCTTCCTGGATTCATTGAGTAGGTTCTCGAGCTGTTCAATTTTCTTAGCCTGTTCCTTGCAGAGATCCTTGAGGTAGGTGTGCTCGTTGATGAGGTTCTTGAGTTCGGTAAGCATGTTCATGATGTACATTTCACATGGGTCTTCTTTACTTAGGTTTATAATGATGAAAAACCTCTTTATATAAATGTTCATCTTAAGACCCAATCTTTTAAGTTGTTCGGATTTCACATCCAAATTTTTTTAACGCTCTGAATAATTCCTTTTTAGATGCATCTCGTATAATTGCGTACAGGTTGAACTTCGGTTTTCCACTCGATACATTTCACGCGGGTCTTCCTTGGTTAGGTTATATTAAAAAAAAAGTTATATAAACTATCAATGATAAACAGGGTCGTCCGTCCGTCTATGATGATAAGACGGAAGAGGATACAACTCTCTCGTAAAGTTGTGCATGATTTGAAAGAGGTGAGTAAGTTATCCTCTTCCAAACAATGGGAATTTGCCGGTAATATCAAGTACAGGAACTTTGACTTTAGTAAACCAGATATCACGACATCGAAAAAGCATAATCGAGTCGAGTCTCCGGAGATTGAAAGAGTTTGGTATTCGGAAATATCGTTTCATACACACCCCGGCATCGGCCACCATGATGGGACTATATGTCAGAATACGCCTATATTTGCGACTCTGCCCAGTAATGCCGACTTTGAAGCCTATATCAAAGGATTCCCTGTTATGCAGGTCAATATGATCTGTGACGCACACGGGTACTACGTCATAGATATACTTAATTCATCTTACAATAGGACCGTTCCTCTACCAGAAGCTGTATACGAATATATGAGAAAGCTACGTACTACACCGTTCATGCGTATCTGTGTATTTTCAGATAACGGATGTGAATACTTTCAGACAACCATAAGAAATTGGAAAAAGGAAATCAATGAAAAGGTTAATCCGGAGATGACGAAATTATTCGGAATATCGATCCGTTATTATGGATACGATGACGATCCTCCCATTGTTACAGTCTATCGGGATATAGACGTAGTATAGAATCTTCTAATTCATCAACCTCGTACCAGGCCCAATGACACTCCGTCGAATTCTTATCTATTTCACACTTTTCCTGTGCTTCTTTGATCGCTTCTGTGAAACGTAAACGAAGTCTCAGATTTTCCTTGATTGGTCGAACCTCTGCCACACTTGGTCGTTTGTACATGCCTTCGAGGACATTTTGACGTGTCTTTACCAATTTTATCTTGTAAAGATTATTTTCTGAAAAGGTTGCCACGCATCTCATACTTTATGAAGCTATTAAAGTTTTAAGTCTATTCGTTTACAAAGTCATGTTTACTCTCAAAACGATATCCACACGACCACTTATCCGTACGAAGGCTCAAAGGAATGACGAGTTTGTCCAACCAACTGATGCACCCGGGGAAGGGAAACGTCGCTTCCCATCTATGGATGAACCAAAAGAGAATGTCACCATGAATCCTATCAAAAAGTTTTTGATGAACATTTTCAGGATCAAGGAAATTGATCATGAAGAGTTCAGAAAGAATAATAAGTGGGCCATCAAACCCCCACGTCGAGATTGAAGTTTTTATCCATCTTCCCCAACGAAATTTTACCGTCATCGATGAGTTGCTTAATCTTTTTTCCAACATCAAGGTTATCTTCCCATACCCGATCATTTCTGGGATCATCGGGTAGCCTGGGCATATGCATCGTGAAGGCGACCATCTTTTTATCCATGGGTAACTCCCTATCTTGGATGATACGCAGGATATGTTTCGGAATATTGGACGGATCCATTATGATTTGAAAGTGGTTGTATTCTTTAAATTCAACCTAGGTTAATAACCCATATGTTCCGCGTTCAAGATTGATGATTCGTTCACCACAAGGAATGTCATGCCTCATCATGAGTTAGAACCCGAACCCATTAAAGAACGTGGTATTCGCCTTCATGTTAAAGATTGGTCATGTCTTATACCCAGAGCTGAAATAGATATTGACAGGAAATTGAGTTGTGAGAAAAAACACCATGTACACATTTCTCAAAGCATTCGATGGTGCGTCTCCGTGGACCAAAGATGAAATCAAGTGCATCATTTTCATCTCTGAGGAAGAAGGTCGCAGGAAAGTTGGGCATTTTACACGTAAGTAGACGTAGTAGTATCCTATTTTTTAACGGAACATGTTCACCACCGCTCAACCCGGCTACTTCACCTTCAGTCTCAAAGAGATCGACAATGGTCAAATTGTTGTTGCCAAGCACCCAGTGATTGCTTTCGAAGTTGTCCCCTTCTACAGTGAGTCTCGATACGAGACCCGCCCCATCACGGCTGCTGACCACTCTGGGTATGACAACCACTTTGACCATGACCACAAGCAGACTCTTTTGACTCCCCAAGGCGTGGTCTACGAAGATGGATCCCCTCCGTGTAGCCTTGACACGTACCTTGAGGTTCTCAAGTGTCGTTATGGTGAGCGTCTGTATCTTCATATGAGTATGAGTTCCACACCGTAGCCCATTTCCTCCACCACCGGGTCATTCTTGTAGTCTATTTTGTAATACACCTTTTTGATTCCACTACTCGCTAGAGCCTTGTAGCAGTTGAGACACGGATAATGTGTCACGTACGCCACACAATCATCAATGGAGGCACCCCTCTTCGCCGCATCCGTGATTGCGTTAATCTCCGCGTGAATCGTCGCTTGTTCGTGTCCATCCCTCACGATAGACTTGTGTTCGCACCCACCCAGAAATCCATTGTAGCCCATACTGATGAGGCGGTTGTTCTTCACGAGGACACACCCCACTTTGAGTCGCTCACACGGAGACCGAACCGATGCAAGCTCAGCAGTCTGCATGAAGTAGTCGTCCCAAGAGATTCGGTCAGACATTTAAAAGGAACAGGCAATTACCCTTTAAATGAGTGAAGATTCGGAACCATGTAAAAATTTTGAATTTTGTGGTGAAATGCAGCCTCCTCGATGGGCTCATGCCCACCCAAATAGTTATCTTGAAGATGGTGGCGATCCCGATTTATGTTTGAATTGTGCTGTGATGTTTCGTAAAGAATTGGTATTCAAAAACGATGTTGAATGCCCAGTTTGCTTTGAAACAAAGAGAGGAATAACACTACCAAAATGTGAGCATGCGATTTGTATCGGGTGTTTTCGCGATTGTTATTACGGTCCCGATTTCGATGAACCAGATTTCCCCTATTCGAAAGATATTGAAGAAGAATACGAGGAATATGGGGGTCTGGATTATACACCCAAATCATTTCTCGAACAATATCCATTAATTCGCGAATACGAAGAGGAATGCAATAGGAGATATGACAGACAGGATGAGATGAAATCAGTAAATAGTAGATGTCCTTTGTGTCGAAGTTAATACCTAAGTAAACTCAAAACCTTGTAATTTTCAAGAAAAAAAACAAACAAACATGTCCGCAATTGCTGGCAAACGAGAATTTCTCTGCGAAGTCGCGGGTGGCATCGAGGTCTTCATGAACTGTACGTGTTTATCCGATGAGATTCACGCCGGTCAAGATGACGATATTGAGGTATACATCAAGAACAACATCCTCGACGGATCATCATTCTGTTGCGAAAAGTTTTGCAAAGCCATGCAGACCATCGATGACAAGACCCTCAGAGATCTACTCCATTATCTTGAGGATAGAGACTGGAGCATGGTCGAAGCCTTCAACGAGAGCTGTCTGGGACTGGATGACCTCCCCCCAGAACTCACGGACATCGCAGAAGCTATTCTTGACCAAGATATCGTTACCTTTACAGACTTCCTAGAATATTAGATTGTAATGAAACCTAAGTTGATTAAAGCTTTAACCGAAAAGTATGTTAAGATGAGTATTCTGGTAAAACCATACTCAGATTTCGTCGGTGTACATCATTATACGAAACGTGAAACTGAACATATTAGATGGTATGAAGGGTTTAAAGCATTTTGTAGACCTCTAAGGAATGTAGACTTGGAAGATATTGAAAGTAAAACCAATAAACATACAGATATTTTTGAGTTACCAATAAAAGATATTACTGATCACCATATTAGACATTTTAGATACGTCCAGAGTTGCGTAGAATATGACGAACAGGAACTTAATATTGATCCGTATATTTTTGGTTTATGGTTGGGGGATGGTAATGCAAAAGTATGTGCATTAACGACTGTAGATTTACCCGTAGCAAACATTTGGTGTGAATATTTAAAACGTATAGGACTTGATGTACATGGGAATAATAAAAAGAATAGAAAAACCGATGTCAAAATAGACGAAAGTGATCAGGTAATTACATATCTTGGTACAACATCGAAAAGAATTGGTAGCGGATATGCTAAACCAAATACAAATAAATTTTTAAACGAACTACGAAGATTAAACGTTTTTAATGCAAAGCACATTCCCGACGTATATCTAAAAAATTCGAAAGAAAACCGTTTGAAACTTTTAGCTGGTTTAATAGATACGGATGGATGTTTACATACAAATACTAGTTATGAGATAGTACAGAAAAGTGAAACACTTGCAAATAATATCGTCGAATTGTGTCAAAGTTTAGGTTTCTTTACAAGTATAAAATCTACAACCAAGCGCTGCACTAATTCTAAAAATCCCGAACATATGGGTATATACTATCGTATATTCATAAGTGTTACTTTTCATACACCCACTATACCTCTTCAGATTGAAAGAAAAAAAAATGTTAAACCTCAACCCGGAAACGAAAATCAAAACTCCAATTTCCCAAAGTTTGACAATAATGGAAATCCTATAAGTGACCGTGACAAGAAAAAGAATACATGGACACTCGATATTACACAAAAATTGTACAATATCGTAGAAACATTCAAACAACTTGAACCTAAACAGAATGTTCCATGGAAACAAATTAAATTGTTAGACCCTGAATTCCAACCATTCGCTCCCACTGCATTAAAAACACAGTATGACTCTATCACAGGTAAACACAAACAAATTGACTGGTTAAAAAAACACATCGAGGAAATCCAGGAAAATTTCATTTTTCAGAATATAGACCCAAAAAAGTTTATAGAGAATGATTGGTTTGACAAATATAAAAAAGCGTTGAAACATCTGGAAGAACATTCCGATTTATCGATATACACAACCGAAGGTGCTTGGTATCATAATCAACGTAAATATTATGACTCAGTGTATATTATTAAGAAACAATTATTAGATAATATACAAGAGAAGATACCTGAGAGTAAACGTGCATTATTGGTCGACCATCTAAATCATATAAAACATCGATATCACAATGGCGAACTGATAGAAAATATTTCGCTTATAAATGACAGATTATACATACCATCTACTACTAAATATAATGATATTGGTCGAACAGTTCAAAATTTGCAAACTGCTGTTAAACGGGGTGAACTATGGGATGGATTTCAGTCTGTGGATTACATAGAGATGTACAAACCCTTGCTACACGAGATACATTTAGACCCTAATATTTGTATGAGTGGCTCACTGATTTACAAAACTTTACCTGAAAGTGATGAATTAATTGATTTTTATACCAGTGCTGTCGATGCGGCTAAAAGCATAGTCAAAGATGGTAAGATTTCTTCATTTGAAGTCGGTAAGAGAAAAATAAGTAAAGCATCTAACATTCAAGGTGTTGAATATGGTTATAAGTGGGTAAATTGCTCTTTACCTGGTGTTTACAACTTCGAAACTACCTCAAGTCAGCATCCGCCGTGTAATACGTCTTCCCCTTCGTGACGAAGCTGTGTACCCTCGCATATCCCCACGCCTGTGGAGAGGCTCCCGGACGATGCCCGGTTCTCCACGCGGCGAGTCCCCTATTGTACACGGTCTTGAGGGTCTTCAAAGGCACACCAGTAGCCT
>Ga0181600_10002733_pt1 | contig 13491 bp, 11 predicted proteins | sample 041ome_2_FD_132982 | JGI IMG/M metagenome (GOLD analysis project Ga0181600, IMG submission 132982) | Coastal salt marsh microbial communities from the Groves Creek Marsh, Skidaway Island, Georgia - 041406US metaG (megahit assembly) | ecosystem: Environmental > Aquatic > Marine > Intertidal zone... | reverse complement strand
GATTATGACCAATGGGTCACTCAATTCAAAGCTAAATGGAGTGCAGACGGACGCACGTGGCACGATGTTGAAGATGGAGTCGAATACGCCGCCAACTTTGACAAGCATACTCCAGTCAAGACCTACTGGGCGGAACCTGTAGAGGCTCGATATATTCGCATTCTCCCGCTGCACTGGCACCATCACATATCCATGCGAGCCGGGATTCTCATCGAAGAGCCCAAGTTCTGGGTAAAACCAGTGCCTGAGATCATCGAAGACCCTGACTACGACCACGTGGCGGCGTCGAGCGTGTGGGAAAATGCCAGAGCCGGTACCAGGCTCAATCAAGGTCGTTTGGACTCTCCTGCGTCTTGGTCTGCGCGGTACAATAACCAATATCAATGGTACATAATGGATCTTGGGGCCGTACGAAACGTCACGGGAATCATCACACGCGGTCGGGGCGATTATGACCAATGGGTCACTCAATTCCAAGCTAAATGGTGCGCTGACGGCCGTACCTGGCACGATGTCGATTCCGGATTCGAGTTCTTTGCCAACTTCAATCGCCACATGGAGCAGAAGAACAACTTCGCGTCAGTCGTGCAAGCGCGGTGGATTCGCATTTTACCGACGGGTTGGAGGGGCCACATATCCATGCGAGCCGGGATCCTCATCGAAGATCCTCACTACTATGGCCTCGCTTGAAGATGATGCGATATTTCACGCGGAGTGGACTAACTGCATTAATAATCTTCACCTTTTTGTTCTCCGACACATTTCGCATCGATGAAAAACACGCTGAGAGTTTCTTTGACTTTCATCGTCTAGTTCAAGTTGTAAATGTTACACATGATCGCTATCTTCAGCCTCTCTCTCTCTCTCTCTCTTGCGCGCGCGCGTGCGCGCGTGCGCGCTCTAACTAAACCTACAGGATTGATACTCATCACCCGATTCACTGTCCACGTATGCGTCGCAAGACTCAAGCCTTACGTTGTGAAGATCGTGGCATCTCACGAGAACGACAGTGGAGTCGAACGAAACGCCTTTTTGGACCTCCTCGTCTCTCGAAGAAATCAAAGCGACGGATTGATCGACAAAAAGAGGGTGCGCTCCTTCGCAATCAACCACTGTTGCGGCTTGTTCTTTCGACACGGGCACAATCTCGACGGTAACTTGATGCGCAAAGAGTGCATTGTTACCGCGTCCCGCGTAAGCGCCTGGCGCGAGCCGAATGACGTCGTGATTTAACGACGAAGCTGCATCTTCGTCTAGTGATCGCAGCGCTACGTCTAAAGCTGCTTGAATGGTTGCGAACGGCTTTGTGGGTGAGCCGTCGTCGGTGGAGCCGGAATCACTTTGTCTGGCTGATGCGACGTACAAGTCGCAATAGAAAAATTTTGAAGCAACGCTGACGGCGCTCCAGGTGCCCGCACGGGCATTCGTCCCCGTGTTTGACACTCGCACATCCGACTCAAAGCAAGGAGCATCAGTGAAAGAGTCCAAACCAAACGTCTCGTCTACGATGCGGCTGGGAGAGACGCAAAGAATTTCACTAGAACTCACAAAAGTGGCTGGTACTTCTGTCTCGCGAGTCGTTCCGGCGGCGTTGTCGCTAAATAGACAGGCCAAGTGAGCACTTTTGAGGAACCCGCTCCCCGTAATCGTGACGACTGTGCCGCCTTTGAAAGGACCACGAGCCGCATGCGCGGTATAAGTCGACGGAGTTCGCATGGATGTGACTCCAGACACTATCGGCGGGGCGCCAGAGACGTCGTACGTAAACGCCACGTACGCTGCGTTTGCCATGGGTTGCTCGACGCCATCCCCGTCTCCTCCAGCTGAAACGAAATCGTCGAAAGTACGCCCATCGTTCGTAACCCGCACTCGACACACTGTCGACACACAAGGCGACCCGTCTTCCGAACAAGTCACTCCGATCCCAGGCCACGGTGGCGAGACGCACTCAATCTCATCGTATCCAATCCAACGAATGGTGCTCGCAGCCCACCCGCTCGACCATTCGTATCCAACACCCGTACCGTTCGTCAAAATCTTCGGACAACTAAAAGCACAACGAAGATGCGCACCCGGATAAAACGTCCCTCGAGAGCCATCGCCGCTCGCGCTCGTCGCCCTGATTCGAACCGTCGTTCCGCCGTCCTCTGGCCCCGTCGCCGCGCCTCCCACCGTCTCCCAACTCTCTCTACTCCGCGATCCAATCGTCACAGAGCTCTCAAAACATCCGTAACACCCCGGCGCGCTCGAATCATACTCAAACGCCGCGAACGACCTCTCTCTCGATCCACCCGTGCTCGTCGTGAAGTCCCCAACCTCTGAGCTCCATCCAGACTCGACGTTGTTTCTCACCGAAACATGCGCCGTAAACCGCCCCTCTCGGCTTCCCAAAACCGCCGGCGTCGTGCACCGCACCTCACTCGCGCTCACATACGTCGCCGGCGTCTGGATGAGCGTCCCAGTGCCGCCGAACCGACACGCGAGTTCGCGAGTTCGCACGAATCCGCTCCCGACGACGCGCACATCTGTTCCGCCCGCCGAGTGTCCTCTGCTCGGCGTCACCCTCCACACCGTCGGTCGTCGGCTTCTTTGCGCCCCGTTCGTCGCGTATTTTCGTTCGTACAAAGTAAACCTTCGTCTCGTATGTTTCACGCGTTCCGTTTTCCCATCGCTGCTCTCGCTATTCGTCGTCGTCGCGCCGCGGATGAGTGAAAGCGTCAACGAAACCATCAGCAACAACCGCGTCGACGAACGAAAGATTCCACGCGAGATGACCACCCCGGGGCGACGACGCCTCGGTGGACGACGGGCGATATCGTCACCGTCGCCCCGGTCGACCATACTTCCTCTGGTCGACGCGACGACGCGACGACGCCGCGTCGTTGTGTGTCTCCAGATTTACAACGGTCCCGCGGCTCGTCACAGACCGACGCCATCTTCCGTCGCGATGCTTCCGTCTCTGACCGCGTACACGGATGAAGACGCGACAACGATCGAGCGGGAAACGTCGACGAAACGGTTGGATGCCAACGTGCGCATCGTCGGCGTTGCGGCGAGGACGAATCGCGATGTTGATGTCGTCAGCGATGCTGGCGGCGGCGCTGTTCGAACGACAACCCCCGCCGGTGCGCCGAGAGTGTTGATGTGCTACCCGCTGAGGATCCAGCACGACATGGAACGCTCGGCGACGCGTGGGTTTTCAACCGCCAAGTGGGCGTGCGACGCGGAGACGCGGTTACCGTGGCCGAATTTGTTTTGGCTGACGTGTCCAGAGGCGTTGCGACGCGTCGGCCGGTTGGAACACAACGGACGGATCCGGAGCTTTCAGGAACGGATACACGAGGATGAAGCGGCGAGGGCGGTGTTTAACGCGCAACACGCTCGGTTCGCGGCGTTGCGGTGGGGTACGTTGACGGATGAGGATAGGGCATGGTGCGAGGAACGCGGCGGGGCGTACGTGGAGGCGTTGCGAGACAGGGGCATCGGCGGGTATTATAGTTACGATCAAGTCAAGTGTTTACACGTGCATTACGCGCATTACTTGGCGACGGGGGATAATATTGTTGGGGAGTGGGTGCAGGAGCTCTTGGACGCGGGGGAGGATGGTGAGGCGGCGCGGGAGCAAACGGAGAAGTTGAATGCCTCCGCGAGGCCGACGCCGTCGCGTTGATTGGATTTAGACTACGGACGCGCTTCTTTCTTATTGTTTGTAATAATAGTATGGTGTACACGTGTGATTTACAACAGCCTCGTTCGCTTCAACGCATCGCAATTGATTCTTCTTCTTCTCCTTCTTGTCGTTCATATTCGTCGTCGTCGTCGCCGTCGTCAATCCAATCCGCCGGCTTTGTCAAGACGACGCTTGGATAAAACACTCGGTGTAGAAACAACCCGTGCGCGGGCGCTCCCATCGGTGCCCTCTTGCGATCTTTCGCGTCTATGAGATTTTGAAGATATTCTAAATCGTGTTTACCCGTCGCCACTGTGAGCGCGGCGCCAACCATATTTCGCACTTGTCTGTAAAGAAACCCGTCTCCCTCGCATTCGAGCCGAATCGTCCCCGGTTCATCCTCAAAGACGTCAAACCGACGAATCGTTCGCACCGTGTTCTGGTCCGCCTTTGACTTGTCCCTGCTCACGTTGGCGAAAGATTTGAAATCCATCGTTCCGACGAACAGCGCGCACGCTCGCCGTAGGAGATCCACGTCTGGCGGTCTCCATCCCACACGGTGCGCGTACTTGCGAGAAAACGGACTCGCCGTCTCCTTGGCGTCTAAATAATAATGATAAATCTTCCCCTTGGCGTGAAACCTCGAGTGAAACAGCGGATGGGGTTCCCAAAACTCCTCGCATCGAATGTCATCCGGCAACATTCCGTTCATAGCGCGCTTCCGTTTCGATAAATCCTCCCCGAGCGATTTACGACAGTAAAAGTGCACCACTTGCCCTCTCGCGTGAACGCCGCTATCCGTCCTCCCAGCTCCACCCACGCGCAACGATTCCCGCGTCTCCCCAGTCATCTTACACAAACACCTCTCCAACTCACCCTGGATTGTTTTATTTTTATCCCCCGTCCCCGGTCCTTGGTACTGAAACCCGACGTATCGCTCGCCGTCGTAACTCACGCGCATCGCGTACGTCTTATTCCTCTGTTCTCTCCTGTGTCTCTCGAGTTGCGCCGGCGCCATGGACGCGCGAAACGCCGCGTTCTTCGCCTCGTCGTCACCGAATGGTTTATCGTCGTCTTCGTCTTCGTCGGATTCCATCGTCGTCCTCGCCGTCCATCGCGCGGACGACGATAAATGTTGTCGGCGTCCGTGTCGGCATCTTTGTGGAAAAGTGCACACACTTTCGATTCGGTGTGCGAACGACGACGACGACGACGACGCGGATGTCGACGCGCGCACGGCGAGAGGTGAGAGCGACGCGCGCATCGTTTTTGCGTCTTCGTTCGTTCGTTCGTTCGTTCGTTCGTTCGTCGGGGATAAGAACTATGCGTCGGCGTGTGAAGACTGGACAAACATCGCGCTCCACTCAACGACGCTCGACAGCGCGTCGACAAACATGGCGCCGCCGCCCGACGACGACGACGACGGTGAAACCTGGCAGGTGTACGTTCATAAACTCCGCGCCTGGGTCCCGAGCGCGGCGTCCGTGACCGACGAAACCGCGGAACCGATCCCGACGCGACCGTATTTGATTCTGATCGTCAGCGCAAAGGATGGCGCATTTCTCTCGCACGAACACGACGAGGGTGAACGTGGGAACGTGTTTGTCGACGAACCGACGTGCGAGGAAGTGGTGGATTTCGTCGCGAAGACGATCGAGGCGCCGAGGGTGCTGAACTCGTCGCGGGCGAAAGATGGGACGGGGAAAGAGAAGCGCGGGAAACCGAGTCGGGTGCGGTTGGCGTGCACGACGAGCGCGAGGGCGAAGGCGGGCGAACCGAAATCGTGGGCGACGTACGACGGGTGCAAGTACGTCGGAGGGTGTAAAGAGGGATTGAAGGAAAAGTGTGGGATCGATGACGTGGAATTCGCGCCCGTGCCCAGGGAATTGATTGAAACTATTGTGCGAGGGCAAATTGAACCGTCCATGGCGCCGCAGGAACAGGCGTGGGGTACGCAACACTTGCCGGGATTAATGGAGTCTGTGGATGGGTTTACGAGCGCGTTCGGGGCGTCGTTGTTCGGTGCGGCGAAGGAATTCGTCGCGTGCGAACCGTGGAAAGCGCTGGAGCGGAGAAGACCGGTGAAGGTGTCGTATCGATTGACGCTTCGCGACGATTTGACGATGCGATTGACGGCGTTCGTGTCCGTCGATGGAGATTTGGACAGCGAAAACCTCGGATTTACGGTGCACAAGACGCTCACCAATGCGCAGGCTGCGTACGAAGTGGAACACGGGAACGAGGACGTGGAAGCGAGCGTCGAGGGTCAGACGTGCATGTTCGCATCTGCGCCCGAGACGCCGTTTGAGGATATCGACGCCGCCGAGCTTTACGAATGGCCCGTCGTACCGAGCGAGAAAGAAATCGGTGGCGCGCTCTGGCCGCTCTTCTTCAAGATTGGCCTCGACGAAGAAACCGGGGATAATCTCGAGATTTCTCGCCCAGCCATCATCGAGCTTCAGTGTTTCGAAGTGGCGTTAAAGGCGGTGACGTCTCTCGTCGCAAAGGGTGACTTGAAGTGCGTCGGAGAAGAAGACAACCAGCGCGCCGCCGCAGGGCCCTGGACCGTGGAAGTCTCCTCGTTCGCCGCCAAAGGGGAGGAAGAAAAAGTTGAGATTGAAATCTCACTTCCCGAGCTCGTCGAGATGAAACCGGTCGAGTATTTGTAGTTTGTGTTTGAAAGCGCTTCTCGTTACATGCGCGCGCAACGCGCCTCGCGCTCAAGTTTGCTAAAAGTTTGTCGCATCAACATCATCATCTCCACTAAAAAATATATCATCATCATCGTCGTACAAAATTCACATTCATTCGTCTCATCGTCGTTTAATCGAACGCCCACTGGTTCTCCTTGCGAACCTCTTCCTCTTCCTCCGCCGTAAAGTCATTCTTAATGTTGAACGTCTTGCGAATTTCCTCGGGCGTCTTTCCCTTCATCATGTTCGCCACCGTCATGCACGTCAAATCCAACAACCCCTTCATATTGAGGTAGTTCGCCGCCAAGATGATTTCAAAAAGCGTCGCTTGGTCCACCTTGACGAAATCATTGTTAAACTCTTTAATCTTCGCCTCGGATTCGTTCTCCTTGGTCGCCTTGACTTGAAACTTGCAGTACTCGATCACCTTGGACAAGATCTTCGCGTTTACGTTCGGCAACGGCACCGGCGCGTCGTTATCCGTATCTACATCGAGAACCGGAATAAAAGTACCACTCCGTCAGTATCGTCTCTCATCGTCTCTCATCGTCCGCCGGCCGCGCCCCCTGAATCATATTCCCGAACCCGCGAGCGAACCGAGCGACCCGCGGTCGTTCCCGAACCCGTCGTCCGTCGTCGTCGTCGTCGTCGTCGTCGCGCGCGTCATCGCGACCCACGTATCATCGCGACCCGCGTCGTACCTTCGATGATGGATCGAATCGTTTCGGACAAGCTGCGCGCGTTTAAACGTAAACGACGACGCGAAACAAACATAGTCAGTCAGTCAGTCAGTGCGAGCGCGCGCGTCAAACACATTAAATTCCACGCGTCGTTCGCGTCGTCGTCGTCGTCATTCGCGTCGATACGCACAAGGCGACGTCTTCGTCCACTTCAAACGTTTCGTCGTCCGAGGATCGCAGTTTAATCGTGTTCGGCATCGTCGTCGTTACGCGCGGTAATGAGTGACGCGCCGTGACGATGTCCATGCGCTCGAGAGCAACGGCACGGCACGAGGGTCGGTCGGGTCAACATTTGGTGCGTAAGAATATATCAATAAACTGAACAAGCTACTATGATGATGTCGATTGTATTAATCGATCGGATGATGCGACGGCGATGGAACGCGCGCGCGATGTCCGCCGTCGTCGCCCGCATCGCGGAGGATGAAGGATTGGACGGGGCGCGCGCCGGCGCGCGGAAATCGCGCGAAGCGTACGCGTTTTGCTTTACGCGGCGTCATCCGACGCGACTTCTTCGGAAGCCGCGGCGGCAGCTTCTTCGGCGGCGGCAGCTTCTTCGGCAGCCTTAGCCTCGGCGGCAGCCTTAGCCTCGGCGGCGGCGACAGCGGCAGCCTCTTCCGCGCGCAAGGCTTGCATCTTCATCTCGTGGCGAGACATCCCCTCCTTCTTGGGGACGAAGCGCGTCTTGAGCTTGGCTTGCTTGCCGACGAGCTTTCTGAGGTAGAAGAGCTTGGCGCGACGAACCTGTGAGCGGGAGAGAAACGAAATCGAACACGATTCGGTGGTTAGTACGCAGGTAGGGTGGCGTTTTTCCCGTCGGCGCGCTCGCGCGTCGCGGTTCCGAGTTTTAAAGCTCCCCGACCCCGTACGGGGTTAAAAACCTCATCCGGGCGGGGTCGCGAGGGCGTCGAGCCGCCGCGAAGAAAGACGAATGAAAAAATCCCCCGCGCGCCGGGAAGATGAACACGAGCGAAAACACGAAGAAACGACGAGAAACGAATACGTACCACCGGTTTACCAGCCCCACGAATCTCTTCAAACGTGCACAGCGGGGAGTGCACCGGAAAGATGCGCTCGACGCCGAACCCCTGCAGAGACTTGCGCACCGTCACCGTCGTCGCCACCCCAGCGCGGTGAATCGCGATCACGACCCCTTCGTACGGCTGCACGCGGGTCTTGTTCCCTTCCTTCACCGTCACGCCAACCTTGACCGTCATCCCCACGCGGAACGGGATCAAATCCTTCTTCATCTGCGGCCCGCTCGCGCGCTCGACAAAGGAAGCCAAACCCTTCTTTGACGTGTGCGCGTACGTCGCGTTCGTCGCGCACGTCGTCGTCAACGCCGTCGACGATCGGCGGTTCGTCGGCATCGCCACCGTCGCATTCTTCACCGTCGTTTTACCGACCGCCGCGGTCGAGCCGTACGTCGCGGACGACCTCGCCCGAAGGCTTCGTCCCGCCGACGTCGTCGCGACGGCGCCACCGCACGCGTGTTGCGTCATCGTCATCATGATGCCCTGCGACGATGTGCTGTGCTATCTATCGGATCCCGCGGTGTCGCGTCGAGGTTTCGTCAACGAGATATCCTCGCGTTTACGAGCTTTCCCGTCCGTCGTCCGGGCGCGTCGGCGTGTGTCGGCGCCGCGAAATCGATCCGTCGGCTCGCCCGTCCGAACGCCCGACCGTCGCCCGCTCGAACCCGGCGTCTGGTCGTTCGGTCGTTCGTTCGGTCGGTCGTCTCGAGGGGGGTCAGGGGGGTATTTTCTTGAGTCACGACTCCAGCAGAATCGGTCCGGTCCGTCTTTCTTTCTTTCTTTCGTGTCACCTCGGTCCATCCCATCCCATCCCATCCCATCCCATCCAGGTGGGGGCCCCGCGCTTTTGCTCTTTTTATTGTTCTCGTTGTCGCTACTAGGATACATGGATATGTAAAGGGATATAATATGTGTACCTGATGCCGTATTATGACTATTTTGTATCTAAGTATCTATGAAACAGAGTATTACCCTCGCGCGCACGCATTCGTTCTCTCGGCTTCACACGCGCGCGCGCACGCACCGGCGATGGCGGTGGCGGCGGGTCTCGGACGCGCGGCGCGACCGCGGGGTGCGTCGTCGTCCCTCGGGTCGCGCTCGGCGGACCGGCGTCGCGCGGGGACGCGCGGGCGTCGCGTCGCGGTGCGTCGCGCGGATGATGACCACGATTGGGCGGCGTTCGGGACACCCGGCGGCGCTGGGAGGTTCGACGACGACGACGACGACGACGCGCGCCGGCGACGACGGGCGTCGGGACGGTCGGCTTGGGACGGCGGTGGTGGAAGCGCGTCGTCGTCGCGCGATCGACCGGGGGGGCGCGGTGGCGCCGGCGGTGGTCGGAGCGGTGGAGGATCGGGGCGAAGACGCGGGTGGGAGACGAGCGGCGACGGGCGGTACGCTCGGTTGACCAATCGAAGAGGCGGCGCCGGGGATCACGGGGATTATGCCGAACGGAACACCGGTGATGCGATGAGAACCGTGGATGCGCGAACGCTGGGGAGACGGACGGAGCGAGCGGCGGCGAGGAGGGAATCTGGTGGACGAGGGCGGCGAGGCGACGACGCCGAGGCGCCGTATTGGGGCGAGGATGAAGATTTGAGCGGTTGGGCGAGGCTCATGGGGGAAGACGCGTCCGTGGACGCGAGGAAGAAGAAGGATAAAATGACTTCTTCGACTTCATCGTCGGGGTCGTCTTCGGCGTATAAGAGAGGTCCCGAGAGGCCGTGGGAGAAGGCGGCGCGGGAACGCGAAGAGCGCCGACGACAAAGCGACGGTTTGGGCTCCGATGGCGCGGAATCCGCCGCGTCGACGAGCGCGTTCGAGCGCGCGGGGATGCCGGTCCGCGCGGTGGAGGCGATGCGAGAGGCTGGTCTTCGTCGGACGACGGAGATTCAGAGGTTGGCGATTCCAACGCTCGTCGCCGGGAAGAACGCCGCCATTCTCGCAGAGACGGGGAGCGGGAAAACTTTTGCCTATCTCTTGCCCATTCTCGCGCAGATGACCGAACCGGGCCGACGCGGGACGAAACGTTCCGGAAGATGTTGCCCCGCCGCGGTGGTGCTCGTCCCTAACGTTGAGCTCGGAAGACAGGTGTCATACTCGGCTGAGCTCGCGGCGTTTTGGTGCGCCAACGATGGATTGCCGACACCGAGCGTGTTTTCGCTTCTCGGCAAGGAGAAGAAGCTCGTCAAGCCGGCGGCGAAGAAGAAATCGAGTCCTGGGGCAAAGAAGAAAAAGGCACCGACGACAAAGGCGGGCAAGGCAAAGTTGTCCGGCGATGACGAGGTGATTCCAGAGTTTAGAAACGCCGACATCTTGGTGTGCACGCCGACGCGATTGCTCAAGCTCATCAAGGATGAGTGGGTGCTTCTTGGACGACTGTGCCACGTCGTCGTCGACGAGGCTGACGAGATGCTTTCGAGCGGTTTCACCGACGATCTCACCGAGCTCTTGAAGGTTACGTACGACGAGGATGGTGTGAACAAGTTTGATTTGCCCGTGCAGTACGTCTTCGCCGCCGCTACGATGCGCGAGGCGCAACCGCTCCTGGACGCTTTCCCGGGAGAGCTCGAGTGGGTGTCCTCGTCGCAGTTTGGTCGCGTGCACCCGCAATTACAAGTTCGCGTCGATGACGTTCGAGGGGACGACGCAAAGTTTGACGCACTCGTTGAAGCGATCGAGCGTCGCCGGCGATACAAATCGCTCATCTTTGCAAACTCTCCCGAAGAAGCGGATAACCTCGTCAACAAATTGGACGAAAAAGGCGTCGTCGCGCTCGCGTTTCACGGCAAGGCGAAGGAAAGAGGCGTCGTCCTCGATGATTTCATCGCCGGGGATCTCTCCGTGTGCGTGTGCACCGATTTGGCTGCGCGAGGGATTGACTTTCCGGAACTGCATCACGTCGTGCAATACGGAGCGGCGCCTTCGATGGAGATGCACCTGCACCGATGCGGTCGCACAGCGCGCACGGGACAAGAGGGGCCATTTTACGTCACGTGTATAGTGGATTCTCACGAGGAAGATATCGAAGAAACCGTTGCGCGCGAACTCGGGGTTAAGAGGCGGTACGATAGAAGCGCCGGCGGCGACGTCGCCGTTGTGTAAAAAGTTTGTAACAATTAATTTGCCCGCGAGCAACTTGATTATTAAAGAATGTGTAACTAATACAGTTTATACGCGCGTTGAGCAGCTGCATTTTCGACGAATGATGCGTGGCTATCGAGCGGCGCTCGCGGTCGCAGCCATCGGCTTTGGTGCCGTCCACTGCGCTCCGTGCAAGTTTTGAAACTCGACGAGCGACGTCTTGCCGAGGCATTCGCCAAAGAGCGTACCCGTGCTGCAGCCAGTGACGCGCACGGCGACGTAATCTCCCGGTTTCACCTCGTGAGTACCGCTCACCGCGACATTTTCGTCGCCGGCGTACTTACCCACGCGCACCTTGTCAAAGACGACCCACTTGGAGGTGTCTGTCTTGCCCGTCCACTCGTCTGGATTCTTCTTACTTGGACCCTCCACGAGGACGCAGTGCGTCGAGCCGACTTCGAGCTCTTGCTTAATGGCAGCTTGCGCCCGGAACGCGTCGATGACTTCTTGCAGACGACGCTGCTTGACATCTTCTGGAACATCGTCCGCTTGGTGTCGCTCGGCGGCGGTGCCTTCGCGCTCGCTGTACGCAAACATGAACGCTTGCTCGTAACCCACCTTGGTCATGAGCGTCACCGTGTCCTCATGATCCTCCTCCGTCTCTCCGCAAAAGCCAGAGATGATGTCGGTGGTGATGGCGCAACCGGGAATCATAGTCTTGACGCGATCGATGAGCGCCAAGTAGGACTCTCTCGAGTAACCGCGAGCCATGCGCTCGAGCGTCGCCGTAGAGCCGCTCTGCGCCGGCATGTGCAAGCACTTGGACACGTTGGGGCGGTCGCGAATAACCTTGAGCACCTCGTCCGGAAAGTCCTTCGGGTGCGGCGACGTGAATCGAATGCGCATCTCTGGATCTACCGAAGCCACCTTGTCGAGAAGCTCGGCAAACTGAATGGTCCCGTCGCGCTTGCGTTCGGGGTTGTATCGCGAGGCGAAACCGTCGGCGTAGCCGACAAACGCCGATCCGCTGGCGCTCGCCAAGCCCTCAGACGAGGCGGCAGACAACTCGGCGATGGGATCCACGGTCTCGCCTTGCAAAGCGCCCAAGAAATCCGTCTGCGCGTTCGCCGGCGCAGCGTACGAGTTGACGTTTTGCCCGAGAAGCGTCACCTCTTTGACGCCTTGCTCGCTCAAGAGTCGCACCTCGTACATGATGGATGCCAAATCCCTCGAACGCTCCCTACCGCGCGTGTAAGGCACGATGCAGAACGCGCACGCGTTATCACATCCTCTCATAATCGTCACAAACGCGCTGTGAGACCCGGCTTCACGAACCGGAATGATATCCGCGTACGTTTCCTCCACGCTCAACTGCACGTTCATCGCCTTTTCGCCCGTTCCCACGACGGCGTCGATGAGATTTGGTAAATCCCGGTACGCATCCGGACCGGCGACGATATCCGCCAAACGATCCGCCTCGAGCAACTTTTCCTTAATCCTCTCCGCCATGCACCCAAGCACGCCAACCACCGGCTTCTCCGCCTTCTTCTTCCCGTTCCCCAGCGACCTAAAGTACGCCAACCGCTGCCAAATTTTTGCCTCCGCCTTGTCCCGAATCGCGCACGTGTTGATCAAAATCACGTTCGCCCCGTTGACATCATCCGTCGCGTCGTACCCCGCGCTCTCCAGCACCGACATCATCACTTCGCTATCGTTCACGTTCATCTGACATCCGTACGTCTCCACGTACACCTTGCGTCGCTCGCCGACGCCCTCCTCGGATCCCTGCGCCCACCCGCTCACCATCTTTTGCGTCTCCCGCCGCGTTCGAGCCTCGACCGCGTCCTCGGGGGACAAATGCGCGCCACCGCCCGGTCCGTGCGCTCGGACGACGGACCCCGACGCGCGTCGTCCGCGCCGCGCCCGCGTCGTCACCCTGGTGGCGCGCTTCAGAGCCGCCGCCTTACCCAGGCTCGTCGTCGTCGTCGTCGTCGCGTCCATCGGTCCCGCCGCGCGCGACGCAAACATCCGGTTCGATTCGAAGACGGACCGTCGATCGGGTTCCCGAGGACGGTGTCTCCGTTCGCGCCGCGTCGAGCTCGGCGTCGGTCCGCGCCGTCGGCGTTGTGACGTCGACGACGACGACGTCCACTCGTAGGGAGGGCCCCAACGCGTGGTCACGTTACCGAACATAAGGAGATCATGATCGGACACGTGGTACGTAATGTAATCTCATGTACGTACATTAATGTAAGATAATGTACTTATAG
>Ga0181600_10002728_pt1 | contig 13503 bp, 10 predicted proteins | sample 041ome_2_FD_132982 | JGI IMG/M metagenome (GOLD analysis project Ga0181600, IMG submission 132982) | Coastal salt marsh microbial communities from the Groves Creek Marsh, Skidaway Island, Georgia - 041406US metaG (megahit assembly) | ecosystem: Environmental > Aquatic > Marine > Intertidal zone... | reverse complement strand
TATGGTTAATGTAACATTATGTTTTTCAGCTGCTCAGGCTTTGCTTGCTGCTAAAGCAGGGGCAAGCTTTATTTCTCCATTCGTTGGCAGATTAGATGATATTGGGGCTGATGGCATGAATTTAATCAGTGAAATTGCTGAGATATATGCCAATTATGATTATTCAACTGAAATTTTAGTTGCTTCCGTAAGAGGCGTTCAACATGTTGTTGATGCAGCGTTAATTGGCGCTGATGTTGCAACCATACCGCCAAAAATCATGTCACAAATGTATAAGCACCCGCTTACAGATAAAGGATTAGCAGATTTTCTATCTGACTGGGAGTCTACAGGACAGTCCATTTTATAATGTCCTAATTTTAGAGCCAGAGGGACACTATCATGAGCGATAACACACTTAATGAAGAGTTAGTATCTGCTTTCCTTGATAGCAACCAAGCGTTTATGGAGCGGTATTTAGCCAAGCAAAGCAAGGGGTTCTCAGCTAAAAATAATTCTGTCGAATTAAATACGCCACAAACAGACACAAATATTATTGATGTAACTGGCAAAATTGCAAAACGCGCAATAGAAGAAGCGCGTATTCTCTCGCAAACAAATCTATCCTTAATTGATGTTGCTGAAGATAACTCAAAGAGATGGCAAAGACTTCATGATGTTTCCATCGGGTTTATGAGATGCACTGATTTAGAGCAATTTTCTTGTATGTTAGATGAGAAATTGCCTAAGATTTTCAAACTCGCTGGTGCGCGCCTTCTAATGCCAGAGGAAACAGCCATAAGCAACGCTGAAGAAGCTGGGTTTCTGGTTTTGCCAACTCAGGAAATCTTGGAAATTAGTGGCGCACAATCTGTTTATCTAGGCCCGCCACCAAAATCTGGATTGTCCTTATTCTCAACACCTATGGCTTCCATTGCTGTTATATCCCTGCCTGATGAGATGGCGGCGCCAATTTCTGATTCGGTACTTTTATTGGTAGGGCGAAACAAACATAGTTTTGTGTCCAACCAAGCAGATAACATATTGTCTAATTTATCACAGGTGGTTGGAACCTGCCTTCAATCTATCATAATGCCACAAATAAAGTTATAATTAATGTCTGCTAATCAAGCTAAGGAATTTGTTCGTCATATTGATAGCTGGTTAAACTGGCTATCTTCAATTAAACATTACCAATCTCATACGATTGACGCTTATAGCAGAGATCTTGCGCATTATCTTGGCTGTTTATCTAGGCAGACTGAGATTGATTTTAAACCAAACAGAGCTGTTTTTAGAAGCTGGCTTGCGGAAATGTATGGGGCAGGCTGTGCTAAAACAACCATCGCAAGACGGGTATCTGCTTTGCGAAGTTTTAGCCGCTATTGTCATCGTCACGGCATCTTCGATGAAATCGATTTAAGCTGGATGAAATCTCCGAAATTGCCACTGTCATTGCCAAAAGCAATTAGTGTCAGTGATGCATCTTTATTAATTGAGCTATTAGGCAGGAGAGCCAACCCTGTTTGGGAAAATGACAGAGATACTGCAATTTTATATCTTATGTATGGTTGCGGATTACGATTAGCAGAAACACTTAGCATTACACCGACACATTTGGCTGATTTGAATTGGCTGAGGATCATCGGAAAGGGGGGAAAGACAAGAGAAGTGCCTGTATTACCTGTTGTTGCAGAAGCGCTGCAAACAGCAATTCAAAGCTGCCCTTTTCAATTGGAGGATAACAAGCCCATTTTTATGTCAAAAAGAGGATCTCCAATTGGGCCAAGAGCCGTGCAAAGAATGGTAGAAAAATTGCGCATTTCCGCCAACCTTCCAGCGGAGACAACACCCCATACATTACGACATGCCTTTGCAACCCACCTTCTGTCTGCTGGGGGTGATTTAAGAGCAATTCAGGAATTACTGGGCCACTCTAGTCTATCTACCACACAGCGTTATACCCATATTGATGCACAAAAACTAACAGACATTCACCAGCAAACGCATCCACGTGCTAACAAAACATAGTAATGTTAAAACGCACAAAACTGCTACTTAATTCACCTGATAGGCCAGAATCTTGTGTTAGATATGAATGGCGCCCGTTCCAATAGCAAGAGCTGCTTCTTTTACAGCTTCATTCATTGTTGGGTGACCATGACAGGTACGTGCAACATCTTCAGCAGATGAGCCAAATGACATTGCTACTGCAATTTCATGGATAATAGTTCCTGCCTCATAACCTATAATGTGGGCGCCTAATAATTTATCTGTTTTCTTATCGGCAAGTAATTTTACCATTCCATCTGTATGCCCAGTTGCTCTGGCTCGGCTATTTGCTAAAAACGGAAAAACACCTTTTGTATAGGAAATACCTGCTTCTTTAAGCTGCTCTTCGGTCTGACCAATAGTTGCAACTTCTGGCGCTGTATACACAATCCCAGGTACAAGCGCATAATCAACATGCCCTGCATGTCCTGCCATAATTTCTACTGCGGCAACGCCATCTTCCTCTGCCTTATGAGCAAGCATTGGACCCTCAATTACATCCCCGATAGCGTAGATGCCAGCTATATTCGTTTGAAAATTATGGTCAACTTTAACCTGACCTTTTTGGGTAAGCTCTACGCCCATTGTTTCGAGCCCAAGGCCGTCAGTATGAGGCTTGCGCCCAACAGCCACTAGCGCGATATTACAGGTAAGCTTACTTTCTTCTTCTGTTTTGCTATCTAGCAGCGTAAGGCTAACAGATGTTTTGGTTTTTGTTGCCTCTTTAACGCCCTTGCCTAGATGAAATTTAATCCCTTGTTTTTCAAGGATAGATTTAAACTTGGATGCAATTTCTGCATCCATACCTGGCAAGATTCGTGGCAGAAAATCAACAACTTCAACCTCTGCTCCAAGACGCGACCACACAGTGCCCATTTCAAGCCCAATATATCCAGCACCCACCACAACCAGCTTTTTTGGTAATTTTGGAATATCTAATGCCCCTGTTGAAGAAACAACTTGCTTTTCATCAATTGGCAAAGAGGCAAGGCTTGTTGGCTCTGAGCCAGTAGCAATCAGAATTTTATCAGCTTTAAACTCACCTTTATCCCGCCCTGTTATGATAGTAACCACACCTTGTGATGTTATTTGGGCAGAACCGATAAGATGGGTTATTTTATTCTTTGCAAAAAGCTGGCTAATACCTTTTGTAAGACCCGAAACAATTTCTGATTTATGTTCGAGCATCTTTTTAAGATCTAGTTTCACGTCACTCAAACCAATTCCTAGTGCCGCAAGATGATTTTGTTTTGCCTCTGCAAATTTCTCAGAAGCATTTAGCAACGCTTTTGAGGGAATGCATCCAACATTAAGACATGTCCCGCCAAGTGTCTCTCTCTTCTCAACGCATGCAACGCTCATCCCAAGCTGTGCTGCCCGTATAGCGGCAACATATCCCCCAGGTCCTGCACCAATCACAATCAGATCGTATTTTTGCGCTGTCATTTTTCCTACCTTTTTCACATTCGTTAACTAATTAATTTTAGTTAATTTTAGCCAAATTAATTCACTAAATTGATTTAAGCGGAAATTAGATATCCAGAAGCAATCTTCTTGGATCTTCAATTGATTCCTTTACCCGCACCAAAAACGAAACAGCCTCTCTGCCATCAATAATTCGATGATCATAAGATAAAGCTAAATACATCATTGGACGAACAACAACGTCATCACCAACAGCGACGGGCCTTTTTTGAATTTTATGCATTCCCAGAATAGCGCTTTGCGGTGTGTTTAAAATAGGCGTAGACATCAAAGAACCGTAAACACCCCCATTTGAGATAGTAAAAGTGCCGCCCGTCATATCAGATGGTCCAAGTCCACCATCACGCGCCTTTAGCCCATAACTTGCAACTGTTGTTTCAATTTCTGCAATAGATAAATCTTGTGCCTCTTTTACGACTGGAACAACAAGCCCTTGCGGAGTGCCAACGGCTACACCAATATTATAATAATCTTTATAAATAATATCATCACCGTGGATTTCTGCGTTCACTGCTGGAAAGTCCTGCAGACCTGCTATACAGGCTTTAACAAAGAAGCCCATAAAGCCAAGTCTTGTGTTATGATTCTTCTCAAAACTATCTTTATATTCTGAACGAAGTGCCATAACAGCAGTCATATCTACTTCGTTAAACGTTGTGAGCATGGCTGCAGTGTTTTGTGCCTCTTTCAGACGTTGTGCAATAACACGGCGCAAACGGGACATTGAAACACGCTCTTCACGTGGCTTGTCAGCTCTTGGTGCAACAGGTGCTGGCGCTTTTGGCGCTGGGAAAGTATTACTAACAGCAGGAGGCGTTGACTGATTTTTTTCCAGGAATTCTAACACATCCCCCTTGGTTAATCTGCCATCTTTTCCCGACGCTGAAATCGCATTTGCGTCTAAATTATTCTCTTCGACCAACCTGCGTACAGCTGGGGATAGAGTATGCGCCTGTGGTTTTTGCACCTGTTGGGTATTCGATTCTTGCTTGCTGACAGCAGTGGGTTTTGCAGTTGGTGCAACAACGCCGCCTTCTTGCAACAGTGCCAGCACAGCATCAACCTCAACTGTATCACCTTCTTGTGCTATAATATCGGTTAGCACTCCTGCATGTGGTGCTGGAACTTCAAGAGATACCTTATCTGTTTCAAGCTCCACAATCGGCTCATCAGCACTTACAGCATCGCCTGCGTTTTTCATCCATTTAGCGACTGTTGCCTCAACAACAGATTCGCCTAAAACAGGAACTTTAATTTCAATTGACATTCGCTCATATCTCCTTCGATAAGCGCTAGAGTTTAAGGTTATTGCGCGGCTACACTCGTCTCAGATAGTGATAATGATTTTTGTACAAGACTTTTTTGCTCTTTTGCGTGACGTGCAGCAGAGCCTGTCGCAGGAGAAGCTGCGGCATCCCGGCCACTATAAATAGGTCTGTCAGTATTCAGTCCGGCCTGTTGCATCGCTCCTTCAATATAGTCACGAACAAATGTCCAGCCACCCATATTTTGCGGCTCTTCTTGACACCAGACGACATCTGCATTTGGAGTCATTTTCAATATTTCAGTCAACTTTTTCTGTGGGAAGGGATAAAGTTGCTCAATGCGAACGATTTTTACATCAAATTGTTCTTCTGCGTTACGCATATCTTCTATATCATAATAGACTTTTCCAGAACATAAAATAACCCGTTTAACACTCTTATCATTAATCTTTGGATTTGGGTCTCTCAAGATTCTATGAAAACTGGTGCCTGGTCCAAAATCTGCAAGTTCTGAGACACATGATTTATGTCGAAGTAGCGATTTTGGTGTCATAACAATCAAAGGCTTGCGAAAATCACGACACACCTGACGTCTTAAAACATGAAAATAATTAGCCGGGGTCGTACAATTTACAACTTGCATATTATCTTCAGCGCATAATTGCAAATAACGCTCTAATCTTGCAGATGAGTGCTCAGGTCCCTGACCTTCATAGCCATGCGGTAGCAATAATACCAAACCGTTCATCCGAAGCCATTTTGATTCACCTGAACTAATAAACTGGTCAATGACAACCTGCGCACCATTTGCAAAATCACCAAACTGTGCCTCCCACATAACAAGCGCATTTGGCTCTGCTTGTGCAAAACCATATTCAAATCCCATTACCGATGCTTCAGATAGCGGAGAATCTATAACCTCAAATTTTGCTTGTTCCGCACTCAGATTCGCAAGTGGGACATATCGGTCTTCTGAGCGCTGATCAACAAATACGGCATGGCGCTGACTAAATGTTCCTCTGCAGCTATCCTGTCCAGATAGCCGAACAACAAACCCGTCTAATACAGCTGATCCAAACGCCAAATGTTCTGCGGTGGCCCAGTCTAGATTTTTGCCTGTTTTAATGGCTTGCGACCTTGTATTTAAGACACGCTGTAACTTGCTATGAACCTGAAATTCTGGCGGGACTGTTGTCATTACATCACCAATTTTTTTAAGGGTATTAATCGGAACAGCTGTATCACCGCGCCTATCATCTCCATAAGCAACCGTCATTCCAGACCATTGGCCTTCTAGCCAATCTGCCTTGTTCGGCTTATAGGCACTGCCTGCCTCAAACTCTTCTTCAAGATAGGTGTTATGCTTATCTAGAATCGCTTGTGCACGGCTATCATCTAAAACACCATTTTCCAATAACCTTTTTAAATAAATCTCGCGCGTAGATGGCTGTTGGTTAATTTGTTTATACATTAAGGGCTGTGTAAATGACGGCTCATCGCCTTCATTATGTCCAAATCTACGGTAACAAATAATATCAAGAACAACATCCACGCCGAATGTTTGCCTGAATTCGGTTGCAATTCTACTTGCGTGAACAACAGCTTCCGGATCATCCCCATTTACATGGAAAATCGGGGACATCACCATTTTTGCAACATCTGTTGGATAAGGAGAGGAGCGCGAATAAGAAGGGCTTGTGGTAAAGCCTATCTGATTATTTACGACGATATGAATGGTACCGCCTGTGCGATATCCCCGAAGGGCTGAGAAAGCAAATGTTTCAGCAACCACCCCTTGGCCCGCAAAAGCTGCGTCGCCGTGAAGTATTATGCCCAGGACTTCCCGATAATCCTGCGAGGGACGCTGCGCCTGTTTTGCGCGAACCCGTCCAATTACAACCGGATCGACAATCTCTAGGTGGGAAGGGTTAGGCGCCAAACTTAAATGTATTTCATCTTCATCAAAATGCCTATCCGCAGAAGAGCCCATATGATATTTCACATCACCTGAACCGCCCGCTTCTTCTGGATTAGCTGGATTGCCAAGAAATTCGGATATAATGGCTCTAAATGGTTTATCAAGAACGTTATGAAGCACGTTTAAACGCCCTCTATGGGCCATGCCTATTACTACTTCTTTCAAGCCCATTTGCCCGCCACGCTTGAAAATCTGCTCAAGCGCTGGCACCAATGCCTCGCCCCCATCTAGTCCAAAGCGCTTTGTTCCGATATATTTTTTATGTAAGAAGCGCTCAAAATTTTCAGCCGCCAGCAATTTCTCGTAAATAGCTACTTTACCACGCTCCGTGAATTCGGTTCGATTTCCGATAGCCTCAATACGCTCTTGAATCCATGCTTTTTGAGCAGGATCCTGAATATGCATAAATTCAACCCCAATTGTTCCACAATACGTTGCTTTCAATATTTCCAATATTTCGTTTAGACTTGCTATCTCCAAGCCAAGAACATAATTGATGAAAATGGGTCTATCATAATCTTCAAGCGTAAATCCGTATGTCTCTGGATCAAGCTCAGGGTGTATTTCCTTATCTTGTAGATTAAGAGGATCTAGATTTGCTATCAGGTGGCCTCTTATTCTAAAGGCCCTGATAAGCATAATTGCCCTTAAGGAATCAAGCGTTGCAGAGCGCACGTCACCGGCAAGCAAGTCACGGTTTCCAGCAATTCCTTTTGCTACCGCTTTAATGGATGCATCAGGGTCATTTGCGCCAATAACTTTACTTCTTGGCTTACCCCAAGAAGGTGACGCCTCCTCTAACTCACCAACTGCAAGACTATCAAGATCAGCAAACCAGCTCGACCAATCCGTATCTACCGAATTTGGATGTTGCTTCCAGCGTTGATACATTTCGGCTACAAAAGTTGCGTTTGTTCCTGTAAGAAAGCTGTTATCCATATTACGCTCCGACTCAAAAATAGCGCTTACTTAGTTATAATAAATGCAAGTATATCACAAAACATAATGCTAAGCTTTTTCTTAAGCGCCATACTTCTCCCCAATCCTTCATTCTATTATATTATCGATAAAACAAAAAACTACTTAAATTTTGCAATCGCCTGACTTACAGCCTCTCCCAAACCTGATGGGGAGGTAGCCATGCTATACCCGGCGGCTTCCATAGCCTTAATTTTATCTGATGCGGCGCCACTTCCGCCTGCAACAATTGCCCCTGCATGTCCCATTCTTCTGCCAGGAGGAGCAGTCTGACCTGCAATAAATCCTGCAATTGGTTTCTTGTTTGGATAGGCTGCATAAAATGCCGCACCTTGCTCTTCTGCATCACCACCAATTTCACCAATCATTAAAATCGCCTCTGTTTGATCATCCTCCAGAAACAACGATAATGCTTCTACAAAATTTGTGCCATTTACAGGATCGCCGCCAATACCGATACAGGTGGATTGTCCAAGCCCGATTGCACTAGTTTGCGCAACTGCTTCATAGGTAAGCGTGCCAGAACGAGAAACAATACCCACCGTACCTGGCTTATGAATATGACCTGGCATTATTCCTATCTTACATTCCCCGGGCGTTATAACGCCTGGACAATTGGGGCCAATTAATCTGCTGCCACTGCCATTAAGAGCAGCCTTGACCGCAACCATATCCATAATGGGAATACCTTCTGTAATACAGATGATAAGTTCAATTTCAGCATCTATAGCTTCTAGAATTGAATCAGCTGCAAAAGGTGGCGGCACATAAATCACCGATGCATTTGCGCCTGTCTGTGCCACTGCTTCTGCTACTGTATCAAACACAGGAAGGTCAAGATGCATCTGACCCCCTTTTCCTGGAGTAACACCACCAACCATTTTTGTTCCATACGCTATTGCCTGCTCGGAATGAAAGGTACCTTGTGACCCGGTAAATCCCTGACAAATCACACGAGTATCGCGATTGATAAGTACTGACATCGACTAGTTTCCTTTCACAGCAGCAACAATTTTGCTTGCAGCATCCGCTAAATTATCTGCTGCAATAATAGCCAGCCCCGAAGATGATAGAATTTCTTTTCCTGCCTCTACATTTGTGCCTTCAAGTCTAACAACCAGCGGCTTTTCAAGTCCAAGTGCGCGGGCTGCTTCTACCACCCCTGTTGCGATTACATCACATCTCATGATACCGCCAAAAATATTCACTAAAATACCTTCAACATTACTATCTGATAAAATGATTTTAAAAGCTTCTGTTACGCGCTCTGCTGTAGCACTACCGCCTACGTCCAAAAAGTTAGCTGGCGATCCGCCTTCTAGCTGAATAATATCCATAGTAGCCATCGCAAGACCAGCGCCGTTAACCATGCATCCGATATTTCCATCTAGCTTAATATAGTTTAAATCATATTCTGATGCTTTAACTTCAGCTGGATCTTCTTCTGATAAATCTCTTAGCTCTAATATCTCTCTTTGCCTGAACAGCGCATTATCATCAAATCCCATCTTCGCATCAAGCGCAATAAGGTCGCCATCAGCACTCACAACAAGAGGATTAATCTCAAGTAAACTTGCATCATTTGAGCAAAAAGCAGTGTACAAGCCATTTAAAAATGGGGTTGCTTTTTTTGCTGCTACGCCAGTTAAGCCCAATGATTTTATTACCCTACGTATGTGATGCGGCTTAATAGCTGTTGATGGCTTTATGGGAAGCGCCAGTATCTTTTCTGGCGTTTCTGCGGCCACCGCCTCTATATCCATTCCGCCTTCTGTTGAACAAATTATACTAACTTGAGAGGTAGCTCTATCTATCAACATTGAGAGATATAATTCGCGATCAATCTGGCACCCTTCTTCAATATATAGACGCTGAACTTGTTTTCCTGCTGGACCTGTTTGGTGTGTTACCAAAGTTTTACCAAGCATTTCTTGAGCTTCGCTTCGAACAGCCTCAATTGAAGTAACTACTTTCACTCCGCCTGCTTTGCCTCTGCCACCTGCATGTATTTGGGCTTTAACAACTTTAATATCACCCTCTAGCTTACCAGCTGCCAAAACAGCTTCATCAACCGTAAAGGCAGGATAGCCGTTTGGCACTGTCACGCCATATTGTGCCAAAAGTGCCTTGGCTTGATGTTCATGAATATTCATCTTTTTTCCCCAGTTTTTTAATTCGACAGATTAGGCTTTAGATAACACGTTTAACAACGTCATTTAGCGTTTTTACGGCAGCAACAGAATTATCAAACATTATTTGCTCTTCGTCATTTAGCTTAATTTCAACAATGCGTTCTACCCCATTTTCGCCTATAATAACGGGTACGCCCACATACATTCCATCAAGGCCATATTGACCGTCAACATAGGCAGCACAAGGAAGTAATCTTTTCTGATCTTTCAAATAGGCCACCGCCATCTCAATAGCAGAAGAGGCTGGCGCGTAGAACGCAGAGCCTGTTTTGAGCAATCCAACAATTTCTGCGCCACCGTCACGTGTTCGCTGAACGATTTTCTCAATCCTGTCAGCTGTAGACCAGCCCATATCTATCAAATCTGGTACTGGGATTCCTGCTACTGCAGAATATCGAGTAAGAGGTACCATCGTATCGCCATGCCCACCTAATACAAATGCGGTAACATCCTTAACAGAGACATTAAATTCTTCAGCTAGAAAATATCTAAACCGCGCTGAATCCAGAATTCCAGCCATTCCAACCACACGGTTGACAGGAATGCCAGATGCTTGTTGCAGAACCCCTACCATTGCATCAAGAGGATTGGTAATACAAATAACAAATGCGTCTGGACAATTAGCCTTTATGCCCTCACCAACAGTCGTCATAACCTTGCTGTTAATGCCAACTAAATCATCTCTGCTCATGCCTGGTTTGCGGGCCACACCAGCTGTGACAATTACCACATCAGAGCCTGCCAAATCAGCATAATCATTTGCCCCAGATATCTTGCAATCAAAACCTTCAACGGGGCTTGATTCAGCTAAATCTAATGCTTTTCCCTGCGGAATACCTTCTGCAATATCAAAAAGAACAACATCCCCTAATTCTTTTATGCCAGCCAGATGAGCTAGCGTGCCGCCAATATTACCAGAACCTATTAATGCTATTTTACTGCGTGCCATTATAATCCTCATATATGGGTGTTATGGAACTTATGTCGAAACATAGGTTTAATCAATTTAATCAGAACAATTTATCTATGTCGCATTGGTAACTAATCCAACAAAACAAAACAAGCCAAAACGTTCAAAACCCCTCATCTTGCGATGGTAAATGATACCGTGACATTTGGGTTAATCGAGATAGCGTTCTACTGAACTCAAACTGCCAATCTTCGCCAGTATATATCTCCTCTCTGGCAACTACGGCGCCTATAACCAGAAAGCGACCCCTATCATAAAGTGCATCCACAAGCCACATGAAGCGTCTGGCAGCGTCCCTTTGGTCGTCTCCTAATACAGGCACATCTTGCATAAGCAATCCTTTAAATCTATCCGCGATTATCAAAAAGTCACCTGCTGCAAGTGCGGTGCGGCATAATTCATCAAACTGTACAAGCGCTATATCAGCACCTGTCTGCTTGAATATTATCTCTCTGCCAGAACTGGTTATTATATCTTGCTGGGGAGGGTTGTCTTGCAATAATCGACTGAATAAGTCAGAAATTTGTCTTTCCGCATTTTCATCGTATGGAAAGATCCAGCCATCAATCCCAGCTAATATTTGTTTGCGAAAATCATCCCCAGACTGAATATTAATAAGTTTAACATTCGATTTAAGCTGCTTCATAAAGGGCAGAAATCTATCTCTGTGCAGTCCATTTTCATACAAACCGTCTGGCTGTCTGTTTGAAGTTGCAACCAACACCATTCCATGTTGCCATAGAGAAGCAAATAAGCGGCTAATAATCATTGCGTCAGCGATATCGCGAACTTCCATTTCATCAAAACAAACAAGCTTGCCGTTTTGAATAATCTGTCTGGCAGCCGTCTCAATCGGGTCTGCCGCGTTTGCTTTGCGTGCCCGATTAATAAGAGAGTGCGCTTGTGCCATAAAATCATGAAAATGCAGGCGCTGCTTATCACCGCCAGGACAGGCAGAAAAAAACAAATCCATCAGCATTGTTTTTCCGCGCCCCACCCCACCAAACAGGTAAATGCCTTTCGGAGCTGATGGTGAGACCCAGAACTGCCATGATTTTTTTGTGTTTCTTAACAGAGAAAAATATAACGTATCCAGCTCTTTAATAGCAAGTGCTTGGCCCTCATCCGCGGTTAAGTTACCAGATGATAACAGATTGTTATATTTTTGTTGCGGTGTATCCTTGGTGTCTGACACAGGCTTTTCTAACTGACCAAAAAATGGTGATTAACTCTGCCTCTCAAGCATCTTTTGCTTAATCTCTCCAATTGCTTTGCCAGGATTAAGCCCTTTTGGACATGTTTTTGCACAATTCATAATTGTATGACAGCGATATAACCGGAACGGATCTTCTAATGCATCTAAACGCTCACCTGTATATTCATCTCTGCTATCTGCAATCCAGCGATAAGCCTGAAGCAATACAGCAGGGCCAAGATATCTATCCCCATTCCACCAATAGCTCGGACAAGAAGTCGTACAGCTAAAACACAAAACGCACTCCCACATGCCATCAATTTCCTGGCGCTCTTCGGGCGATTGTTTGCGCTCTTTTCCTTCAGGTGCAGGTGTATCTGTTTTGAGCCACGGCTCAATTGAGGTTAACTGCGCATAGGCATGCGTTAAGTCTGGAACCAAATCTTTTACTACTGGCATATGCGGCAGTGGGTAGATTTTTACATCGCCCTTAACATCATCAATCGATTTAAGGCAAGCAAGCGTATTCGTGCCATCAATATTCATCGAGCAAGAGCCACAAATTCCCTCCCTGCATGAACGCCTGAATGTCAGCGAGCTATCCACCTCAGTTTTAATCTTAATCAATGCGTCCAAAACCATCGGACCACATTCATCAAGGTCTACTTCAAATTCATCCATTCTTGGATTGTCATCATCATCAGGTGACCAGCGATAAATTGAAAATGTTTTTACATTCTGAGCTGCGCTATCAGCTGGAAAAACATTACCAGCTTTAACCTTGGAATGTGCGGGAAGCGTAAATTCGGCCATAATTATTTAATCCTATTAATAAACACGTGCTACTGGAGGAATTGATTCTACTTCATTGGTGAGTGTTGTCATTGTCACGTCACGATAAGCAACAGATGATTTATTATCATCATCTAACCACATGACAGTATGTTTCATCCAATTCTCATCATCTCTTTCAGTAAAATCTTCATGAGCATGGGCGCCTCTTGATTCCTTGCGCTGTTCTGCAGAGCGAATGGTAACCAAAGCCTGACTCATCAGATTTTCTAATTCCATGGCTTCAATTAAATCAGTATTCCAGACTAACGATCTATCCTGAATGCCAATATTATTCATATCACCTGCAATAGAATCCATTGTTTTAACGCCATCGGTTAGGGATTCGCCTGAGCGAAATACAGCTGCGTATTTTTGCATTGCCTGTTGCATATCAAGCCTAAGCTCACCAGGCTGCCTGTCGCCTTTTGCGTGACGCATTCTATCAAGCCGTCCTATAGCACGATCTGTTGATTCTTTGGATACAGGCGCATGCGTTGCGCCAGGCGTCAGCACTTCACTTGCGCGGTGCGCTGCTGCTCTGCCAAAAACCACAATATCAAGCAAAGAGTTAGTGC
>Ga0181600_10002727_pt1 | contig 13507 bp, 5 predicted proteins | sample 041ome_2_FD_132982 | JGI IMG/M metagenome (GOLD analysis project Ga0181600, IMG submission 132982) | Coastal salt marsh microbial communities from the Groves Creek Marsh, Skidaway Island, Georgia - 041406US metaG (megahit assembly) | ecosystem: Environmental > Aquatic > Marine > Intertidal zone... | reverse complement strand
GATCAAAAGAAACTCCTCCGGTACGTTCTGTTCACCGCGTATTTTCAAAACGTTCTCGCGCACGTCTCTACACGTGTGCGTTAAAAACTTCACCGTCGTTTCGTTCGTGCGAGGCAGCACGTGCCGCGCGCAAATCGTGGAGAAGTATTGCGGCGAGGAGAAGAGTTCCCAAAGCATCGACGGCACTTCTTCTTCTTCGTGGTCGTCGTTATCTGTGTCTCGTATCTTGTTGTTGCGCTTTTGAACTTTTTTCTAATAAAAACTTTGAGACTTTTCGCGGCACAAATGTATTAAACATCACGCGCGATATTATCATCAACATTCAACCATTTTTCAACATCGCAGAGAGAGCATAAACGAGTCGTCGTCATGGTGGAAGACGAAGACGGCGTGCGCGTGTTGGCCAGACTCTCCGCTTCTTCTTCTTCTTCTTCTCGTTCGAAATCCTTCTTCGCGTGGGGCATCGGCAACGAAATTCTCGTTCGAAACGAACGACAAGAGCAGCAGCAGCAGCAGCAGCAGCAGCGACAGTTTTTGAGCGACGACAAAGACGCCGACGGAAAGAACGAGGAGGAAGAGATAAAGACGAAATCCGTCTCCTGGTCGCACTTGTCGCTGAAGAACAAACAAGCGATCGCGCAGTTTGAACCTTTGGTGAAGGATTTGGTGCAAAAGATTCGCTTGATGAGTTCTTCTTCTTCCTTCGGGGCGGAGGGGGAAAGCGTAGGCGGATCGTCTGATTTTCGGTTAGAAGCCGCGAGAGAGTTTAGCTCGAAAGCGATCGAGGTGTTTCATCAACTAGAGAAAGAATTAGAGGAGGAAATGGTGCACTCGGTTTCGTTGGCGACTGAAGACGAGGACTCGAACGCCGCAGCCGCCGCCGAAGATGACTACGACGAGAGAGTGTGGAGACATCGACAGCATATGCGATTGGAGCACTACGAAGCGAGGAAAAAAGCGGCTTTATGGTCGTTGTTAACCGCACAGTTCGTGGAGAATGCGGGCGAGGATTTCCCGTCCAGTTTGAGCGGTTGCAGAGAAAACTTGACGAGATGGTTTCGCGAATATTCCGAGGCGTTTCAGCCGTTGGACGCCGAAGCCGCAGATTTCGTGAGTTTGTTCAACGACGATACCAATAGCGATACGACTAGATATAGCAGCAGTAGCTACAACAAAAGTGGTGCGATTGAACACGAGCGATTCGCGCACCTCTCCGTATTTGAAAAGAAGGATGCGTTTCACAGTGAAAGTAGCGGCGGGTACGGCGGCGTTCCTCCGGCACGGATTGAGGAGTGCAAATCGTATTGGCCGTGTATTCTCGCCATGTTAGCCGTAGGATGGACCGAGGATTGCGTGAACTTATTGTACGCGCACTCTGCGTGGGCGGAATGGCGTTTGCGTAGCCAAGCGGTGAGACCACAGATTGAAATCCTGGAAGCGTTGATTGCGCTCATCCAAACGCGACCGGTTTTGGTATTCGATGACGACGAGGACAACCGCGACAATAACATGAACGGGAGTCAAATGATGGACGTGGAAAACGAAAGCGAGGAACAAGAACAACACCGACTTGATAGTGCTAACAACAAATACGGCGAACGGATGATTGCGTACACGCACTCGCAATTTAAAGCGCATCGAGATCGATGGAAAGCGCAGTGTTACGATTTGTTGCAACCGCAAAACGACCGCGAGTTGGAAGAAAACTGGGCAAAGTGTTGGGGTCCGACCGCAAATGGCGCGCGTTCTGTGTTAAAAATCTTACTCGGCGACGACGCGGAACTATCGTTATCCACGAGTAACTCTTTAGAGTTATTCGTCGCGATGTCTTTACACAAATCGCCAAACTCGACGGCGAGGAATTTGCAAACGACGAAGAAAATATGGGACCAATGTTTAGAACGAAAGTCGGCAAAGACGAGCAACGCGAGATTCCTAACCCCAGAAAGCGTAGATTTCATGAGCGCGGTATTTGACGACGACGGGTTGATGGCGTTCTCCACCATCTCTCGATTTACGGATTCTTTCTTCGTGTGTCTGACCGCTTTGCTTTTGCGCAACGCAACAACGACGTTGAACAACGCGACCGCAATGACGATGATAAGCAGTAGCGATGATAACTATCACCAAGGGGACATTATCACGCACGGATCGAACAGTAGTGAAGACGCGTTCGTGGAATACTTCGCGTTAGAAGCAGTCAGTTCTATGCTCACCTCAGGCGTGGAAACTCGCGCGCTCGCGGCGGATTACTTGACCTTCCTCTGTCCACGAAGAGGGAAAAAAATCGTCGAAACGGTGTTGACAAACTCCTTCGGGATGCTAGAATTGAGAGATCCAGAGGCGGCGTACGAATTCGAGCGGCTGTGCGCGGAAAGAGGGTTGAATGAATTTCATCGAAAAAATTGTAATCGAGTCCTCGCGGAGAGAATCTTAGAAGAAGAGGATAACGAAGATTTTCGCGCGGGCAAAGGCGCAAAGAAGAACATCGATTACGGGTTACGAAACTTGTTCCAGGTCTTTGAGCACTTCGACGCGGCAAAAGATGAGAAAGCGATCGAACGCGTTTGTTCGCGGTTACTGAGAAACACCAAGTTCCTCACGCTCAATTTACCTTCTTCTTCTTCTTCTTCTCCTGGCGCAAACGAACCGGACGAGTACTCCTACCCCCGGGGTGTCGAGTTCATCTCGAAAGTTTCCGACGCGCTCCGGTCCACGAGAGGCGGACGCGACCGCAAAGAAGGCAGTTCGGCGTCGTTTATTCACGCTCGCGCGAAATATTGCATGTCATTGCAAGAATTAAAAGAGAAGAACAAGAACAATACCGAGGAAGATGACGAAGAAAGTCTAGGGTGCGTCCTCTCGTGTTACGAGGCGCTTTTGCGCCAACTGGACGAAAACTGTTCGCCTCGATACGCGTGGCCAGAGTTGATTTGCGATGCGATTCCGCTCTTCGAGGGTGAATACATGAGTTCATGTACGCCAGGAACGCGCGATGGAAGCGAAAGGGATGCTCTGAAGCCCAACTTTTCTGAAGGAGGAAAGAACGCCTCTGCGCAAATCGCGCGCCTTCGCGGCGCAATCTTCGCCGTCTTTGAAAAGCTCGAATCTTCCGCCTCCCCTCGATCCAGCGCGAACACCAACATCAACGTCGACGAAGAATCCACCCAATCTCTCTCCGCAACCTTATCTCCATCCATCAAAGATGCCATCGACGTTGAAAAAATCGCTTTACGGGACCCAAAACGTTTCGAGGATTCCGCTCTGAGCGTCGCGCGAATCGCGCTCGTTCGCCTCTTGGCGAGATTCTGAGTTGTTGATGTGTGGATTCTTCGCCCGCGAAAAGAGAGAGAAGAGGAGAAGAAAAGTTCGCGCGCGCGATTCGCGCTCCTAGAATAGCACTTTCAAATGCGCATAAAAAGTACTCTTAATCGCGTAAAAACACCCACCCAAGTTCACACCGTTCTCCTTTTCGATGTTTTGAATCATACATTTGTATATCGTGCACACAATCATCGTCGTTCAAATCTGCATCCTGTATTATTTGCTCGACTCGCGTAGTACGCGATGTGATGTGTTTCTTGTGCTCATAAATTTTTTTCCTTTTTTCGTCTCAAAGTCACCTTGTGAGAGGGGACTAAAAAAACAAAAATTTTTCGTTTCAACGACAACAAAAAACAGAACAAATCTTCATTTCCAAACACGCTCGTCTCTGCGCTTCCTCGCAGCGCTTAGAAGAGAAAGAAACCGCACGTATACATATAGAGAGAGAAAGAAGAAGGACGCGTCTTCTCGTCTGCGTTTATATTTCTTCTCGGTCGTTTCGTTTCTTCTTTTCTGCCGTCGTTGATACGTTCTTCGCGTCGGCGCTTTAGATATACACATTACATTTTGTCCAAAAGGGGTAAACCTTAAACGGACACAAAAAAAGCTCAGAAGCAAAAAAAATGGATGCGCATCATCGCCCGACGACGAGGCGCCAAGCGCTCGGTGAAATCAACGGGAACTTGAGAAACGAGAACAACAACAACAACGGGAAAGCAGGGGCGGTGAAGAGAGGGTGCGCAAAGAATTTTCTTTCTTTTCAGAGTTCATTCGTATTCTCTTCTTAAACGTCAAAGTCGCTCGCGATGATTTTTCTTTTTTTTTTCCTTTCCGTTTGCCTTGTTTTTTAACCAAAAAAAAGGGGAAAAATTAAGTCCCCTTTCGAGAGAGAGAGAGAGAGAAGAGGAAAGAGGGTGCCAAGATTTCATGGAACACACACAAAAGGCATTACGCGTACAGAGTGTATACGAGCAGCGCGTATTTTACGAATAATTCGATAAACTGACCGCAACCAACAATACACGACGACACGCACATGAAAAATAAACAGGCAAGAACAACCGGCCGTGCAACACATCCAGCAAGGGTACATTCGAACCCGATCCGGTCGCACGCCGAAAGCGCCGATTCAGTCGAGCGAGAACAATGGAGACGTTTCCATGGGGAAATCCGGAGGGAAGAGCACTAGACATAATAACAATAACAACGACGTGGATGGAGTGGACGGGCAGAATAACAAGCTCGGTGGGTCCTCTCGATTGGCGAAACACGACCCGTTGCAAACGTACTCGCAAAACTTGACGAACAAAGAGTTGCGAGAAGTGAGAGACATTGACGCTTTGGACAAGCAAAACCCGTTGGCGGTGACAGAGTTTGTGAACGATATGTTCAACTACTGGTTTCGAGTGGAACCGTTGACCCGCGTGAGTTGCAATTACATGAGGTCGCAAACGGATATCAACCATAAAATGCGCGCGATTTTAGTCGATTGGTTGGTTGAAGTGCACTTGAAGTTCAAGCTGATGCCGGAGACGCTGTTTTTGACGCACAACTTGATTGATCGATTTTTGGAGAAGAAGGTGGTCTCGAGGAAGAATTTGCAGTTGGTTGGCGTGACGGCAATGTTGTTGGCGTCGAAGTACGAAGAGATTTGGGCGCCGGAAGTGAGAGATTTCGTGTACATCTCCGACAAAGCGTACACGAGAGAGCAAATTATTGAGATGGAAAAGGATATGTTGTCCGAGCTCGGGTTTCATTTGACCGTGCCGACGCCGTTTCATTTCTTGAGCAGATTTTTCAAAGCTGCCGGAGCGGACAAGCAAATGCAATTGCTTGCCAACTTTTTAGTAGAGTGTGCGTTGGTGGATTACGGAGCGTTGAAGTTTTCCAACTCTATGTTAGCCGCGAGTTGCGTGTACGTGGCGATGAGGTGCTTGAACAAAGGGAGGTGGGACGCGAACATGAAGATCCACACGAGGTACACCGAGAGCGATATTTTGGAGTGCGCTGATGCGGTGTCGAGATTACAAAGAGCGGCGCCGACGGCGAATTTGAGCGCGGTGTACAAGAAATATTCCAACGATAAGTTTATGGCGGTGGCTAAGATTGCTCCGGCGGATGGGTTAGGCGATGACATGAACTCTTAAATTTTACGTCACTCGCGTGTTCGATAGCACGCAGCGCGCCGCTTGGAGAATGTTGCGATGAACGATGCGTATTTCATTATTTGAGGAGGGGTCGAAGGGAGAGCGCGCGGAGGAGAGTCTGCGCTTTACATTTACTATAATCACATCATATAAACACCTTTTTTAAAAGAGAGAGAGAGAGAGAGAGAGAGATGAAGACTTGGAGAGAGATTGCGAGAGAGAGGGACAGAAATATACGCGCGGCGAAAGCTTAACGCGTGTATCCTGACTCGCCGCTTCTTCTCTTTGCCTTTTTGTAATAGTAGGAGGAAAAAAAGAGAGATAAAACAAAAATATTCACGCGCTCGAGCACAGTTTCATCGTCATCGTCGTCACTCTTCTTCTTTCTCTTCTTCGTCGCGAAGCGAACTTGTGCGTGCGGTGAGTCAGTTATTTTGCACTTTTTATATTTAGGGTTTTGGTACTAAGCAACAACTCTTGGGCCGCGGCTTTGTCACCTTTTCACATTACAAGCGAGCGCGCCGTGTCGCGTTGTGTCACAAATACACATCGCGCAACGACGATTTTTTCAGAGACCGAAAGCTGTTGCGAGCGACGACGACAGAGGAAGAAGAAGAAGAAGGAAACATCATGACCGTCGTGCATTGCGATCGGCAACCCATACTACTGGCGCGCGATGATAAAAGCCACGGGAGGGGTCGCGGTAAAAAACAGATTTCAGAGGTTGTCGAAAATGTAAAAATTCGACGCTTCGCGCTCGCCGCGCTGCTCCTCGGAGCGTCTTCGACTTTCGCGTTGAGCGGTGGGTCTGATACCGACAGAACGAGGCAGAGAGATGATGATAAGGACGAGGGCAATTTGTTGTTAGGCGCGAGTCCGCTGACCATGCGGAACTTACACGAGATATTCGAGGAGTCCAACGCGGATTCCGGAGATCCCATCGTGACCGCGCTGAAGAGAGACAACCTGTTCAACATCCAAACGTTTCCGGAACGCACGTCGGAATACGATGGGGATTTGCACGATCAGAAAGGCGCGGACGCGAGTTGGTATCACAAACCAATTAAAGGAATAAACGAAGAAAACGAGGGAAAGTTTAAGATGTGTTTAATGGGCGGCTTTTCGAGTTGGGACCTGGTGTACGTGGACAACGCGCAGACGCTGACGGAACCGGGATTGTGCTTCAGTGAGATTGTAGATGCGGACACGAAGGAGAGACCCGGAGAATTTGAAGATTGCGACGTGAGAGTGTTCAATCAAGGCGCATTTTTGTGGGGGAATAGGTACATCGATCCGCCAACGAAAGGGGATGAAATCAAAGTGTTCAAGCCGCCGCCTAAGTCGAACCCGAACCAGGTGGACTTTTATTACGCGCACGAAGCCGCGAATCATTTCGGGAAAGAGCTGGCCGATCCGAGGTCGATCGCAAATATGGATTATATGGCGACGTTTGCGATGAAAGAAAACGCGATTTGGTACGGGTTTGGACCGTCTGTGGAGCAGTTGATTGGAAACTTTCAATCGTTTAAGATTCCTAGGGAGGAGCGAATCCCGTCGGTGGCGTACTTAGGATTGGATTGCATGCCGAGTCGAGTGGGTGTCTTGAACGAAATTAGTAAGGTGTTTCCAGTATCGAGCATTGGAGGATGCGCGAAAAATTTTGAGAAACCGGAAGGAGATCCCGGACGAGGCGGGTCGCCAAAGGCGCAAAACGAGTACTTGGCGCCGTTTATGTTTTACTTCTCCGTGGAAAATGGCATTCAGTGCCCGGATTACATCACCGAGAAGGTGTGGGGCGCGCTATCTCGAGGCTCCATCCCCGTTTACTTTGGTTGGGATGGCATCGAGGAGTACATTCCGAGTAAAGACGCCATCATTGATTTGAGAGACTATCCGACGCCGGAAAGTTTGGCGGAAAAGTTGCGCTTCGTCGCGACGAACGAGGACGCCTACAATGAAATGCACGCGTGGCGATACCAGGATCCAAGCACGTGGCCATTGCCGTTCAGAAACTTAATTCGCGAAGTTTCCGATGACATGAAAGGCTCCTTGTGTAACGTCTTAAAAGCTGGGCCTACGCCAAACCATCCGAGAGCGAAGGTGCAAGGATTCTGCGCAGACGGGTCGCACTCAGTCGAGCAGTATCACGACGGAACCGGGTTAGAAACCGCAATGTTGTTCGGGAAAAAAGTTGGATCGTTCCAATACTCGTTAGCTACGGAGTCGGGTCGTCCGAATAGCATTAAAATTGGCGCGTGGGAACGGTTCATGGATAAGACGTGCGACGAGTTCAGCGGGAAATGTTACCAATTGAAAAGCGACTTCCCGGGACCTGAACAACCACAACAACCACAACAATCTCAACAACCACAACAAGAAATACCACTCGAACGCGCAGAAATACAACCACCACAACAGCAACAAGATCAAGGATACCAGGAAGACCACGTCGACGAAATCATCGCGGTCGAGCCAGTTTTGGCGATGGAGGAAGACTGCGTCCCGGGTGTGCCAACGCCGGGGGTGGACAACTGTCACAACAAAGAAGAACAAGTCGGCAACCCAGTCACGGAAGAGTCAAAACCAGCCGCCGTTGCTATCACGAAACCAAACTGCAATCCGGCACAACCGTGCATCGCGGGCATTCCTGTGCCTGGCATTGGATGCTGCATGGAGGAAGAGAGAGAGATTCACAGGCAATTCCAGGCGGCACAACACAAACCAGTGGAGGTTCTCGTCGTGCCTTTGTCTCCAGCTACGCAACAAAAACTACAAGAACAAGAAAGCGAACAACAGCAACAAAAACAACAGCAACCGGTGGCAGAGGTGCAAAAAGAGGAACAACCGGTGGCAGAGGTGCAAAAAGAGGAACAACCTGCGGCTGTTGCGGAAGAAGTTCCAAAGCCGAAAGAGCTTGCCGTGCCCCTCGATTGCAATCCGGATCCTGCCTGCATACCGTTGAAGCAAATAACGCCTGGTGTCATGGATTGTTGCGCGCAGACTATTTCATCCGATCCCTTGTTAGCGCAAGATACTCCCGTCATAGCTGAAGGTGTTGAACGGCAACAACAACAACCGGAAGCAGTAGCAGTCGCTGCTGAGGCAGAGAGTGTTCCTGCTACTCCCGAGGTGAAGGAAATTGAAGAAGAACTCCAAGAGGCGCGGATAGAGCAAGTGAAGGAAATCGAAATGGAGTTGAGCGAAGCAAAGGAGGAGTTAAGGCAGCAAGAAGAGGAGTTAAGGCAGCAAGAAGAGGAGATGAAACGGCTAGAAGAGACTGAAAGTAATAATAATAGTAAAGATATCAATAGCATCGCAGTGGAAGAAACGCAGTCGGTAGTGACGGCACCGGTCCTTGAAGGAGAACAAGATGCTCCCAAAGTTGAACTTCCATCGGAAGCGGACGCCGGGGTTACAGTAAGAGTTTTCGAATGGGGTCCTGGTCACGTGCCTCCGAACGATGCTTGAGAAGAAAATGGTAAAATTTTAATGTAAATTGCTTTCGCTTTTCAATATTTTTACATGCGCGCGTCTAAAAATTTTACACATCTGATCGGCCTACTGTGATCGCTCTTCGAAGTTCGCTTACATCTATTTTACCGCCACTATTTCGAGGGAAATCATCCTCCACGACTACCCACTCTTTAGGAACTTTAAACCTCGCTAGCTGTTCTTTTAGGCACCATAGACGAAGCATTTCTCCGTTGATTTTTCGGCCGTACGTGTCGTCGTCCACGCGTTCCTGGGCGTATTTCATGAACTCCCACGCGTCCGGATTGTTGATGTTTTCCGTCGATTGCGCCCACTCGACGTCGGGTTCCAATCGCACGGCACAGGCTACAATTTCACCCCAAACGTCATCTGGTACGCCGTATACCACAGATTCTTGCACTAACTCGTGCTTCTCGACAATCTGTTCGACTTCTGCGCACGAGACGTTTTCTCCGCCAGTCTTGATTCGATTGGATAATCGACCGAGGATGCGAACGGTGGTGGAATCTTCGGAGACTTCTCCGATATCACCGGTTCGAAAGTACCCAATGTTACTGTATTTATCGCCACTGTGTAACGAATGAGTCACCGGTGAGTTGTAGTACCCTTTTGATACTGTTTCGCCACGAATTAAGATTTCCCTTTCATCACCTAAACGATCGATTTTCAGAGACAGACCGTCGATGACTTTGCCTTGATTCACGTGCGAGTTTGCTGTCACGATCCAGCTATCTTTCGAAGACACATCGGACGCCGAAGCCGTTCTACTACCTGATGTTGTGATCTCTATATTTGTTAAGTCGGCATACGCAATCGACGAAGTCGCTTCGGTCATGCCGTACGTCGAGATGATTTTGGCGTTTGGAAAAATCTTTCTTGCAAACGCGACGTCTTTTTCGTGCATGGGACCCCCGCCGACGAGGATTTTCTTGACAGAATCAAACGTCGAAGAATTGCTTCGGACCGCGGAAGAAATCGTCGTCGGCCGAGGAATCAAGTGCGCGTCCTTGCATACGCGTTCGAGTTTGCGCAACATCGTCGGTACGGCGATGAACGCGGTGACTTCTGCAGTCACTACAGCTTGTAAGAACGACCGAGGGTCGAAAGACTCCAAGAAAACGTGCCTCGCGCCTGATCTTATTGCGGCGAGTCCACTGATGAGACCACCAACGTGATATAACGGCGCACAATGCAAATAAACGTCCTCGCTATCGTATTGAGGTCCATTTTTATCGTACAATTTTGAATCGATCGCGGCGGCTATATTGGAATGAGAGAGGATGGCTGCTTTCGGGGCGTGTCCGCTCGTACCACTCGTAAACACGAGGCAACAATTGTTTCGAATATCCTGATATTCTGCTCGCACCATTCGTTGCTCGGTGGTATCTTTACTTTCACTTTCTTCTCCTTCGGCGTAATGTTCAACCACGTTGATATCTTCGAGTTCAAACGATCCTTGCACCTCCACGTCTTCGTCATCTTTCCCATCTCGCTTCTTTTCCTCCTCATCCTGATTGCTAATAGTAGTATCATCACCTCCACCTCCATTCACGAGCTCTAAAACCTTCTCAAAGAAATCCCCAATCGCACCCGCCGCGTTTCCTTCGTCCTTGCTCCTGCTCCTTCTCTCCTCCTCTCGTTGAAACCAACTCTTCTTCAGCACGATGTCGTGCCGTTCCCGAAAACCACTATCGCATGAGTAAAACGGTCTCGCTTTCAACACCATCACGGAATCACTCACGTCCATCCTACCGTCAAACTCCGTCCACATTTGCAGATGGAAATCGTCCACGATAAGCATCGAGCACTCGCAGTGTTCCATCGCCCTTTTCGCCTCTTCGAACGACCATCGACTGTTTAACAAAACCGTAAAGTTTACCGAGGGGATTTCAGATAACGCGAGAAAGTGCGCCAGAAACGATTGGGTGCACCGCATCGCCAGCGCGACGTTCACTCTAAGACTCTTTCCGTTCTTATCCTCCTCCTTTCCTCCACACTTATCGCGATCGTAATCGTAATCGTCGTTCTTCTTCTTCGTCGTTTCCGCGTCGTCGCCGTCGTCGACGGCGTGAAAAAAGTTCCCCGACAAAAAGTCTCGAATTTGCGCCACGTACGCTCGGAAATCGACCTCATCTTTCGCGTCTGAGTTTAAGTAGTGTATCTTGTTGTTGTTATTATTATCATTCTCTTCGTCTCTTCGTCTCGAGAGATTTAAGATGGACGACGCGATGTGTTCGCGTCGTTTCTTCTTCTTCATTTTTTTTTATCGTGTGGATTGCGTGTTGCGTGTACTCGTTTCATCGTGGAGATTTCGTAACGCTTCGTTTTTTTCTTCACAAAAATTCTCAGATCATCCAAAAACACCCCATTTATTATTACTATTATATACATATAGAAGCTGGTCGCTCGTTCGTCATCACACAAACGCGATAGTAATGACATCCGTCGCGCGCACGGGAAGTTTGAAAGAGGACGTGCGGCGATGGAAAACGATCGGAGATGGGCAGTTTCGAGTGCGTTTCGTGTTGTTCTCTCTCTGTGCGTTTTTTTTTTCTTTTTTAAATTCGTGCGCGCATTCGAGTCGTCGTGTTTTTTATTTTGCATCCCTTTTTCTCTCACGCGCGCGCGCGCGCGTGTGGTTGCGTTGCTTTCGCGGCGTTCGGCAGTGATGCATGAAAATTATTGGAATCAAGAACTGAACTTCTCAATCGCGCGACCGCGCCGGTACGTTGCGCGATGCGAGAGCTTTGATTACACGACGTTATATTCTGAGCCGGACAAAAAGAAAAAGGCAGTTTTTGCACGCGTGCGTATAGGGGGATTCCTCTCGATTTGCATCTGAGATCACATCATCACCATCACTAACGACGAACGCGTTCTCTCTTCCTTAACAACAAAAAATGTTCGCAGAATTCAAATCATTTCGAAGCGTTCGAGTCGTACACGAAAGCGAAAGCCTATTTAGAGCAGCTTATATTCGCGTCCGAGAGTCTCACGGATGCCGAGAGGAGCGGCTCGTCGTCTTCGTACCCGATCGATCCGATCGAAGCGTCGAGAGTTTTGTTGAATCGTTCGATATGTGCGTACTCTTTGGAGAACTTTGAGGAATCGTTCAACGATGCGGGCATGGCAAAAAGTATATTAGAAGGCACGTTGCAAAAAGAAGAGATGAACGGGATCGAAAGATCCATACTCAACGAATTACGGTTTCGATTGCGCAAGGCGTATTTTCGATGCGCGAAAGCGTCCGAGAAGATGCAAGTTTTCGATGGCGCGTGCGAGATGTATTTAAACGCGCTTGAAATCGCGTCGCCGAAGAGAGAAAAAAGTAAAACTAATACGAGTCACATCTTTGATGCGCTCGCAGCGCTCGTCGCCCGAGATCAAGTTTCCATCAAGTTCATTTGCGAGGATTACGCCCAGCGCATCTTTGACGCCGAAACGCCAAATCCGTTGACATTTTCACGAGATGGGAAAGGACTGACGTTGATACGACCAGAAAGCGCGAGAATGTCAAAAAAAAGAGTCAGTTCTTTGCTGTTCGAATACTCCGTGGGTGAAGAGAAACGCGTGCGAGACGAGTGGTTGAAATTTACATCTTTACGCCACGGCTTCGATTCCGCCGCGTTCCAGACTTTTACGAAGAGCCAACGAAAATCAGTGGCGCGGGGTTTCTTGTCCGGTATTCGAGCGAGAGCGTATTTTCGCGCCGATAATGTCGCACAAGCTGCTAAAGACGTCAAAGCGGCCACGTACATGTGTAAAGGTGTCATCGCGTTCGGCGGCGCGTTTCATTACGAACGCGCTTTATGCTGCGATCGATTACTCGTCGAAGAAAACATCACGCGAACGGAAATCGCGCAAGGCGGCGAAGAAGGCATTGGAGCCGAAAACGATAACTTGGTCGTCAACAGTCAAGTCGCGTGCGCGCTATTTGCCAAACATGCGGTGGAAACCGAAGAAGCTCTGTTGATGAAAGAGAAGGAAGACGATGAAGAAGCGCCTCTCTCCTCGATGCGCGCTCGGACCATCCAAAGATACCAATCGTACTCGGACAAAATGCAATCGCGATTGACCGATCCAGTGAAAGCCGCGTTGCGAAAAGGCACTACCCACGCCTTGACCTTTTTGGACAAGGATAAGTGGGAAAACGAAGTCCCAGAGTACATGCGCCCGAAACCGAAATATTTCTACTACTATGAGTGGATGAAAGACCGCATCAAAGAGTATTACCCAGAGCTCCCGCAGTGCGTGATGGATAAACTCTTAGCCTTGGACGGTGCCGAACTTGATTTACTCTTACAACATCCGCAAGCCATTCGGGGCCAAACCGAAGAATTTCTACAAGTTCTCGACGAAAAAGGCGAAAAGTATCTCGAGACGTACAAAACGCCGCAACTCTCCTGGGAAGAAGTCCAAGTGTTGCGCGTGGCCGAAGCGAAGAAGAAAAAGTTACTCGAGAACCAGCGCGACTCCGATTCCGACTCCGAAGAAGACACCGACCACGCCATGATTGGCGCTTCCGGCGACGACGGCTTAACCCG
>Ga0181600_10002719_pt1 | contig 13528 bp, 9 predicted proteins | sample 041ome_2_FD_132982 | JGI IMG/M metagenome (GOLD analysis project Ga0181600, IMG submission 132982) | Coastal salt marsh microbial communities from the Groves Creek Marsh, Skidaway Island, Georgia - 041406US metaG (megahit assembly) | ecosystem: Environmental > Aquatic > Marine > Intertidal zone... | reverse complement strand
TCATCTCACACCACGAGGCTCTTCTGCGCGTTGTGCCAGTCTACCACCTCGTCGTAAGGCAAGGCACCCCCGAAGCAGTCGAGCGCGCTCCCGACGGTGACGTCCACCGCGGCGCCGCCGGCGCCGCGCACGAGCTCCAAGTCGGCGATGGATCGCGCGCCCCCCGCGTACGTGACGGGGATGGGCGAGTGCTCGCCGAGCCTGCGCACCAGCTCCTCGTCGATCCCCAGCTTCATGCCCTCCACGTCCACGCCGTGCACGAGGAACTCGTCGCAGGAGGACGCGAGCGCCGCCATCCCCGCCGCGTCCACCTTGACGTCGGTCCACTTCTGCCACCGGTCCGTGACGACGAAGTAGTCGTCGCCCTTCTTGCGGCAGGAGAGGTCCAGCACCAGCCTCTCCTTGCCGACCGCGCGCACCAGCCGCCGCAGACGGTCCTGGTCCACCTGCCCGTCGCGGAACACGTAAGACGTGACTATCACGTGCGACGCGCCCGCGTCCAGCAAAGGCGTCGCCGTCTCGGCGGTGACGCCGCCGCCAACCTGCAGCCCGCCGGGGAACGCCGACACCGCAGCCATCGCGGCGTCGGTCGTGCCTTGGTCCCGGCTGAGCATGATCACGTGGCCTCCCGCGATGCCGTCGCGCCGGTACATCCTCGCGAACTCTGCGGAGGACGTCTCGGTCTCGAAGTTGGTCTCCGGGGTCTCGCTCGCGGCGTCGCCGTCGTCCGAGTCCTTCAGCGTCCCACCCACGATCTGCTTCACCCGGCCCTGATGGATGTCGATGCACGGCCGGAACCGCACGGCGCGGGGGAACGTCGCCGGCGCGTCCGCGGAGGAGGAGGCGCCCGCCGCGCGGACGCGGCGCCCGCGGACGGGCGCGCGAACGGCGGCGGTGAGCGCGGCGGGGAGGGCGCGACACGCCATCGTGCGCGTAGGAGTGCGGGTCTCGGCAGTCGTGCGCACCGAAACCCTCCACCCTTCGAGAATGAGGCCTTCGAGTGCGAAATCCAGGCTGCTCGGCCGCTCGCGACGTTTCGCGTGTTTTTCTTCGGCTTTGAACTCCCTCGGAGACGCCGACCACACCTGCGCGCGCGAGGCACCCATCCGCGCGGGGGAGCGGGTGCGATGCAGGCCTCGTTCGACAGTTTCCGCGGCTCGCCGCGGAGCTCGTCGAAGGTGGCGGCAGACCCACTCCCGACGGTCCCCGACCCCCTGATCCAGCACCTGGGGTTCCCGGACAAGTTCTACATCGTCGCGGCGTTCGTGGATGATCCACCGGAGGTGGGCGTGCGCCGCGTCGACGACGACACCGCGCTCCTGCTGCACGCGTTGCACGAGCAGGCCACGAAGGGTCCGTGCGCGAAACCGCGCCCTTGGTCGTTCTTCGAGACGGACGCACAGCTGAAGTGGGACGCCTGGAAGGCGCTCGAGAAGATGCCCGCGTCGGAGGCGATGACGCTGTATTGCCGCACCGTCGAGGAGGACAACCCGAACTGGTGGCAGCTGCTCACCGCCACGATGGGCGCGCGCGAGAAGCGCGAGATCATCGAGACCGCCGCGGAGTGCGCGCGCGAGTACCGCGCGTTCGTCCGAGCCGGCGTGTTGATCGGCCCGTCCAGCGCGGCGGCGCCGCCGTATCTCCAGACGGATTCCTCCGCCGAAAACGAAAACGAAAACGAAGACTGGGCCGGCGCGAGCGCCGCTCTGAAGGCGTTCGGCCTGGGCGGTCTGTCCGACGTCATCGACTTCCTCTCCTCCAGCCGCCCGGTGAAGCCCTGGTCCCGAGGCCACCGCTCCATCAACCACCCGTCGCGGCTGCCCCCGGACAGGAGCGACGTGGTGTCGGTGAGCGCCATGAAGGCGAGGCTGAAGAACGCGCAGAACGCGCCGGCGGAAGCCGCCGTCGCCGCGCTCGCCTCGGGCGTTGTCGCCTCCGCGCTCGACGCCGTCGCGCCGATGCTCACGTGGCGCGCGGTGGCGACGCGAGGCAAGCCGCCGGCGCCCAGGTACCACCACTGCGCGTGGGTGGTGGACAGCCCCAAAAGCGCGGCGCCGCAGATGTGGGTCGCGCACGGCTCGCTCAACGGCAAGAAGCTGCCCGGGACGCCGGCGGTACTGTGCCTGCGCGCGCTGGAGTGGACGACGCGCGAGGCGCGCGAGGAAAACGGGGACGCACCCGCTGCCGTCTCGGGCGCGGCCGCGCTGGTCGCGCCGAACGACGCCGCGTACGTCTTCGGGGGCGCCGCCAGGACGCGCGCGCGCGGGCTCGGCGGGCTCTTCGGCCGCGCCGACGACGACGACGATGAACGACAAAATATTTCGCGCCGAGGCGCGCGCGCGATGCCCGTGCGCGTTTTGGATTTGACCGAGGACCCCGGCCCGCCGGACGAGCGAGTCGACGGGAGCAAACGCGGCGGCGCGAAGAAACGGGCCATGGCGTGGATCGACGCCGTCGCGGAGGATCTTCCGAGCGTCGGCGACGACGTGGTCGACGTCGTCATCGACGACGAGATGATGGCGACGCCCGACGGCTCGCCGGAAACCTTCTCCCGGGGAAACGCCGCGGGCCCCCGCGCGCGCACGCACCACTCTGCCACGCTCGTGGGCGGCGAGGTGTACGTGTTCGGCGGGTGCGCGTGCGCTGCCGGCGACGGGCGCGGCGGCGAGGCGCTCGGCGACCTGTGGGCGTTCAACGGCGCGGAGGGCACGTGGCGCCTGGTCACGGGCGCGGGCGACCCGGGCGGCGTGGTGGGCGGCGCCGGCGCGAAGACGAAGCCGCTGCCCGCGGCGGAAACCGCGTGGCACGGCGCGCCGAGCCCGCGCTCGGGGCACGTCGCCGGCGCGGCGGATGACCGCTTCTTGCTGATTTTCGGCGGCGACGAGTCCCCGTCTGACACGGGCGGGTCCTCCGGCGGGCGCCTGGCGGACACGCAGACGCACGTCTTCGACACGTGGGCGCAGCGCTGGGTGCGGGTCGCGGTCACCGGCAAGCCCCCGGCGCCGCGCGCGGGGCACGCGGCGTGCGCGCTGGGCGGCGGATGGTACGTCTCCGGCGGCGGCGACCACCGCGAGGCGCGCCCGGAGACCTACCGCCTGGACGTCCGCGACGCCGCCGAGGGCCGGTACCACTGGCAGGTGGTGAACACGGGGGTCGGGGACGGGCAGGCGAGCGCGGCGGGGCGCGAGGGCGCGAGCCTTGTTCCCTTCCGCGGCGCCACAGGCGAGTTCCTGGTGGCGTTCGGGGGCTCGGACGGGACGTGCCGGGGGGACGTGCGCGTGATGCGCGTCTCGGACTGGACCACGGGAAGCGGCGAGCGCTAACGCTACGTAGGCGGCGTCGAACGAACGTAGCTAGCTAGTAGCTAGTCTAGTCTAGTACTTTTAGTAGACTACTAACTACGACGTACGTACGCGCGCTCACGCTTCGACGTCACAGAGGAAAGGCCGCGTCCGGCCCTTCCACGAAAGCCCGCAAGGGGTCCGCGCCGTTCGGGAACCCCACGATCAGATCGTTCTTCAGGCCCGCGCCTTCGTGGGCCATCTTGATCACCCGCACGCCGTACCCTTCCTCCGCCGCCGCCGCGCCGCGGTCCAGCTCCACCGCCGCTTTGGCGGCGCGCGGGACACGCCCGAGCGCGCGCGCCGCGATCGATTCCGCCGCGGGGTCCACGCCCTGGTGCCCGCTCCAGTCCGCCGCCGCGGCCAGGCCCAGGTACGCGGGACGCTGGATGCGCCCGCGCATCCAGGACGAGCGCGGGTGGATCACGCGCACCGGCGCGATCGCATCCGCCTTCTCCGCTCCGGTGACTCCAGAACGAAGCATCGCCTCCTTCTTCATCGCCGAGATGCTCTTCAGGCCCCCGTCCTTGAGCTTGCCGACGCAGCACGGCGCGACCACGAACGCGGCGCCGCGCGCCTGCGCCTGCAGCAGCACGGCGTCCGTGCCCGCGCCGCACACGTGCAGCGCCAGCGCCACGTCGCACGCGCCGCCGTAGGTCTCCGCCAAGCCGCACACGGCGTCGACGTTTGTGAGGCCGGCGCGCGCCGCGCGCTCGGCGAGCAGCTCGACCGACCGGCGGTTCACGTCGACGCCCACGAACCGCATGGACGGCTCCGCGGCCGCGAGCGGCAGAAGCAGGTTGCCCGTGCCGCACCCGAAGTCCACCACCACCGATGCCTTAGAATTCGGGGGATGGGTTTTTTTATCCGTCGTCGCGTTCGCGTCGGCGTCGGCGTCGGCGCGCGCGCCGCCCGCCGCTTTCGCGGCGACTTTCGCGGCGACGAGAACCGCGCGGAACGATTCCACCTGTAACCGTTTTCGGAGACCGCGCGCCGTACCCCCTTTCCTGTTGCTCCCGGCCGGGTCCACGGACGGTGCGCACGCGTCCCAGTCCACGAACCCCAGCGCCTTCGCCCGCTCGGGGTCGCGCCAGCGGCTGTACAGGACGCCCCAGCCGCCGCGCCACCGCGCGTCGTCCCACCGCTCGCGCGCGGGCGACACGCTCGATGACGAAACTTCTTCGTCGTTCGCGTCGTTCGCGTCGTTCGCGTCGTTCGCGTCTCCTATCGATCGCGACGGCTCCCACAGCGGGTGCGACGTGAGCAGGTTCCGCAGAGCCTCCTCCAGCTCTTCGTCGTTCCTGACCTTCTTGCGTCGCTTTTGGCGCCGGTTGTGCGCGCGCCGCTCGCGGCGCGCCGCCTCCGCCTCCGCCGCTTCGCCCGCCGCCGCCGCGCTTTTTCGCGCCGCGGCGGCTTTTGGCGCGCCGCGCACGTCCGCGCGCACGCCCGCGCTCGAGCGCAGCGCGCGAGCCTCGAACACGACACCGTTCAGCGCGTCCGCGGCGGCGCGCCCGGTCTCCGGCGCGTCAAACTCCAGCACCGCGAACCCGCGATTGCGCTTGCCCTCGTCTCGCTTCTTTCGAGGCTTGAGCGTGCCGTCCGCCAGCCGCTTGTCCCGCCACCCGGGAACCGCCATGGACCGCACGCGGTCGCGAAGCGCCTCGCCGAGCGCGTCCCGCACCGCCGTCTCGATCGTTCCCTCGAGCGTGAAGAAGTCGAAGTTGCCCACGTACACGAACCGCAGGTCGTCGTCGTCCGCGGCGCCCGTCTCGGCGTCCGAGACGGACGCCATCGCCTCGACATCAGCGGCGGCGGACCGCGCGACCGCTCGCGGGAGCGCACGCGCGCGCCGCCACGTCGATCCCGCTTCACCGCCGCGTCCGAAGCGCGCGCCGACGCGAGCGGCGCTCGGTGCGGTCGCGCCGAACGCCGCCACCGCCGACATACCGCCTCACGAGCGCGGCGCGAACTGGATAAAGCCTCGCGCGTGTCCGTGCCGTCGCATGAATCACTGTGAAGGGCCGACGAAACGCTTGTCGAACAGCGATAAAAAAGTTAAAAAAGCTAAAAAAGTCTCCCTCCTCGCGCCTCAGTCCGCCTTCCTCCCGACGCGCCTGTTGTCCATCGCCACCTCGTCCGCCCCCGAGGCGATGGCGAACACGCAGACGAGCGCCGTGTACGCCGCGACGACGACGTACGCCGTGGTGTGCGCCGCGTCCATCGCGCCGTCCCACGCGACGTTGACCGCGCCGGTGGCGAGGTTCGCGAAGAGAAACGTCCCGAGCAGGTTTCTGTTCGCGCCCTGGAGCAGCTTCGGCGCCGGCAGCGACCCCGGGAACACCAGCGCGCCCGCGACGTACGCGGCGATGATCTGCGTGTTGAACGCCACCATCCACAGCGCGTACGCGGCGTTCGCGACGCGCCGCGACGAGGGTTGCACGAAGCCGTGCGCGAAAAGCGCGGCGACCCAAAACGCGCACGACACGCCGCACAGCTTGGCGCACCAACGCCACGCCCAGCCCCATCCCCCTTCCGGGGTATCGTACGGATCGGCGCGCCCACCGGGCGCCATGGTGACGCGTGAAATCAGACTATCGCGCTCGTACGTCTCCTTCGCGTGCCTGTGCCTCTGCCGCTTCTGCGCCGACTCCGCCTCCGCCTCGAGCGCATCCGCCTCGCGCGACTTTCTGGCGGCGCGCGCGCGCGCCTCGGGGTCGCGCGCCGTCTCGGCCGCCTCCAGCGCGCTCCCCCTGGCGCGCCTGGCGCGCGCCTCGAGCTCGGCGACGAGGCCCTCCATCTTCTTCCGGGCGCGCGACGCGTCGAGCGCGAGCCACTTCTCGAACCAGACGCCGAGGCCGACGCCCAGGAAGTACAGCGCGACGTACCCGGGGACGGAGAAGAGCCCCTCTTTGTTCTGCGACACGAACGTCTCGCTCCGCGCGTCCGCCAGCAGCCACTCCCCCAGGGTCTCGTGCGCGAACGGGCTCGCGTTCGCCGCGTTCGCCGCGAACGGGCTCCCGCCCGCGCCGATCGCGGCGCGGAACTCCACCAGGTACTTATCGCCGGCGAGGATGCTCCACATGCGCTTGGACGAGAGGCACCACTGGTGCGCGGCGAGGAGCGCGCCGCCGAAGACGGTGGACGTGCCCGGGGGGACGGGCACCATGTCCACGACGATCATGACCGCCGCCAACGTCGCGAAGAAGTTCCAGTGCTTCCCGTACTCGTTTACCGGCACGTGCGTGCCCGCAGCGCCCGTGCTCCACGCGCGGAGCGCCGCGAGCGCCACCAGCGGGCCGATCCGTCTGGCCAGCCGCCGCGCGGCGCGCACCGGGCCGATGTCGGCGAAGAAGTCCTTCGCCGCGCGCCCGCCCCTCCTGCGGCTGACCAACGCGTTGGCGAACATGAACGACCCGGCGCCGACGTCCATCAGACCCACGCCTGTCGTCTCCGTCTTGCCGAACCGCCGCGGGAAAGCGGGGAAGTCCACCGCCAGGATCGCCACCGCCGTGGCGAGCGTCATGGAGGCGCGGTAGCACGTCAGGTACGGCCGCGACGCGCCGAAGCGCGTGACGTCCCCGAGCGGGCTCGGGACCGCATCCACGACGCTCGGCGTTCTGGGCGCCGCCTTCAGCGCGCGCCGCGCCACGAAGTGCCCAGCGAGGAAGTACGACAGCAGCGCGAGCGCGGCCAGCGCCGGCGGCGCGGCGCGCGGCGCGAACATCGCCCACGCCACGGGGAAGACGCAGAAGATCGCATCCTTGAGCACCACGTGCACGGCGTCCAGCGGGCGGCCTCGCGTGTCCGCGACGATCCCGCCGAACGTCACGCGCACACCCTTCATCACGTCCAGCGCACGGCGGATGAACACGCCCAGCGGCGCCGCGGCGACCACCGCCGAGACCTCCAAGAACGTCGTCCCCGCGTTCCCGGAGTGGAAAGCCTCCTTGCGCGCGCGCCGCGTCTCCGCGTCCTCGCTCGCGAACGCGGGGGGGACGGCGGCGCACGCCAGCGCCGCCACCAGCGCCGCGCGAGCGAGCGCGCGCCGCGTGGGGGGGGAATCGCGAGACCTCGAACGCGCCATGGCGCCTCACTACTGTTGGGCCGGGCCGTTTGGGCGATCGAGAACAACGGTTTCGCGGCAGAATCGGAAATCCAAGCCTTGAACTTCGTTGAACTTCAGACATCGGCTGGAGAAACCTGGCCGTGTATTTGGTCTCGAAAAAACCCTTGCGAATCCACCTCAGCATAGAAAAAATTTCCCGGGAGTTCAGACGCGAGGGGAAGCAGGGCTCTCGGGAGGTCCGACGCGTCGTGGTGCCGCATCACAACACGCGGCGCGCGCGCCTAGACGCACGCTCGTCGTCGTACACTCGTGGTCACTCGTGGAGTCGCGCGCTCGCGTTCCACGCCGTCGCATCGTCCTAGGAGTCGCGTCACCGGCACCGCCCGCTCGAGATTCGGTTTCGGGAAATTCCAAGACTCGAGCTTTTCGCGAGCCGCGGACGAGATGAGCACCAACGCCACGGCGGCGATTGCCAGCGCCCAGGGCGGCGGTAAAGCCGGCGTCGGGGGCAACGGGGTGTCTGATAGCGCGTCGGTTGCCAGGAGGTACGAACGGACGCTCGGAACCGCTGCACCCGCGCGACATGCGGGGTCCGACACCACGACGGGTTCTTTATCTGTCCGCTAACCGCCCGCTTCCTTTTGTGGTTTCTCCCCACCCGCAGGTTACAAAGCGAGCTCATGGGCCTGATGGTGCGTCCCGCGCGCGTCCCCGCGCATCCCGCAAGTGTCTCGGAGAAGTTCCCGGCGCTGGTGACCCCGCTTTCCCGCGGGAACCGCCCGCGACCGCCCCACGAGGTCCAATGCGTTTCTTTCAGGTTTTTGCCCCTCCCCTCTCTTCCCGACAGTCCCTGACAGAGCTTCGTTCCCCCGACCCCTTCCTCTCCCACCCACAGACCAAGGCGGACGCGGGCATCAGCGCGTTCCCCGACGGGGACAACATCTTCAACTGGGTCGGAACCATCGAGGGAGCCGCGGGAACGGTGCGTCTTGACCCCCCGCACAGCGCACGCCCCACCCGTCTCCTCCCCCTCTCGCGTGACACGACGTGACCGATCGACCTCGGGAAACACGTGTTCGGGATTTGTGTCTCGTCGCGACCCGAAAACGTTTTTCGGGTGGTTTTTTTGGCGGAGCCTCCGCCGTCTTCCGACCCTGACGCGACGCGTGTCCCTTTTCGGTCTTCCCCGAAATCCAGGTGTACGAGGGTCTGACGTACAAGCTGAGCCTGGCGTTCCCGAACGACTACCCGTTCAAGGCGCCGACGGTGAAGTTCGAGACGCCGTGCTTCCACCCCAACGTCGATCAGTTTGGGAACATCTGCCTCGACATCCTCAAGGAGAAGTGGTCCTCCGTGTACGACGTGCGCGCGGTGCTCCTTTCCATCCAGTCGCTGCTCGGGGAGCCCAACAACGCCTCGCCGCTCAACGCGCAGGCCGCGCAGCTCTGGGACAACCAGGAGGAGTATCAGAAAACGCTGCGCAAGCGATACGGCGAGGACACCAAGTGATTTCTTTTCTTCGCGCGGAGAGACGAAGGCGTCGAGAGAAGAGAAGCGAGACAAGACGCGGGGCGACGAGGATACCCATCCGGAAGTCGATCCCGCATAGCGCATACCTAGCTCGCGAGGAGAGGAACGGGAGAGGCCTTTCCCCAACAGTCTTGAACCTCACCCGGCGCCGCGAAGAGATGCGTCGGGAAGAAAAAGATGCGGACGAGATTCGCGCTACAATGAGTTGTCATATTCTTACACCGAGGTTCGATTCGACGCTCTTGCGTCACCGCGTCCGCGCCACCCCGCGGGGCGCCCACAGCTGGTCGGGGTCCCCCGCGCCCTGCTGCGCGAGCCCCGGCAACCCCCCCCGCGTTGTCGTTCGCAGCGTCGGCACGCTGGGCGCGTCCCCCCGCACGCACGACCTCCCGAATCGCCGCTGCAGGTCCCGCTGGGCATCCATCGAGCTGTCGAGGTTCTCCTGGTAGCTCACCATCGGCGAGAGCACCATCATCTTTGGGAAGCTCTGCAGCACGTCGTAGTCCACCACCCCCCCCTGCAGCCTGTGCGTGAAGTCCGCGAACGCGCCTCTGTTGATCAGGTACGCCTCGGACGAGCGCAGGTCGCACCCCGACTGCGAGATTAGGCACGAATGCGCGCTCGTGCGCTCGCACGCGCACTGCTCCGGGCACGCCTCCGCGTGCGCCACGCCCCCCGCCGCGGCGGCTTCCTCCATCTGGTACGGGCGGTACCCGAACCGAAGGAAGTTCCAGCTCCACGCTTGTGCGGCATCCATCGGGGCGTGGGTATCGACCCCGTCGTTGCTCGACACAAGCGCCCGCGTCAAATCAGGGCGCACGAGCTGTCGCAGCCGCTCGAACTCGTCGTCGTCGAACGACACGGTGAAGTCGGAGCGAGCGTCGTCCTCGACGACGGCCACCACGTTGCGCCCGCGGAGCGCGGCGTGCGCCACAGCCACCGCGTGCGAGAAGGAGGCCCTGTGCCAGTGGTCCAGGTCCCCGTCCTTGACGCACTCGTCGATGATCTTCCCGTTCACCAGCAGCACCTTGCCGCGCCACGCGGAGGGCGCCACGATGCCGTCGCACTCCATGCACAGCATGTACACCGCATCCGCGAAGGACGCGAGCGTCGTGAAGGGAAGCGAGAAGCGGTCGCTGGAAGCCTCGCGGGGCACCGAGAACGCCCGGTCGCACTGCAAGTCGCCGAGCGGCGCGAGGCTCGGCCGGCCGGGCGCGTGGAACGCGACGCCGGACGCGCCCGCGACCGCGATCGTCGCCGCAACCGCCGCGGCGACCGCCGCGACGGTGGCGAGAACGCGCGCCACGCGGGAAACCACCGAGCCGCGAGTCCATCCCACGTCGCGGCGAGTCACGGGGAGCCCATCGTCCCCGCGCGTCCCGAACGACGGCTTCGAGGGCGACGCACCCTCCTCCTCGCAACGAGCGGGGATGAGCAGGGAGGCGGCCTCCCCTGCCAGTCCCGGCGCGGGGCGGTCGCGCGCCATCGCCACTGAACATCCGCGAGGGTGTTGGCTTCTTGGGTTCGTTTCTTCGGTTCGGAGATGCGAAAACCTCCGCGTGCCAAGCGCCAGACCACAGGTGAACGAAGAGAAAGTTGGAGCTCTGCGACGCAACCGACTGCCCCCACTTCAAGGGAGCGCGGGCGGCCGTGAGGGGAAGCGAACGGCGGAGCAGGCATGGGGGACGAACCCAAGCCGCAGCGCGCGTCGATGGACTTAGTCCGCGGGAAACCCGAGACGAACGTGATGCGGTCCGCGTCGTCGCGCGACGGTTTGCGCGGTAGATTCTCTCCCTCTTCGCCCGGCGTCGCCGCGGCGAGCGCCTTCACGAGCGCCAACGCCGCAACGCTCCGCGCTGAGGTTTCCGCGCACAGGCTGAACCACCAAGCGATGCGTGAGGTCCTGCGCGAGGTTTCCTCTTTGCCTCCCGAGTCGTCCGCGGACGCGGACGCGGAGGCGCGGCGCATCCTGCGCGACGCGGTGGCGTTGATGACTGTCGGGGAAAAGATGGTGATCGACGCGCGGCGCGGCGCGAGCAAGAGCTCGGGTGGTTCGACGCCGTCGCAGCAGGACTCGGGGCGTCTCTCCCCCACGCCCGCCTCCGAGCTGAGCGCGGCCGCGCGGGGGCTGCTGCGGCAGTACGACCCCTCGGGCTCGGGGGACCCCGAGTCGTTCCAGGACCAAGCCAGGCTCGCCGCCGCCGCGTACGACGCGATGGTGGTGCGCCGCGCCGCCGACAAGTTCCGCGGCGCGATGTCCCCCGCGCGGCGCACGCGGTCGCTCGGGACGCCGCGCGCGGCCAACCCCCCCCTTAGTAGCGCGCTCTTGCGTGACGAAAACGACGAGGAAACCCCGGCGCTCGTGGCTGTGCGCGCGGACATCGCGGCCGCGATCGCGTCCTGGGACGACTTCGACGCCATCGCGGTGGACGCGAAGCTCCGCGAGAGGCGCGGCGACGCCGGAGGCGGGCGACCAGAGGCGGGCGACGCCGGAGACCCGGTGTCTGGCGTGTTGGCGGAGACGGCGCTCGCGGCGATGGACCACCTCGATCTGTGGGTTTCGGTCCCGCAGATCGACCGCGGGACAGTCTCTGCGTTCCTGAGGCACCTCGAGCGCGAGTACGCGGCGCCGGACTACCACAGCGCCGTGCACGCGGCGGACGTCACGCAAGCCGCGGCGTTCGTGCTGGCGGGCGCCGGCGGCGGCTTGGCGTCGCGCGTCGAGCCGCGGGACGCGTTCTTGCTGCTCGTCGCGGCGGCTGCGCACGACGTGGGCCACCCCGGGTGCAACAACGCGTTCCTGACCGCCACGGAGGACCCCGCGGCGGTGCGCTGGAACGACGTGAGCGTCAACGAAAACGGACACCTGCACGCGTTGCTGCGCCTGACGCGCGAGCACGGCGTGCTCGACGGCTTCGCGGACGAAGAGCGCCGCGCGTGCAGAGCCACGCTGGGGAGACTCGTGCTGTCCACGGACATGGCGCACCACGCGAAGCTGCTGGAGGATTTCGTGGACGCGGCGACGGGCGCGATGGAGACGGCGTCCATGAACGCCGCGGCGATTGACGAGAACGGAAACGAAGAAGAAGAAGAGGCGTCCGTCGCGTCGTGGAACGACCCGGTTTTGGCGCTGTGCTACGTGCTGCACTGCGCGGACATCTCCAACCCGGCGCGTCCGTGGCGCCTGGCGCGCGAGTGGGGTGCGCGCGTCTCCGAGGAGTTCTACAAGCAGGGCGACCGCGAGCGCGCGCTGGGCGTGCCGGTGGCGGCGCTCAACGACCGCTACGCCGCCGGCGCGACGAACGCGGCGGCGACGACGGCGGCGAACCAAATCGCCTTCGCGCGGTACGTCGTCGAGCCGACGCTGGAAGGCCTCATGACCATCGCGCCGGGCGCGGTTGAGGTGATGCTCGACCGCCTCAGGGAAAACACAGCCAAGTACGCGCGAGTGGTCGCGGGGGAAACGGTCGAATAGCATAGAAAACGTCGTATACTCTCTCGTAGCGCGCTCACGCCGCGCCTTCCTCTTTCTTTTCCTTCCCCGGGTGGTTGCGCACTTTGCGCACGCGCGTCTCGCCCGGGTCGAAACCCCCCTCCTCGGCGCCCCACACGGACCAACGCGGCGTGGGGAGCATGTACTGGTCGCTCGTGAACGGCTCGCCCGAGGCCACCAGCTCCTGGAACTTCTCGTAGTCGATCCACGTGTGCCACTTCCCGTCCACCAGGTACGGGTCCTTCCGCGCGAGCAGGATGCAACAGCTGTGCGCGTGCTCGCACGCCAAACCGTACTCGGCGGACCGCGGGGTCCCGCCGGTTTTCGGCTCGGGTTCATCCATCGTCGCGAGCTCCGTCGGCGTCGAAGTCGACGTCGACGCGGCGTCGCGCCCCGAGACCAAGTCGAGTCTCGCCGTGCACAGCGCCTCGCCGAACTTCTTGACGTCCTCGTGGTACGGCACGTTCTTCATCGTGAGGTTGGACGCGCCGCTGGTGGCGCCGCAGTAGGTCATGCCCTTGATCTCGATGAGGTCCGGCTTGCCGAGGTCGATGAGCTTGGCGTACTCCGCGGCGTCGGACGCGTTCCACCCAGCCACCAAGGTCAGGCGGTACACCGTGCGCTGGTTCTTGTCCCGGAGCGCGGTGAGCGACTTGACGAAGCGATCCTGCGCGTGGACACGCGGAAAGAGGAACCGTGAGACGTGAGACGTGAGCGACGGTCTCGCGCAGAGACGAGCGGTTCGCGACGCGTCGCGCGACGCGTCGCGAAAAGGGAAACCGGGCGTCGCGCTTTACGGTACGTGTGGTCGCCTATTATCCCGTGCGGGAAACGGACGTTCCCGCGCGGGATCTTCAGCCGACGTTCGTGTCGGCACCTCGCGGCAGTCGAGAGCCCATCGAAGGAGCAGTCGCTGTTTGACAAAGAGGCGCCCGGAGTTCGAGTCTGGCGTCGGCGACGAAAACGAAAAAAAAAAAACCGACGCGAGGTTCACGTACCCAGTAATCCCCGAACAGCGGTCGGTCGATAGCCTTGAGCGTCTCCGGCGTGGCCGCGTCCACGGAGACGTACAGCTGCGTGATGGCCGGTAAGTCGGTG
>Ga0181600_10002718_pt1 | contig 13529 bp, 13 predicted proteins | sample 041ome_2_FD_132982 | JGI IMG/M metagenome (GOLD analysis project Ga0181600, IMG submission 132982) | Coastal salt marsh microbial communities from the Groves Creek Marsh, Skidaway Island, Georgia - 041406US metaG (megahit assembly) | ecosystem: Environmental > Aquatic > Marine > Intertidal zone... | reverse complement strand
CCATGCCCCGCCCTATCCAAGTATGAAGCCCAAACTTCATACTTTCGCGGCAGGGCTGTCAAACACTTCCCGCATTAAGACCCGAGGGTGCTGGCCTGCGGGATCTCGGCGGTTGCCTCGATCTCGACAAGCGCCTCATCCTCGACAAGGCCGGCCACAACGACCATTGTCATAGCCGGAAAATGGCGCCCCAGCACGCGGCGATAGGCCTGCCCCACCTCGGCTTGCCGGGCCAGATATTCGCGCTTGTCGGTGACATACCACGTCAGGCGCACAAGATGTTCCGCCTTGCCGCCCGCCGCCTTGACCACGGCCATGACATTGCGCAGGGCCTGTTCCATTTGACCGATGAAATCATGGCTGCGGAAGACCTGGTTTTCATCCCAACCGATCTGCCCACCCACATACAGGGTGCCAGTTTCGCTGAGCATCCCATTGGCATAGCCCTTCGCCATGGCCCACCCTTGGGGCTGAATGATCCGATGCGCCATTAGTGCATTCCTTTCACTTGAAATTCCAAAGCGTTGCGCAAATCACGGCCCCAGGGCACCGGCAAAAACAGATCTAGGCTTCTGCGCCCCAGTTTGCGGCAGGTTGGGGTGGTGTCCAGCCAGTCACCAAGACGACTGGGCGCGGGGTCGCAATCTTTGAACATGGCTTTGCGGCGATGGGTATCGGGCATCCGTCAGACCCCCAGGTAACGGTCGGCAAGGTCGGGCGTCAGCGCATCGGGTCGCCCCGCCCAGACCGATGTGCCCCGCTCGATGATCACCGCACGATCCGCGATCTTGTTCAGCTCTTTCAGGGCCTTGTCGACAACAACAATGGCAAGCCCGCTGTCACGCTTCAACGTGGCGATGGCCGCCCAGATTTCCTGCCGCACCACGGGCGCCAAGCCTTCTGTCGCCTCGTCCAAAAGCAGCAGGCGCGGGTTCGTCATCAGCGCGCGGGCGATCGCCAGCATCTGTTGTTCGCCCCCCGACAGCGATGCCGCCTTCTGATCGCGCCGTTCCGCAAGCCGTGGAAACAGCCGCGCAATGCGCGCAAGATCCCAATGACCGGGGCGCGCGCTGGCAATCAGGTTTTCCTCGACCGTCAGCGAGGCAAAGCAACGCCGCCCTTCGGGCACCAGCCCAATCCCCAAACGCGCCGCGCGAAAAGAGGGCAGCCGCAAAAGATCATGCCCATCAAAGGTGATCGCGCCAGTCATGGCCGGCACCATCCGACAAATCGCATGGATCGTCGTGGTCTTGCCCATGCCGTTGCGCCCCATCAGGGCCACAACCTCGCCCGGCGCCACATCGAAAGACACCCCGAACAAGGCCTGCGAAGACCCGTATTGCACCGCCAGTTTATCGACCGATAACAAGCTCATGGCGCGTCCTCCTCGCCAAGGTAGGCGCGGCGCACGTCCGGATTTGCGCGGATCTCGTCGGCGGTGCCGGTGGCGATGACCTGCCCGTAGACCAACACGGAAATACGGTCTGCCAAGGCAAAGACCGCATCCATGTCATGCTCGACCAACAAGATCGGCGCCTCGGCGCGCAGACCATCCAGAAAACCCGTCAGGCGTTTCGATCCGCCCGCCCCCAAGCCCGCCATCGGCTCGTCCATCAGAAACGCTTTGGGTTTAAGGGTCAGTGCCACCGCCACCTCCAGCTGGCGCCGCTGCCCATGCGACAGCTCTGCCGTGCGCGTGGCGGCGTGATCTTGCAGGCCCACCCGTTCCAACGCCTCATGCGCGCGTGCCAGCAGCGCGCGGTCCTTCATCACGGGTAGGAAGAACCGCATCACACCGCCACGCGCGCCAAGCGCCCCAAGCACCGCGTTCTGCAGCACCGTGAAGTCCATCGCCAAGGCCGAAATTTGAAACGTGCGCCCCAGCCCCAACCGCGCCCGCGCCACGGTATCCAAGGCGGTCACATCCTGCCCCAGAAAATGCACGGTGCCGCTGTCAGGCGTCATGTTGCCGGCGATCTGCTTGATCAGCGTGGATTTTCCTGCACCATTCGGGCCGATCAGGGCATGTATCTCGCCCGGATGCAGATCAAGGCTGATCGCATCCGAGGCCTTCAGCGCCCCAAATGACTTGGTGATGCCACGCGTCTGCAACAGCGGCTCAGCCATGTGCCACCTCCCGCCCGGCAAGGGTTCCGATCAGCCCGCCGCGTGCAAACAGCACGACGGCCAGCAGCAGCGCGCCTAGGAAGATCTTCCAGTAGTCGCTGACCCCGCCCAAAAGATGCTCGAGCAAAATGAACAGCGCCGCCCCCGCCACGGGCCCGTAAAGCCGCCCCACACCGCCCAAGATCACGAAGATCATGATCTCGCCACTGGTGTGCCAGCTAAACATCGTGGGGCTGATGAAACGGTTCAGATCGGCAAAAAGGGCCCCCGCCAAACCCGTGATCGCGCCAGAGATCACGAAAGCCACCAGCCGCAGCCGGTAGGGCGCGATGCCAACGGTTTCGACCCGGTCAGCGTTCTGCCGCGCCGCGCTTAGCGCCAGCCCGAACGGCGCCCGCGCCAGCCGCGCGGAAAACAACAGGGCAAGGCCAAGGATCACGTAGGACAGGATCAGGAACTGCACCGGCACCAGCGTATTCAGCCCCGGAAAGCTGTTGCGCACATAGATCGATAGGCCATCCTCGCCGCCATAGGCGGGCCAGCCGATGGTGAAATAATAAAGCATCTGCGCAAAGGCCAGCGTGATCATGATGAAATAGACACCCGACGTTCGAAGGCTGAGCGCGCCAATCAGCAGCGCCGCCAATGCCGAGGCAAGCATCGCCACAAGCCAGATCATGGGCATGGATTTCGTGCCCTCGATCAGGATTGGCCAGTCCATGATGGGATCGAAGGTCTGCGCATGGCTGGCCAGAATGCCCATGGCATAGCCGCCAATCCCAAAAAACGCCGCATGGCCAAAACTGACCAGCCCGCCAAGCCCCAGCGCGATGTTCAGCCCCACACCGGCCAGCGCAAGGATCGCAACCTTGGTGCAAAGCGTCAGGATATAGGCCTGCCCCGTGGACCATGCCCAAAATGGCACCAGCACCAACAGCAAGCTTAGAGCTGCATTGATATATGTCTCGCGCGTCATCTCAGGTGCTCCCGTATAGGCCCGAGGGGCGCATGATCAGCACGACCGCCATCAGGATATAGATCAGCATCGATCCCAGCGACGCGCCCACCGTGGTGGCAGCGGATGGGTCCATGAGCAGCGCGAACACACGTGGCAGTAAAACGCCGCCCATCGTGTCGGTCATGCCCACCAGCAATGCCCCCACCAGCGCCCCCTTGATCGACCCGATCCCGCCAATGACGATCACGACAAAAGCAAGGATCAGCACCGGCTCGCCCATGCCAACCTGCACCGATTGGATCGCGCCCACCAGCGCACCGGCAAGCCCCGCCAATGCCGCACCAAGGGCAAAGACCAGCGTGTACAGCCGCGATATGTCGACCCCCAGCGCGGCGATCATCTCGCGGTCGGCCTCGCCCGCGCGGATCTGGATACCGATACGGGTGCGCGCGATCAGGGCAAACAGCCCCACGGCCAGCAGCAGGCCCGCGCCGATGATGAACAAGCGATACAGCGGATACTGGATACCGCCCGGCAGCGTCACCGGACCGGACAGGTAACTGGGCACATCCAGATAAAGCGGAAAAGAACCAAAGACCCAGCGCGTGCCTTCCGACAAGATCAAGATCAGCGCGAAAGTCGCCAGCACCTGATCTAAATGGTCGCGTTTGTAAAGCCGCCGGATCACCGTCAGTTCGATCAGCGCCCCCGCCGCCGCCGCCGCCGCAAGACTGGCGATCAGCGCCAGCGTGAAAGACCCGGTTGCCCCCGCCACCACCGCTGCGGCAAAGGCGCCGATCATGTAAAGCGATCCATGCGCCAGATTGATCAGGCCCATAACGCCAAACACCAGCGTCAGGCCCGCAGCCATCAGGAACAGCATAATCCCGAATTGCAGCCCGTTCAGCATCTGTTCGGCAAAGAGCAGAAAGGTCATGTTTTCCGTCCGCTTGGGGTAAAATCATCCTGCCCGCGCGCAACAGGCGCGGCCACGAAACAAGGGGGGTGGCCCCGGCACATCCGCACCGGGACCAGATCAGTGCTTACATCTTGCACTCGGCCGCATAGGCGTCGCCGTGATCTTCCAGCGCCACACCGATGATCTTGTTGGTGAAAACGTCACCCTCTTGGATCACTTCGCGGACATAGATGTCCTGAATGGGGTGGTTGTTGGTGCCAAACTTGAAATCACCCCGCGTGCTGGCGAAATCGGCCTCTTTCAGCGCGGCGCGGAACGCATTCTTATCCGAAACATCGGCCTTGCCGATGGCCGAAAGCAGCAGGTTCGCCGTGTCATACCCTTGGCTTGCATAAAGCGACGGCAAACGCCCGTATTCTTGCTGGAACGCTGCCACAAAGGTCTGGTTGGCCGCGTTGTCCAGGTCCTTGCCCCATTGCGAGGTATTGACCACGCCCAGCGCCGCTGCGCCCACGGCCTGAAGAATGCCCTGATCAAAGCTGAAGGCAGGCCCCACCACCGGCAGGCCCACGCCGCTGTCGGCATATTGCTTCATGAAGGAAATCCCCATGCCGCCCGGCAGGAAAAAGAACACCGAATCCGCCCCCGATGCGCGGATCTGCGCGATCTCGGCGGCATAGTCGGTCTGCCCAAGCGTGGTATAGATCTCGCCGGCCGGCGCACCCTTGTAGAAACGCTTGAAACCCGTCAGCGCGTCGGTGCCCGCTGGATAGTTCGGCGCAAGAATGAAGGTTTTGCTATAGCCCGCCTTGGCCGCATAGGCGCCCGCCGCTTCGTGCAGGTTGTCGTTCTGCCAAGCCACGTTGAAATAGTTGGGGTGGCAGCCCTTGCCCGCCAGCGCCGAGGGGCCCGCGTTAAGAGATAGGTAGATCTTGTCCTGCGCCACGGCCGAAGGAACTACCGCCATCGCAAGGTTCGACCAGATGATGCCGGTCATCACATCGACATTCTCGGCCTGAATCAGCTTATCTGCCAGCTGCACCGCGATCTCGGGCTTACGCTGGTCATCCTCGATTACCACCTCGACCGCATCGCTGCCCGACAGTTTCAGCGCCAGCATGAAGCCATCACGCGCATCGATGCCAAGGCCAGCGCCACCGCCCGACAGCGTGGTGATCATGCCCACTTTGACCTTGCTTTCCGCCATGGCCGCGCCCGCCGCCAGCAGCGCGGTCGTGGCCAGCATCGCCAGTTTCGTCAGTTTCATTTTGTCTTTCCTCCGTGTTGGCCCCTTTTGGGCTTTTGCTTTTGGTCGATCAGAACGCCTTGAATGTCGGCGTGGTCAGGGTGCGTTCGATGCCGGGTATGTCCAGCAGTGTATCGTTGATATATTTGCCCACATCGGCGCCACCAGGAATATAAAGCTTCATCAAAAGATCAAACGCGCCAGATGTCGAGTAAAGTTCGGAATGAATTTCGCGCAGCACGATCTGCTGTGCAACCCGATAGGTCGTGCCGGGCTTGCAGCGTATCTGGACGAAGACACAGGTCAAGGCCGCGCCTGCCTAAGGCGGAAACGCTGGATCTTGCCGCTTTCGGTTTTCGGCAAGCCATCGCAAAAGACAATGCTGCGCGGGTATTTATAGGGTGCGATCTGCGCCTTGACGTGATCTTGCAGGGCTTTCGCGGTACTGTCGGCCGCCGCCACCCCGTCGCGTAGCACCACATGGGCCTGCACGATGGCGCCACGTTCGGCATCGGGCACGCCGATCACGGCACATTCGGCCACATGCGGATGCGACAGCAGCGCCGCCTCTACCTCGGGGCCGGCGATGTTGTAGCCCGACGAGATGATCATATCGTCGTTGCGCGCGGCGAAATGCAAGTAGCCGTCTTCATCCATGACGAACGCATCGCCCGTCACGTTCCAGCCATCTTGCACATAATCCGCCTGACGCTGATCCGCCAGATAGCGGCACCCCGTGGGCCCACGCACCGCCAACCGGCCTACCGTGCCGCGCGCCACCTCGGCCCCGTCTTCGCCAATCACCTTGGCCTCGTATCCGCGGACGGGCTTGCCGGTACAGGCCGGGCGATGATCGTCAAAGCGGTTGCTGATGAAGATATGCAGCAACTCTGTCGCGCCGATCCCGTCCAGCATGGGCTTGCCGGTCTTGGCCATCCATTCCTGATAAACCGGCGCGGGCAGTGTCTCGCCTGCCGATACGGCCGCGCGCAAGGATGACAAATTCGCGCCCTGCTCCATCGCGGTCAGCATCGCGCGATAAGCGGTTGGCGCCGTAAAGCACACGGTCGCGCGGTATTTTTGAATGATCTCGATCATGTTGGGGGGCGAGGCGTTTTCCAGCAGGGTCGCCGCCGCACCAAAGCGCAAGGGAAACACCGCAAGCCCGCCCAGCCCGAAGGTAAAGGCAAGGGGGGGCGAGCCCACGAACACATCCTCTGGCACCACCCCTAGAACCTCGCGCGCATAGCCATCCGCGATGATCAGCAGGTCACGGTGAAAATGCATCGTGGCCTTGGGCGCACCCGTGGTGCCCGAGGTGAACCCCAGCAGCGCCACGTCATCGCGCCCCGTCGGCACGGCCTGGAATTGCACGGGCTTTTCCAGCGCCAAGCGGTCCAGTTCGGCATCATGGTTCGACGTGCCGTCGAACCCCGCCACGTGGGTCAGAAAGCGCGACCCCGCCGCACATTGCGCCATCTCGTCCATCAGCCGTGTGTCGCACAGGGCATGGCTGATCTCGGCCTTGTCGACGATCTTGGTCAACTCGCCCGCCCGCAGCATAGGCATGGTGTTCACCACCACCGCCCCCGCCTTGGTTGCGGCCAGCCAGCAGGCGACCATCGCAGGGTTATTGGCAGACCGGATCAGCACCCGGTTGCCGGGCTGCACCCCCAGATCATCGACCAATGCATGGGCCAGACGGTTGGTCCAGTCCGCCAACTCTTTGTAGGTCCGCCTGCGCCCGTTGCCGATCAGCGCGGTGCGGTCGCCGAACCCGCGCGCCACCATTGCATCGGTCAGTTCGACCGCGGCATTCAGCCGTTCGGGGTAATCAAACCCCTCTAGGAACAGATCAGGCCATTGCGCGGGCGGCGGCAGATTGTCCCGTGTGAAGGTGTCTACATGCGCGCTTGGTCCCAGCATTGGCATCACTCCCCCTGAAAGGCCCCTATGGCTTGGCGCGCGATGACAACGCGCTGCACGTCGGACGCGCCCTCGTAAATCCTTAGCGCGCGGATCTCGCGGTAAAGCCGTTCGACCACGGCACCCGCGCGCACCCCCTCGCCACCGTGCAACTGCACCGCCATGTCGATCACCTTTTGCGCCTCGTCCGTGGCATACAGCTTGGCCATCGCCGCCTCGCGCGTCACGCGCGGCGCGCCTGCATCCTTGGCCCAAGCCGCCCGGTAGACCAGCAAAGCAGCCGCATCGACACGCAGTGCCATATCGGCGACATGCCCCTGCACCATCTGCAGATCGAACAGCGGCGCGCCCTGCACCTGCCGCGCCTGCACACGGCCCAAAGCCTCGTCCAAAGCCCGCCGCGCAAAGCCCAGCGCCGCCGCCGCCACGGTAGAGCGGAACACATCCAACACCGACATCGCGATTTGGAAACCCTGCCCCCGCTGCCCGATCAGCGCCGATCCCGGCACCCGCACGCCGTTAAAGCGCAGTCTTGCCAGCGGATGCGGCGCGATCGTCTCCAACCGCTCGACCACCTCGAACCCGGGCAGGCCCGCAGGCACCACGAATGCCGACAGCCCGCGCGCGCCCGGCGCCTCGCCTGTACGGGCAAAGACGGTATAGACATCTGCAATTCCGCCGTTCGAGATCCACGTCTTTTCGCCGTTCAGAACAAAACCGTTCCCATCGGTCTGTGCCGTCATGGTTGAGCTGGCCACATCCGACCCTGATTGCGGTTCGGTCAGGGCAAAGGCCGAAATCGCGCGCCCTTCGCGCGTGCGCGCCAGCCATTCGGCCTTCTGATGGTCGGTTCCAAACAACGACAGCGCCCCGGTGCCCAGCCCCTGCATGGCAAAGGCGAAATCCGCCAGACCGTCATGGCGCGCCAATGTCTCGCGGATCAGGCACAGGCTGCGCACATCCAACGCCCCCTGCATCGCGCCCGAGTGCTGCAGCCAGCCACCCTGCCCCAGCATCGCCACCAGCGACCGGCAGGCCGCATCGGTATCGCTGTGATCTACCGCGCCAAGATGGCTAGCGCACCATTGATCCAGCGCACCGGCCAGTTCGCGATGCCGATCCTCGAAAAACGGCCAGTCCAGAAACGAGCGATCAGCCATGATGCGCAACCCCCGGTTTCTTTTGGCTCAAACCAATCCAACCCATCGTTCAATCCCCCGCGAAGAAGGGTTTTTCCTTTGCGACGAAAGCCTCGTAGGCGCGCACGAAATCCTGTGTCTGCATGCAGATCGCCTGCGCCTGCGCCTCGGCCTCGATGGCCTGTTCGATGGACATCGACCATTCCTGCGCCAGCATGGTCTTGGTCATCATATGCCCGAAATTCGGCCCCGCCGCGATCCGCGCAGCCATCTCTTGCGCGGCCTCTGCCAACCCTTGCCCCGGCACCAGCCGGTTGAAGAACCCCCAGCGTTCAGCCTCGTCGGCCGTCATGACGCGCCCGGTATAAAGCAGCTCTGCCGCACGCCCCTGCCCGATGATGCGCGGCAAGATTGCACAGGCCCCCATGTCGCAACCCGCCAGCCCCACGCGGGTGAACAAAAACGCGGTTTTGGCCTCTGGCGTGCCGATCCGCAGGTCGGATGCCATGGCAATGATCGCCCCTGCCCCCACGCAGATACCATCCACCGCCGCGATCACCGGCTTGCCGCAATTCACGATCGCCTTGACGAGGTCGCCTGTCATCCGCGTGAAGGCAAGAAGCTCTTTCATGCTCATTTTCGTCAGCGGGCCGATGATGTCGTGCACATCCCCACCCGAGCTGAAATTGCCGCCATTCGAGGCAAAGATCACCGCCTTCACGTCATCGGCATAAACAAGGTCGCGGAACCAGTCGCGCAGCTCGGCATAGCTGTCAAAGGTCAGCGGGTTCTTCCGCTCGGGCCGGTCCAGCGCGATCGTGGCGATGCCGCCCTCGATCTTGCACTGAAAATGTTTCACATCGCTTCGCATCACGCTCATTCCGTCGCTCCCTTGTCATCCAGTCGTTGTGCCAGCGTCCGCAGCCGCGCGGCATAGCTGCGCGCCTCTTCGGGGCTAAGTTCGGCCAGCATCGCGTCGATCCATGCCTCGTGTTCGGCGGCCTGACGCGCGAAAACCTCGGCGCCCTTGGCGGTCAGCCGCACCAGCGTGGCGCGCCGGTCGCCCGCCACCGGCACACGCATCACCAGCCCGTCTTCGGCCAGCCGGTCGACGATGCCCGTGACATTGCCATTCGACACCCGCAGCACGCCTGACAGCGCGCTCATCCGCAGGCCTTGATCATGCCGGCTGAGCGCCGCCATCACGTCGAAACGCGGCAATGTGCTGTCGAATTCCGTGCGCATGCGTTCGCGCAGTTCCGCCTCGATCTTGCGGGTGACGGTCAGCAGCCGCAGCCACAGGCGCAGGCGCTGTTTCGATCCCTGCTCGGCCAGCGTGATCTGTGGTTTGCCGATCATATCTCGCCCCCTGAAACCGACAGCGCATGCCCGTTCACCATCGACGCCCCGGGCGAGGCAAGGAACATCACCGCTGCCACCACCTCGTCAGGCGCGATCAGCCGCCCCATGGGGTTGTCGCTGACCACCTCGGCCAGGGCGGCCTCGTGCGTCAGCTCGAACCGTTTTTGAATGGCGCTGATGGCCGTCTGGGCCAAATCGGTATCCACGAAACCGGGGCAGACCGCGTTGCAGGTGATCCCCTTGCCCGCCACATCCAGCGCGACCGACCGCACCAGCCCCAACACGCCATGTTTCGCCGCCGTATAGGCCGGAACCGTCGCGCCCCCCTTAAGGCTGGCGGTCGAGGCCATGGCAATCAGCCGCCCACCCGCCCCCATACCGCGCAACGCCTCGCGGAACAGCAAAAACGTACCCGTCATATTCACCGCCAGCGTGGCGTTCCAATCTGCAAGGCTGACACCGCGCAGCTTGCCCGCCACCCCGCCGCCCGCATTGGCGATCACCACGTCATAGGGCGTGTCGAACAGGGCCTGCACCTGCGCCTCGTCGGTCACATCAGTGGCGCGACACAGCATATCGAAGCCCTGCGCCGTGTCTTCCAGCGCGGGCAGGCGCCGCCCGGCGATGGTTACCCGGTCGCCCGCCGCCGCAAAGGCCCGCGCAATCGCGCGCCCGATACCCGAACCGCCCCCAGTGACCAAAACGCGCCGCGTCATACCTTGCCCACCTGTTCGCCACCACGCTCGGCCAGCCGCATCGCCTGATCGCGCCCGGCCAAATAGGGCAATGGCCAGCGCACCGGATCATCGCCCAGCGCCACAGCGGCGTGCAATGTCCAGTACGGATCGGCCAGATGCGGCCGTGCAAGGCACACCAGATCGGCCCGCCCCGCCATCAGGATCGAGTTGACATGATCCGGCGCGTAGATGTTGCCCACCGCCATCGTCGCCAGCCCCGCCTCGTTGCGGATACGGTCGCTAAAGGGGGTCTGGAACATACGCCCGTAGACAGGGCGCGCCTGCGTAGACGTCTGCCCCGCTGACACGTCGATGATATCGACCCCCGCGGCGTGGAACATCCGCGCAATCGCGACCGCTTCGGCAGGGGTGACACCATCCTCGCCCACCCAGTCATTGGCCGAAATCCTGACCGACATCGGCTTGGCTGCAGGCCACGCAGCGCGCATCGCCGCGAAAACCTCTAGCGGCCAGCGCATTCGGTTTTCCAGACTGCCGCCGTAGTCATCGGTCCGCTGATTGGACAAGGGCGAGATGAAGGACGACACCAGATACCCATGCGCCGCGTGCAATTCGATCATGTCGAACCCCGCGCGATCGGCCATCTGCGTAGCTGCTACGAATTGCGCCGTCACACGGTCCATATCATCACGGGTCATCGCACGCGGCACGGCGTTATCTTTGGACCATGGGATCGCCGAGGCTGACATCACCTCCCAATTGCCCGCAGTCAAAGGCGCGTCCATTTTTTCCCAGCCCAGCTGTGTTGATCCCTTGCGCCCCGCATGCCCGATCTGGCAGCAGATCTTTGCCTCTGTCTCGGCATGGGTGAAATCGACCAGCCGCCGCCACGCAGCTTCGTGTTCGGGCGCATAAAGCCCCGGACAGCCCGGCGTGATGCGGCCATCGGCCGACACACAGGTCATTTCCGTATAGACCAGCCCCGCCCCCCCCTTGGCGCGTTCGGCGTAATGTACGAAATGCCAATCGGTCGGGCAGCCATCCACGGCCTTGTACTGCGCCATGGGCGACACGACGATCCGGTTGGTCAGCTGCATATCGCGCAAGCGGAACGGGGCAAACATTGGCGCGTGCAGCGGTGCATCGGCGGGCACGCCCGCTTGGGTCTGGAACCATCGCTCGGCCGAGGCCAGCCATTCCGGGTCGCGCAGGCGCAGGTTTTCGTGGCTGATCCGCTGGCTGCGCGTCAACAGGGAATAGTTGAACTGCACCGGATCCAGATCGAGATAGCGCTCCACCTCTTCGAACCATTCCAACGAATTGCGCGCCGCAGATTGCAGGCGCAGCACGTCTAGGCGCCGCTCGTCTTGATATTTGACGAAAGCCTGTTCCAGCGTGGGTTCGGTATCAAGATAGGTCGCCAGCGCAATCGCGCTGTCCAAGGCAAGGCGCGACCCCGAGCCAATGGAAAAATGTGCCGTCGCCGCCGCATCCCCCATCAGCACCACATTCTGATGGTGCCAGTGTTCGCAATTCACGCGGGGGAAGTTGATCCAGACCGCCGAGCCCCGCAGGTGATTGGCATTCGACATCAGGTCATGCCCGCCCAGATGCCCCTCGAAAATCTGGCGGCAGGTTTCAACCGTCTGCTCTTTGGTCATGGCCGCAAACCCCCAGGCATCCCAGGTGGCCTGCGTGCATTCCACGATGAATGTTGCGGTATTTTCGTCGAATTGGTAGGCGTGGGCCCAGACACATCCATGGGCAGTCTTTTCGAAGATAAAGGTGAACGCGTCGTCGAATTTCTGATGCGTTCCAAGCCAGATGAATTTGCACAGGCGCGTGTCTACATCGGGCTTGAAATGCGCCGCCCACTGGCTGCGCACGCGCGAGTTCAAACCATCCGCCGCCACCACCAGATCGTAGGCGGCCGCGTAATCCTCGACCGGGCCCACCTCGGTTTCAAACAGCAGCTCTACGCCTAACGCGCGCGCACGCTCTTGCATGATCGTCAGCAATTTCATCCGCCCGATCCCCGCAAACCCATGCCCGCCAGACACGGTGCGATGCCCGCCATGCACCACGGCGATATCGTCCCAATAGGCGAAATTCTGGCGGATCATGGCGGCGCTGACCGGGTCATTGGCCTCGAGGTTCTCAAGCGCATCGTCGGACAGGACCACACCCCAGCCGAAAGTGTCATTCGGGCGATTCCGCTCGAATACGGTGATGTGCGCGTCAGGCTGGCGCAGTTTCATCGAGATCGCGAAATAGAGCCCCGCCGGACCGCCCCCAAGACATGCAATCTTCATGCCGCGCCTCCCTCGATGATGTGACAGGCAAAGCCTATCTGGGCTGAATTATATTTCAAGCCTAAATGTTTTAAGCATGAAATAAATTACACCGCCCCACCGGACCCAAAAGGATAAGAACCGCAGGGGCGCAAGCGCGATCGCTTTTGCCCATCAGCAGACCCTGCGCTGACGGGATGGCCGCCACGCTATTCCCATGAATATCATAGGGTTAGATTGCCCCACACAGGGGCCGCCAATCACGCGATGCAGAATACGCAGGACATTGGGCATGAACGCATCGTAGCGCCCGCCCGCAAGATGGTTTCGCCACAGGGCGGCCAGAACCCGATTTCAGGCCAACGGCCAGCCCCTGAAAGTCGGATAGCTTGCTAACCGCCTTTGCCCCGAAACCAACAGGGCCCAACCCCGGGTTCGTGATGTGGAAAGTGGCGGAGGAGGTGTCCGTATTATTATTATTCCTAGGATGACCACGTTTGTATAATTAAACTCAATTTAACAATAATTTAACTCATATTTTGTTCCTAGATGGTCCATTGAAATTTTACACGTTCCATGATATTTTTGGGGACATATATAGGGACATTTGGAGCCTCATATGGGTAAGAGATCGCTAACCGCCGCATTTGTGAAGAATGCCAAGGATACAGGACGATACTACGACAACCAGAACACTGGCCTCCATCTCTATGTGCGCAAAGGTGGCTCCAAGTCTTGGATCCAAAGGGTTCGGTTGAATGGAAAAAAATATCGACATATCGCTCGGCAGTGTGACCAAGGTTACGTTGGTAGACGCACGGTTTGCTGCCCTGGAGAATTCAAAACTGATCTCAATGGGCATT
>Ga0181600_10002716_pt1 | contig 13539 bp, 14 predicted proteins | sample 041ome_2_FD_132982 | JGI IMG/M metagenome (GOLD analysis project Ga0181600, IMG submission 132982) | Coastal salt marsh microbial communities from the Groves Creek Marsh, Skidaway Island, Georgia - 041406US metaG (megahit assembly) | ecosystem: Environmental > Aquatic > Marine > Intertidal zone... | reverse complement strand
TCAGCTGAATACTTCCGCGCGGTCTTGCGGCGGATGTTTTTAACCAACTTATCTGCAGCTTCTTTGCTGCTAACGGATTTATTGCTCATCTTCACTCCATGAAGGTTACGATGAACCAGAAATTCTCCTAACTCAATTCAACTCATCTGTCCCAAAGGCGCTGACGTTAAACAATTATTTTTATAAACTACTGATCATAAATGATATTAATCACTATATATCCTTTGCAAATCCGTGTAGGCCGGTTCGATTCCGGTACCCGCCTCCATAATCCCAGTATATCAATCTGTTTTTGCGCGCGAATAGATCGCCGTATTTGTTGTTTTGGCTATAGCCAATGCGCATTTGGTTGCTTAGTTTAAGTTAGGATTTACGTGCGAGGACCCAATGCAACCGATCGGTGATGAAGCGTATTCTGGTTATTGGATCAATGACCCAACCCATAAAACATTTTTGGCGCGTGATGCGCAGCGTCATTTGGATTTTTTTCGTAAAAGCTTGCGGTCAGACGGTGGGTTTGACGTTTTGGACAATACCGGCGCTGTGATAGAGGGCAGTACACAAGACCTACACTGGGTTACTCGGATGATCCATTCTTTCGCCTTGGCAAAATCATGGGGTGCGTCTAAGTGCGATCAGGTTATTGATCAAGGCATACATTTTCTTTGGTCCCACATGCGTGATGAAACATATGGGGGGTATTTCACTTCGGTGCATAACGGCCAGATCATTGATGATACCAAGCTGGCCTATGGTCACGTTTTTGTCCTGCTCGCGGCATCTTCGGCAAAGATGGCGGGCCATCCGGATGCCGACCGCGTGTTGAATGACATCACGGATGTGCTCGATGAACGATATTGGGATGACCGCTATGGCCTGTTCAATGATGAAACTGCGCGTGACTGGTCACCGATTTCGGACTATCGTGGATACAATTCCAACATGCATGGGATTGAAGCGTTACTGGCGGCATATGAAGCGACGAAAAATGTGAACTTTCTAGAACGCGCGGGTCGTATTGTTGAATTCTTTGTGCATAAGATTGCGCCAGCACACAATTATGCATTGCCGGAACATTATAGGCCAGATTGGACCCCAGATTTAGAATACCAAGGCAACCCAATGTTCCGCCCGCGTGGAACGACTCCGGGGCATTCTTTCGAATTGGCGCGCTTGGCTATTCAATGGTGGGATTTAGCTGGGCGTCCAAAAGACAAGACCGTTGCCCAAGCCCGTAATTTAATCAATGCCGCATTGCGGGATGGGTGGAACGCACAAGGGGGTTTTGCCTATACATTAAAATATGACGGCGGTGTATTGATGCCTGACCGGTATTGGTGGCCCGTGACCGAGGCAATTGGCGCAATAGCTACCTTGATCAAGTTGGATCCAACGCCAGAGGATGAAATATGGTATCGCCGTATATGGCGTACTGCGAACGACTTTTTCATTGATCACGAAAATGGGGGTTGGTTTCATGAAATTGATGCATCTGGTCGCCCTTGTGAAAAACAATTTTTCGGACGCCCTGATATTTATCATTCCCTTCAGGCCGACCTCTTTCCACTTAGCTCGGCGATTTCGAACATTTTCGTTTCGTTTTCGAGCAAGTCATAGCATCTAAAAATCAGCCAGCATGGGTCAAGATATTTATATGAGGCCGACATGACCAAGGATCCATTGTTACAACCCTATCAGTTGAAACACCTAACTTTGCGCAATCGTATTATGACGACTAGTCATGAACCTGCCTATCCAGAGGACGGGATGCCAAAGGATCGTTATCGTGCCTATCACGAAGAACGCGCAAAGGGGGGGATTGCGCTGACAATGACGGCAGGGTCTGCGGCTGTTTCAAAAGACAGCCCCCCAGCGTTCAACAATATCCTAGCTTATAAAGACGAAGTAGTGCCATGGATCAAGCGGATGACAGATGGGGTGCATGAACACGGTGCGGCCATTATGATCCAACTGACCCATTTGGGGCGGCGCACTGGCTGGAACAAAGGCGATTGGTTGCCATCCGTTTCGTCTACCAGACATCGCGAACCTGCACACCGCGCTTTTCCTAAATTGGCCGAAGAATGGGATATAGACCGCATTATCGCAGATTTTGCTGATACGGCCGAACGCATGAAGGCGGGCGGTATGGATGGGATTGAATTGGAAATGTATGGGCATTTAATTGACCAATTCATCTCGCCGCTGACGAATGACTTGGATGGGCCATATGGTGGCCACTCTCTTGAAACCCGTATTGCGTTTCCTTTGGCGATTATCGACGCGGTTCGCAAACGGGTTGGGCGCGATTTTATCGTCGGGGTGCGCTTTGCCGCTGATGAACAAAACTCTGCGGGCATCACGCCAGAAATGGGAATTGAGGTTTCAAAACGCTTTGCCTCAACGGGTCAGATTGATTTTATCAACGTCATTCGCGGTCGCGTTCATACCGATCCCGCCTTGACCGATGTCATTCCCGTCCAAGGTATGAAAAGCGCGCCGCATTTGGATTTCGCGGGACGCGTGCGGGCCGAGGTTGGATTGCCGACCTTTCACGCCGCGCGTATTCCTGATGTTGCGACCGCGCGCCATGCTGTGGCGACCGGGCAACTGGACATGGTGGGCATGACGCGCGCGCACATGGCCGATCCGCATATCGTTCAAAAAATTATGCAAGGGCGAGAAGATGATATTCGCCCCTGTGTCGGGGCGACCTATTGCTTAGATCGGATCTATCAGGGGGGCGAAGCACTCTGTATTCATAACCCTGCGACTGGACGCGAATTGTCTATGCCGCATGTAATTTCGCCCGCAGATATGCAAAAAAAGGTGGTCGTTGTTGGCGCTGGGCCAGGTGGTCTTGAGGCCGCGCGCGTTGCTTCAGAACGTGGCCATAAGGTGACCGTTTTCGAGGCTGCCCCAGATCCCGGTGGTCAAGTGCGTTTAACGGCACAAAATCAACGCCGTCGTGAAATGATCGGAATTATCGATTGGCGTATGTCCCAATGCGCAGCGCGCGATGTTGAATTTCGGTTCAACACTTGGGCTGAGGCCGAGGATGTCACAGCGTTGCAACCCGATGTTGTGATTGTTGCGACCGGGGGTTTGCCGAATTTACGTTTACATGAAACCAAGACGGAGGCTGATTTGGCGGTTTCCGCATGGGATATTATTTCTGGTGACGTCATTCCACGTGGAGGTGTACTCATTTATGATGAGGCGGGCGATCACCCCGCATTGATGGCAGCCGAAGTTGTCGCAGATGCGGGAGGATCAGTCGAAGTGATGACCCCAGATCGGACATTTTCCCCCGAGATTATGGGCATGAATTTAGTACCCTATATGCGGGCATTGCAAGGGCGTGATGTGACATTCACTGTTGCGCGGCGATTATTGGGCATCGAGAGAAATGGCAATCGCTTGATGGCCCGGATTGGTACAGATTACAGCGATTTGGTTACACGCGCGGATTACGATCAAGTGGTCGTCAACTATGGCACCATGCCAATTGATGATCTCTATTTTGACTTGAAACCGATGAGCCGAAATTTGGGTACGTTGGATTATGAGGCTTTTATTCAAGGACAGCCGCAGACTATTGTCAAAAATGAAACGGCGACGTTCGATCTTTATCGGATCGGAGATGCCGTGAGTTCACGCAACACCCATGCCGCGATCTATGATGCCCTGCGGTTAATGGCCCAGATTTAGGATGCTCAGATGATCGAGAAACTGGAAATGTTCATCGCGGTCGCGCGCGAAGAACACTTTGGCCGTGCGGCTGCCAGTTTGGGCATTACCCAACCCAGTTTATCTAGCGGTATCAAACAGCTAGAAGATCAGCTGGGTGTTCAGTTGATCTTTCGCGGGTCCCGTTTTGGTGGCCTCACACCCGAAGGGAAAACCGCCCTGGATTGGGCGCGCCGCATTGTTGGGGATGCACGCCAGTTAAAGGCAGAGATGCGCCAAACGCGGCATGGTTTGTCTGGCCAATTGCGTATGGCAGTTATTCCGACTGCTCTAACATGGGCGTCGCACCTAGCCACACGGTTTAGTGCAAAGCACCCAAAGGTCAGGTTTCAGATTCAATCTCGCTCATCCGTCGAAATTTTAAGCATGCTTGAGAATTTAGAAATCGATGTCGGTCTGTCCTATCTTGATAACGAACCGCTGGGGCGTGTCAGTACCGCGTCACTGTATCAAGAGAATTATATGTTGATCTGTTCCCAAGGATCGCCCTTTTCAAATCGCTCTGCCGTGGAGTGGGCAGACCTTGGTGATCAAAAACTTTGCCTCTTAACCTCAGACATGCAAAACCGTCGTATCATAGACCGCAATTTTGCTGATCACGATATCGAATTAGCACCTGTGATTGAGGCGAATTCCACCGTTGTATTGGTTTCAAACGTTTTGCGCGGCGATTGGTTGACAATTTTGCCCGAAGATTTGGCGAACTTTTTGATTGTTGGAAAACCGCTTTCGGCGATCCCGATTAAAGGTGGTCGCGCTGGTCATCATGTTGGATTGGTCGCACCGTATAGCGAGCCTCATACGCCAACCCTGGCGGCGCTTTTGGCGGAAGCAAAGAGAATGTCGTAAAAATTTGATGACAGACTTGCAATTTCCGAGCAGTATTATGGCATCGTTTGGAGGTTGCCATGTTAACCCAGCCACAGAAACTGTTTTATGACCAAAATGGATATCTCTTGGTCGAGGATATTTTGACTCCTGATCAGTTATCTAAGTTACAAGACATTACGTACCGCTATATCGATGCGTCTAGGACAGTTTCTGAAAGTAACGACATTTATGATTTGGACGCGGGACACAGCGCACAAACGCCTAAGTTAACACGTATAAAACTGCCGCATAAACAGGATCCTTATTTCTGGGAAGTTTTGGTGAATTCGCGCGTGACACAGGTCTTGACCGATTTATTGGGTCCTAACACAACGTTATTGACGTCCAAGTTGAATACAAAAGCACCGGGCGGTGGGGCGGCCGTTGAATGGCATCAAGACTGGGCATTTTATCCCCATACAAATGACGATTTGTTAGCCTTTGGTATCATGTTAGAGGATGTGACACCCGATAATGGTCCATTAATGGTCATTCCCGAAAGCCATCGTGGCCCTGTCCTTAGCCATCATGCCAATGGTGTTTTCTGTGGTGCAGTTGATCCAGATGATCCTGATTTTCACATTGATCGCGCAGTAACGCTTACAGGAAAAGCAGGGTCAATGACTGTGCATCATGCCCGAACTTTACACGGTTCGGCACCGAACATAAGTGATCGGGCACGGATGATTTTATTTTACGAGATTGCCAAAGCAGATGCATGGCCAATATTAGGATCTGGTTCCTATTTCCATGGTTTGGGACAGACTCGATTTTGGCATGATCTACAGGATCGCACAATAACAGGCGCGCCAGTTTTAGAGCCACGGGTCGAAGCTGTTCCCGTTCGTATGCCATTGCCGCCGGCCCCAGATAGTTCATCAATTTTCAAAACACAAAAAACTGGTGGTGCCAAAAGCGCCTTTTCGAATTCGAATGCCTCAATGTGAAATCTGTTCGGTGTGACGCTTCATCAGGATGTGTGCATACCAAGACAAAGCAATGATTGCGCCAATGGCTGCAAAAATTCCATTCAAGTCTGATGCGATTTCAGAAATTGCATTAATGTTGTAGCCGAAAAGATACCCCAGCGATAGATAGCCCGTAACCCAAACGCATTCTCCCAAGCAACACCAGAGTGTAAAACGTCGCCATCCATAGTGGGCCGCGCCAGACAAGAAATTCACGTAAGGACCCAATGGTGAAAAAAGCCAACGTGACAAAAAGATAGTTTTTCCACCGGATACATCCATTGCATGACGTGCTCGATCAATTAATGCGTGCCGTGTGGGTGTACCTTCTAGCCAGTGAATTAATCGTCGGCCAAATAGATGTCCTGAGTGATAACCAATTTGATCCCCCAAATTTGCAGCAATCATTGCGACAGACCAGGTTGTAATAAATGATAAATCCCCGGCCGCCACAAGTGAACCGCAGGTCAAGATGACGATTGACGATGGCAACGGTAGTGCGAAGCAGGACAGCAGGATCACAATCGCCAACATTGGTAAACCCCAAACCGCCAGAAGTGTCAGCACCTGCTCAGTCACCGTGTTTCCCTGTCCTTTGATCTAGTGCCGGTTGCAGTTCATCCATCAATTTTTTGACGTTTATTGCGCGCATCTGCGCAATTTTTTCCAAGCTCAGCCGCTTGGACCCTCGTCCGTCAATCCCAGTCAATATCAATAGTTCATTGGATTCAATTTTATAGGACTGACTTATGTAGGCAGGTGTCATCCACGGTTCCAGTTTTTGAAAACGGTGTGCTGGATCTGACCAATAAATCGTGGAGGAAATCAATCGTACCGTAAAAAATACAAGCGCTACGAACGCAAGGCAAAGCGCTGAGAAAACGACCTTATGGCGTTGCCACACATGTTTGAGAGAGCTTATGAAATCTACGATTGTCACCTACATACGACTTCCCGCGGGTAGACATCAACTTGTCTCAAGATAAGACGCGGCCTTTTGATTTTATAACCGACCAAAGGACGCTTGCCAGATAAATAACATCGATCACAACCATTAAACGCCACAGTTGCGCGATAAAAAGGCCGATACAAATTACAACGCCGAACATTGCTATGCTGACCAATTTACGCGGCACACGTATTGATTTGGGCGAAAAAGTTTTAATTTGCGAGATCATCAGGAAACCGACGATCCCTAACCATATCGCAACTAAGATTGGGTTTTCGCTCAGATCAATAAGATCTGACATCGTCAGGAAGAGTGGTAATAGACCAAGCATTGCGCCTGCAGGGGCAGGAACACCCGTAAAGGATTTTCCATCGCCTGTTTTCTTTTCCCGCGTCACGTTAAATCGCGCCAACCGCAAACACGCCGCGGTGATGTACACCAAAACGAATATCCACGAAATGCCTGTCTGGCCCCTCAGGAAAAATTCATAGACAATCAAGCCGGGCGCGACGCCGAAACATAGAAAATCGGAGAGCGAGTCCAACTCTGCGCCAAAATCGGAGGCGGCATTTAATCGCCGTGCCAATAACCCGTCGAGACCATCGAAAACACCCGAGATTAAAATCAACGTAACCGCGATTTCAAATCGCTCTTCGATTGCATAACGGATTGCCGTTATGCCTAGGCACATACCCGAAATTGTCGCCAAGTTAGGCAGCAACATATAGAACGGGATGCGTTCGCGTTGATCTTCTGGTTTTGGGGCTTTGTTGGACATTGTCTTCCTCGACTATGATCCCAGGTCTGCAATGACTGTTTCACCTGCGATCATGGTTTGTCCAATGGAAACTTTGGCTGTTGCACCTTCGGGCAAATAAATGTCCAAACGTGATCCAAAGCGGATCAGGCCAAATCGTTCACCACGTCCTAAATAGTCGCCCTCTTTTGACCAACACAAAATGCGGCGTGCAACAAGTCCTGCGATTTGTACAACACCATATTCACGACCGTCTTCCAGTGCGATTGTCAGCCCGTTACGTTCATTGTCTTCTGATGCTTTATCTAGTGACGCGTTCAAGAATTTGCCTGGACGATAGGCGACTTTTTTAATTGTGCCTGCTGTTGGCACGCGGTTCACGTGACAGTTAAAAACAGACATGAACACTGAAATACGAACCATTGGTGCGTCACCCAGACCCAATTCAGAAGGGGGAACTGCGGGTTCCAATAAGGAGACAATACCATCAGCAGGTGAGACCATCACACCTGCATGTTCTGGCGTCACACGCTCGGGGTCACGAAAAAAGTAATAAACCCAAACTGTCAGGCCTGCACCAACCCATCCCAACGGTTCCCAAGCAAAAAACAGCCCGAGAGTTATTGCCGCAGCGATTGCAACAAATTTGCGTCCCTCAGGGTGCATGGGTTTTACAAATGTAGACATCATCGAAAGGCCCATGGCGTTTCCTCATTCAAAAAGTTGGTTAGCAATACAGCTTGGATGATGGCAGCGCAATCGTTTAGCATTGATTGAACTGCCAAAGCGTATTCATCAGATAAAGACCGTTGATAGACCATAAAAGATCAGAGCTGACAATCCCGCTGCGGCAGGAACGGTGATAACCCATGCTGCAACGATTGTCATAAAGTGAGAGCGACGCACCAATTTCCGGCGACGACGTTCTTCTGGTGCCAACGTTTTTTTCACCCTTCCGGTGGATAGGTTCAGACGCTTGCGACGCTCTGCATGCCATTCACGGAAAAATCCTACGCCGAACACCCCACCAACAGCGATATGTGTCGAGCTCACAGGAAGCCCAAGCCAGCTTGCGATGATCACGGTAATTGCCGCTGACAAGGCAACGCAATAGGCACGCATCGGGTTGAGTTTTGTGATTTGACTGCCGACCATTCGGATGAGTTTTGGTCCAAAGAGAAAGAGACCAAACGAAATACCGAAGGCCCCAATCACCATCACCCATAAAGGGATGGATACTTTTGCAGCAAACGATCCAAACTCGGCTGCGTGAACAATTGCCGCCAAAGGCCCAACCGCATTTGCAACGTCGTTTGCGCCGTGCGCAAATGACAGCATCGCCGCCGAGAAAATCAATGGCATGCCAAACAGCACCTTGACGGATTTGTTTCTATTCTCAAGGCCTTGTGACTGTTTATGGATCATAGGTTTGGCCACTAAATATGAAACGATTGCGGCAACCAAACCGATTAACAACGATGTTGTTAAGTCGATCTTTACAAGCTTTTTAAAACCCTTCATCGCAAGGTAAGCAGCGAATGCGCCCGCCATGATTGCGATTAGGATCGGAACCCATTTTCGTGCATTTCCGATTTTATCATCTGTATATGTGATTTTAGCTTTTATCAGCGCAAGAAAAGCCGCGGCAATGACACCGCCCAGTACAGGTGAAATCACCCAACTTGCTGCGATGGTTCCCATCGTTTGCCAATTCACGGCTGCTAATCCAGCAGCCGCAATGCCTGCGCCCATCACGCCGCCAACAACGGAATGTGTTGTTGATACAGGCGCGCCAATCCAAGTGGCCAAGTTTACCCAAACCGCAGAAGAAATCAGCGCGGCCATCATAGCCCAAATAAAAATGCTGCTTTGTTCGATTGCTGTCGGGTCGATAATGCCTTTGGAAATTGTCGATACAACATCACCACCCGCAAGTAGGGCGCCCGCGCTTTCAAAGATAGCCGCAATAATAACGGCGCCGGTCATGCTAAGAGCGTTTGCGCCTACGGCAGGACCCATGTTGTTTGCAACGTCATTCGCGCCAATGTTCATTGCCATATAGCCGCCGAAAATAGCAGCTGCGATGACGACATAGTTGTTTGAGCCATCACCAAACAAAATCGCAGCCGCAAGGCCTGCCATCACAAGAAAAATCAATGCAATACTTGGCGCAATAAAGGGACGCGACACATAGGCGGTGGCATATTCAAGCGTCGATATCCGCTTGAGATCCTTATCAAGAGTTTTCCAATTGGTATTTTGATGGTCTGACATTTCGCCCTCGGCTTTCCCTTAAGGTCACAGAATCTTTGGAAGCGTGTTACAAACGTGTGACCCAGCACGCAAGGAAAAACTATTTTTGTGATTTCAAAAGAGTTTCTAGTGCCGACGAAATATCGTCGTTTTTCAATAGAGCTTTTGCACGCTTGGGGGTGACCCATTTACGCTTTCGCTGACCTTTTTCGGGAAACTTTTTTGCGAGTTGATCAGTTTCCAGCGCAAATATGTGCACCGTAATCGGAATTGGGACGCCGCTGGTCAATTGCTTTTCGTATCGAAATGTCCCGATTTCCAAAGGCGGAGCAAGGGGGTTTGTAAAGCCGGCCTCTTCCCATGCTTCCGTTCCCGCAGTGTCCGCCAAAGATTTTCCTTTGATGGGCCACCCCTTGGGTATGATCCAACGCTTTGACCTGCGCGATGTTACAATTAAAACCTTGATCCCTTTTGCAGTTCTTTTGAAAACAAGCGCGGCAACTTGGATACCGTCTGGGCGGCGAATGATTGGATCGATGAGTGTTTTGATCATCAAGTCGCCGGCTCAGGTCACAATTGTTATGACATCACACAGGCCGTCAATGTGACCATGTAGGGTGTCACCTTTTTGAACTGACCCAACGCCTGCAGGGGTGCCAGTCATAATAATGTCCCCTGCGCCAAGCGTATAATAGCTTGCCAGATCATTTATTATGTCCTGTGTTGAATGGATCATTTGATCAAGTGTTGCGTCCTGTTTAACAACATCATTCACACGTAGACAGATGCGCTGATTGGTGATGTCGGGACATTTATCGGTGGGTGTTATTGCGCCAATAATGGCTGAGTTTTCAAAATCTTTTGACGTGTCCCATGGTCGCTTTTTTTCCTTTGATGCCCATTGCAAATCCCGCCGTGTCATATCCAATCCGGCTGCATAGCCGAAAATTCCATCGTCGCCCATAGCGATCACAAATTCCATTTCGTAATGGCAATCAATTGTTTTAGGCGGATATGGAAAGTTTCCCCCATCAGACACAATCGCAAAAGGTGACTTTGTGAAATAGAAAGGTGCAGTCCCGTCAACCGTGTTTCCCATTTCTGCCGCATGCTCTGCATAGTTGCGTCCGACGCAAAAAACGCGCCGCACCTCATAGCGTTGTGCGCTGTCAAAAATCGGCAAGCTCGGAAGCGCACGCGCGCCAAAAATGAGATTTGTCATTTTGGAATCCTCATAATTTCGCAGACTGCATTCTTTCGTAAAACGGCATACACTGATCTGCTATTTGGCGCAAATTATCGGGCAATTCTGGCAGAGCGCCCTCTGCGCCGGCAAATCCTGTGGATTTGTGTACGGCACCATACCAATGCGGTGCCCAAACACCGTCATAGGTTTTCGGGCCTTCGGCCCATGAGAGCATACTTTCATGAAACTCAAGACCTATTGCGCTGCAAAGGGCCGTTAATTGCGTACGCGGATTGCATCTTATATCTGCGCTGTCCACAACAATTGCATCAAACCCGCGCGATGTAATCGCGTCGAACAATTCAGCCTGCTGCCGAAAACCCACATCATCCATCGTCGGATTATCATATTTGTCAGAGAAACTGGCCAAAACACGATAGGGGTGACGAATTAAAAAGACGTTGGTGACTTGTTCTATCCAGCGGCGCGGAATGTCGTCCAACATGTGCTGGGTCATGTGTTTCTGATAATAATGGGTTTCACGTGGTGTTGTAAGGTCACTAATGACTTGGTTCGGGTCGGTCGCCTGTGATGCAATGATTGCATCGCGCATAGGATGATCCAAGCCTGTTTTGTCCAAATAACAGGCATAAAATGGTTCATCGATCGCACAAAAGTCCGGTCGATTGGAAAAGCTGTACATCAGAGCAGTCGATAGATTGCGGGGCCCTGACCACATGGCAAGATTTATTTTTGACATTCGCGGTTTACCATTTCTTTGTATAGGGTGCGTATGCGTTGGGTCACAGGGCCCATTGATCCTGACCCGATAATGCGCCCGTCTATTTCACCCACAGGCGTCTGCGCGCCGAAGGTGCCGGTTAGAAAGGCTTCGTCGGCACTGTATGTATCCACCAAAGAATAATTGCGTTCTAAAACGGGTATTTCATTTGCGAGGCATAGATCGATCACTTTTTGGCGTGTGATGCCATTCATGCAATAGTCGCCCGTGCTGGTCCAGACAGCACCTTTTTTAACGATGAAAAAGTTACACGCATTTGTTGTGTTTACAAAACCGTTGATGTCCAACATTAGCGCTTCGTCTGCGCCGGCTTTTTCGGCGGCGATGCAGGCGAGGATACAGTTCAGCTTGGAATGACTGTTTAATTTGGGGTCCTGTGTCATTGGTAAACCGCGCATGTGTGGCACGGTTGCCAATCGGATGGGACGTGGGATCGACGGTTTGGAATGTTCAATGATTATGACGAACGTAGGCCCAGATCGCGAAAGTGACGGATGTTGAAACGGCCTGACCTTAACACCGCGTGTGACCATCATTCGCGCATGCGCGTCTGTCGTCATTCCATTCGCATGCTGCGTATCAAACAGCGCCTTCTTTACGCCATCGCGATCTAAACCAATGTCTAAATCTATTGCTTTCGCAGCTTCGAACAAGCGATCTAAGTGCTCATCCAAAAACGCCCAGGTTCCATCATACAGACGCAAGCCTTCCCAGACACCGTCACCTAACATAAAGCCGCTATCGTAAACACTGACGACGGCTTGGCTTTTTGGTACGATTGCGCCATTCAAATAAATCTGAATATTTTCGTTGCGTTCGTCTTCTTCGGCTTGGTGTGTTGTGACTTCTTGCGTCATGGTGCCCTCATTTTTTGGGCAACGCTAATCTTACACGCCCGCAGTGCCAATAGGTAAAATTTCATCAATATCCCGTGAGGCAACGTGCAGTGCAATTGGCAAATTCGATTTGCTGGTCCAGTCTTAGACATCTTTGAAGGAGGTTGTCATGTTACAAGGTCTAAGAAATTTCATGCCGATATTTATGGCGAGCGCGTTTGCAGCGGTCGCAATTGGTCTATCACCCGCAGCAGTGGCGGCTGAAAAAGATAGTGTGGTTGTAGCTGGGGGCTGTTTTTGGTGCGTTGAGTCTGATTTCGAATCTTTGCCCGGTGTGATTGAGGCAACGTCAGGATATACGGGTGGGCATACAAAGAATCCAACCTATAAAGAGGTAGGAAATGGAAAAACCGGTCATTACGAAGCGGTCAAAATTGATTTTGATCCAAGTAAAATCACTGCACAAAAAATCTATGATCTTTTTTTGCGAAGCGTGGACGTAACAGATGATGGTGGGCAATTTTGCGACCGCGGACCAATGTACCGAACTGCACTATTTGTACGCCCCGATCAAAAGCCTGCGGCTCAGGCAGCAATTTCCAAAGCTAACAAGGATCTAGGGCAGAAAGTCGTAACGCCGATATTGGATGCGACAGTATTTTATGAGGCAGAAGATTATCATCAGGACTACTATAAAGGTGAAAATTACGTTTTGACGCGCTTTGGTCCGCGCACACAACAAGCGGCCTATAAGCTGTATCGTAATGCATGCGGTCGCGATGATCGCGTTAAACAGCTTTGGGGCAGCAAGGCTGCGTTTGTAAAATAGAATTTCGCCAAGAGATTCGCCAAATGCGGACCGCTTATCTTGAAATAAGCGGTCTTTTTTCCCAAATCTCAGCAAAAAGTGCAAATTAACCGCGACACAATCGCGCTAATTTCATTTAGATTGCAACTGTATGCTAGACGTGACTGAATTCCCCCGTTAAATAGCGCGTCGGAACAGGCTGCTTTTTTGTGGCCAAAAACCGTATGGGCCAAGTTTTTGGCTAAATAATGGAGTTAACCTCGTGTCACACGCAGAAGATCACGAAGGCACACGCCGCGACTTTCTCTACTACGCCACTGCAGGCGCAGGGGCAGTAACCGCAGGTGCCGCCGTTTGGCC
>Ga0181600_10002712_pt1 | contig 13544 bp, 9 predicted proteins | sample 041ome_2_FD_132982 | JGI IMG/M metagenome (GOLD analysis project Ga0181600, IMG submission 132982) | Coastal salt marsh microbial communities from the Groves Creek Marsh, Skidaway Island, Georgia - 041406US metaG (megahit assembly) | ecosystem: Environmental > Aquatic > Marine > Intertidal zone... | reverse complement strand
TTCAATTGATGCTTGTAAACGTTCTAAAGCTGCAAAGTCAGTCGATAGATCACCAAGAGCTTGTCCTACCATAGATTTAGCGTCTTTATCAGAGAATCCGCTTCCAATTAAGAATGCTTCAACACTTTTAGCAAAGTTTTCCACACCATCTCTAAACCCATTAATAGTTTTTTCTTGAATTTTGAGAGTTTCCAGATTTTTAGCAGCCAGTTTGTTTTCACGAGCAAACTCTGTTTCACGAGCTTGAACTTGTTTAACTTCAATTTGTTGTTGAGTTTGAATGATTGCACGTTGTTTTTCTAAATTTGCCGTATCATTTGTTATTTTTAATAACTCAGCAGCTTGTTCTGCTTGTCTGATCTGTGTTTGTTGATCTTGGATATCAAGCTGTTCAGCAATCCTACGTCTATTACTTTCATTTTGTTCTTGTAATAGTTTACGCTGATTTTGAAGAGCTACAATCGCATTTGCAGATTCAAACTTGGCAATACGCTCACGCTCTCTGAGTGCTGCAAGTTGATTTTCTTTCTCAAGCTGTATTAACTGTTCACGAGCTTGTCTTGCTTGCTCATCAGAACGTAGATTTGGAAACGCATCAAGAGTGTTGATAGCTGACTGTTGAGCTGTGATATTAGCTTGTCTGGCAGCTTGTGCATTTTGGAAGTCTCTTATGTTCTGCTGATTTGAAGTTTGTGCAATAATATCACGTCTCTTCTGAGCTTGCTCAGTTAGCTTTTGTTCAAGTTCAAAACGTTTTTGAAGTTGAGAATCAAGTTCTTTTGTAACTTCTAATTCTTTTTTTGCTATATCAAGTCTAATCTGTCCAGTTTGTTCAATAGTTTTTTGTTGTTCTTTGAGTAGATTGAGATCAGCTTGTTGATTTTGTAAAGTTCGTTGAAGCTTTAAAACCTCAAGTTGATTCGCCAAAGTAGCAGAAGTTTTTCTACGAGCCACAGTTTCTTTTTCAATAGACTTGGCTAAATCAATAGACAGTCCAAGAACAGCTTTAAGAGCTTTTTCTCTATTTTGAACAAGTACCACTTGTTCTGCGTTACGCTCTGCATTTTCTGTATCTAAGGCATTCTGTATTTTTTTAGCCTGTATTGCATTTTCAGCAAACTCTGTCTGAGATTTTAAGAAGTTAATCTGATTTTGAGCAATATCATTTGCATCTTTTGCGAGACCTCCAAAACCAATTAATCCTTGAGCTAAAGCAGTATCAAGAGTATTACCAAACTTACCAAAAACTTTATCAAGGGCTTGAGTATTGGTTTCAAGACTTTTTAAGGTTCTCACCTGTTGTTCTAAAAGAGCTACTCTTTCTTTTGCCTCTTTTATTTCTTCACTTTCACCTCTTGGTCGTCTTTCTTTTTCAGCCTCAATCAGCTCTTTAAGAGTAGCACGTGCCCCACCTAACTGTTTTGAGAGAGTTTCTGCAGAAGCAGTTCCAGCATCAAAAGCAGTTTCAGCCTTATTTAAAGACTGCTCAAGAAGAGCTAAGTTTACAATTACTTCAGCAGTGCCTTTATCTAAATCTCCTAAAGATTTATTTGAGATATCAATGCCTTCTCCAAATTTAATTATAGTTTTATCATCTGTAACAGTAATAACACCTTCTAAAGCTTTTGCAGTTTCTTTAGCACTAAGGCCAAGCTGATCAGCAACTCCACCAATTATTTGAGAGCTTGATCCAAAACGTTTTTGAGCCTCAATCAAAGTTTCAAGAATAACAATACGTTGTCTATCTGCTTTGTTACCTTTTTCTTTTTCCCCAGCTAAGTTAATCTCAAGAGCAGCTAATCTTGCTGTTTCTGCTCCTAAAGATTTAAATCGTGCAGACGCTATAGTAGCAGAATTACCAGCCGCACCATACGAATCTAAAATTTCATTTATATTTGCTGTTGCAAATGAATTAAAATAACCTTGTGCTAAGGTATTGATATCAACATTAATCGATTTTAAAGTGTCAGGTAAATCTTCTAAATCTTCAATAGTAGCTCCCACACGTTTAAGTTCTTTCTCTAACTTATCACCTCCTACTGCTGTGGTAATACCTGCTAAACCTGCCTTTAGTTCAGCAGCACGTTTAGATAAATCAACAAAAAATCCTTTTATAGCTGCTAAAATGTCAACATCAAAAAGCGTACCAACAAGCTGGGCTACAGCAAGTCCAGTAAACAATATGCCTATACTTTTAGAAGCAAAATTAATTGCAGTCCCAAGACCACGAGCCGTGATACTTGCGAACTTAGAGGCTCTAGAAAAAGCACGAGTTGCTCCACTAGCTGCTTTAGTGCTCTTAGTATAGGTTTTTATAATTTTATCTGCATCTCTATAAGCAGCTGAATTTTTATCTAATTGCGGTTTAATCTTTTCAAGAACTTTAAGATCCTTTTTCTGCTGCTCAAGGCTGATTTGTTGGCCGCTTAAAAAACGTTGTCTCGCACCAGCAGCTCCTGTTGCTTCAGCCCTTGGAATACCAACTTGAGAAAATCTACCATCACCTGCAGCCAAACCGCCTCTGCTTTGAATATCTTTTTGTAAACCTAAAGAAGCAGTTTTAATTTCTTCAAAATTACGTTTCGCTGATTTAGTGGTATTAGAAAGACGTTCTGTAAATGTTGCAAAGTTAGCAATAGAAGTAGAGGCAAAACCACCAATTGCTTTGAGTGCTCTACCAAATACAAGAGTTAAAATGCCTCCAAAAAGCAGCAATGCATTACCAATGTTGTTTTTGAAAAAGTCTACAAGAGGACCAAGCACTCCAGCGACTAATTGACCAAACTCAAGAGCAAGTTCAGTTAGTGCAACGCGAAGTTGTTCAAACTTCTTTTGTGAATTATCAACAGTAGTATCAATAGAGGAAAACTTCTTTTGACCTTCTTCGATCACAGCGTTAACAAATGCTTGACGCTTTTCGTAGTTGGTAAGAGAATTAGTAGCAATATTAAGTTTAGAAGCATAGGCCTCAACTGCGGGATCAATACGAGTAAATATACCAAGTTCGTCTAACAGTTCAGGTTCAAGTTTTGCAGCACCACGAACTACTCGCTGGAATGCATCAGTCAAGTTACGACCTAACGCTCTGGAAGCTTTTAGAGAAACTTCAGATAGAGCTTCAATCTGCTCGGTATTAAAACCAGCAGATAGAGCAATGTTAATATTTTGGGCAGATTCAGCAAGAGTTAGCTGGGCTTGTGTTATCTCTTGTACACTTTGAAGAATACGAGATCCGTTTTGACCGATCTCAAGAGCTAAGATTTTAGTACCACGAACAATTTGTTCAGCTTGAGCAGCTCGACCTAAAGCGTCGAATGCGGCAGTAATAGCAAATACGTTTGCAGCAGCGGCTGCATAAACGCCGACTAAACCACCTAAACCAGAAGCTTGAGAAGAAAAAGAACGAGCAGAACCAGCAGCTGATTGGCCTAATCGAGTAGTTCTACGGTCAAGTTGCTGTGTAGAATCACTGGTACGGTCAAGATCCTTACGAACCTTGTCAAAACCTTCACTTTTACCTTTTAAAGTAGCAATTGTACTTTTATTGCCAGCCACTTATCTTCCTCTCTGTGCTTTTGATAATGAATCTTGTTCTTTTCGTTTTTGAGCATAGTAACTACTCATTTCTGATTCACCTGCACGTAATAACTCAAATACAGCTCGACGATCTTCAATCTCATAGATGTTAAAAATAGCTTCTAAACCTGCGTAGTCCTTACCCATCCAAGTGCCGCTCATACCTTCCCATTTATCAGGTAAAGCGTTTAAAACTAAAAGTGCTTGTTGAGATTCTAAAGACAAAGTAGATGGGTCTATTGGAATATCTTCTTCACGAGGTTCCCAACCCATCTGCTCACACATCTCAAAGTACTGATCTGCATTCATACCTCCGCCAAAAAGTGAGTTGCGAAGGTAGTCAGTTAGTTTTTTGCGTCTGTCTCAGCTTTTTGCTTAGAAAATTGTTCAAAGTCATTCATTGCATCTGTGATAAATTGATCAAATACAGTAGATGATTTCAATAGTTCTACAGCTTCTTCTTCACTATAATCGATATTTTCATTAGCGTCCATTGAAGAAATATCAACAGGAAGAAGAACAGGAAGGTGCTTTGCTTTAAGCCCTTTCCATCCAACGATTGCTTTTTCTGCATAGTGCTCCAAAAACTTGTCGTTATCAACTTCTTCTTCACGCTGGCGTGTACGTTTATTAAATTTATAACTAAGAGATGCGTTGCGAATTTTCATTAGATCTTCACGTGTTAGATAGCGAAGATTAACTTCAAAACCATCAATATCTGGGAACTCTACCCAGGTAGTGGTTTCTTTTGCAACAAGATTTTTAATTTTACTCATGATTTCCCCTCATAAAAAACGAGTGCCCATTACATATCTGCTTCTCAAAGGTGAGGGGGAACCTTGATTTGCAAGTAATGGGCACTCTTCTGGTAAAAAGTGTTAGTGTTCCCCCTCAGAAACACTTAATAATTAAGATTTAGCAGCAAAGATGGTTACTTCACCACCATTGCCTTTGTTAGCAGAAGTTTCCTGACCAACAAAGTTAACTGTCATTGAAATGACGTCTTCAACAGCGATTGCTGGAAACTCAAACTGACACGCATCAAGCTGGAAAGCAACATATGGTGCTGTTGCTCCACCGACGATCAGGTTAGCGTTTGAAGTTTGTGCAGAAGCTGTACGAGAGTCATTTTGAATATTTCTAATAAACTGAGCTGACTCATTATCGCCAGAACGAAGATACATTGTAGCAGAACCTGTTACAGCACGTGTGCCAGTAAACTGACCAATTGGCTCATTCAGATTTGCAAGTTCTTCTGGTGTTAAGTAGGTAATGTTGTTATTATAGTCAAAGCTAAGAGCTGTAACTGGGAACGTATACTTAACATCTGCTCCACCAGCTGAAGGCTGATGATGGAACTCAATAGCACTCAAACGATTCTTAATGAATGAGTTAGTTCCAACAGAACCAGCAACATTCATCTGGTTATATGGATGATAGTGAGCTGTTACTGTAGCTTCACTCGCATTTGAGTTAGCTGTAACGGAAGAACCATCATTTAGAATACCACCAAATACTGAAACAGCATTATCACGTGGAGTGCCTGTTAGTTCTTTCATTGTTGTACCAAAACCAGTCCAAGTTGTGGTAGCAATTTCTTCAATACCTGCATCAACAGTTGCCTGATTAACAGTAGCATTTGAAACCTGGAAAATTACGTTATCAAGTTTAAAATACATATGGTTTTCAACAGCTGTTGAGAAGTTTGAACGAGTTGAGTGTGATCCTGTACCAGCAGCGACGTTTACAGTGCGAAGTCTTCCGCCTGTTTCCCAAACAGATTGCTCAGTTACACCTGACGCAACTTTTGTGTTAGATACCATCGACTGCCACATAAACCAGTCAGCAACTGGCTTTACGTTACCCGTTTGTGTTGATCCTGCATCAGTTGAATCTGCGGCAGCACCAGTTACAACACCGGTTGGACGAAGGTAAACCTGAAGATTCCAGTCTACTGGGTTAATAGCAGTATTAAAGCGCTGCTGTGAACGATCAGGGTTTGTTCCTGATTCGAGGCTTGTAATGTCCTGAGTAGCAGCAGTTGATGTAACGGCAAAACCAGCTAACACTTCAAGTTTCCAAGTGTTTTCTGGAGTCATAGCAGTAACAGCCGCACCGTTTACCAGGTCAACAGTGGACATAAAGACCTCAGAGTTTCTTTGTAAATTAAGAGATGCCATCCCTTTCTCCTTATCCGTCTAATCTATAGACTATTGTTAGTTCAACCTCTGCTAATCCGTATGGAGTGGCTAACCCCTCATCAGAAGTAATACTATCTATTGTTATATCTAGTATACCTTTATCAGGATTATCACCGATAGAATAAATGACATGCTCAATATCTTGAGTAATATCATCCACGAGGCTTTGAGAATTATCTTCTCCAAATACGTATGCTCTTATGGTAGCGTCTAAAGTTGCTACCGTCAAACTTTTAGAATTAAAATCTCGAAGTTCGGTACCAGCGCTTACGTATAACGCTGGAAAATCATTTACCTCATCTAAAAACTTTATTCTACGATAAACATTAGAAAACACGTTTTGGGTATAGGTATACGAAGAATTAAAATCAGATGTTTCACCGTCAATCTCTTTTAATTGAGTAACAATAAAATCAATTATTTCTGTTCTGCGTGATTGAGGCATTTTTAACCACTCTGCTCTCTTCTTTTATTGGGGTTAAGATATCTATGAAACTCACCTACAAGTTGACGTATCGCTGGTCTTAAACCTGATTGAACAATTAAAGTATCAACATCTCTTTGAGTACCGTCATAAACATTATAAATAGGATCAAATGTATATTTGATAATGTTATTTCTTTGATTGTACTGTAAAATTCTAAAAGAGTCAACCAGTCTACCTGTTCTATAAGTAAGAACGTCAGGACGAGCAGGAGGAGGTCCTCCAGGAACACCTGTGGGCATCTTTTCTCTAAACAACCGACGAGCTAACGCTTCTATCTGAGCTATTGAAACTTGTGCTTGTAAATCTTCTCTCGGTTGAAGCTGTCTTTTTCGTGTCTTAGCTCTTGTGCCAGCAGTGATAACACCAGGACCCCCTTGCGATTTAGTATTAATATCTAATATAAAAGGACGACCAGCTGATTCGTCAAACTCTTTAATTATAAGTAACAACTCAGCAAAAGCATTAACAAAACCATATTTTTTATTAAGACCCGTTTTATTCAGAATTTTAGCCCCTTCACCTTTTACATAGTACTCAAGTAGATTCTGGGCAAAATTATCTGCCGTAGCTTGTGCTACCTTAGTCGATATATCAACAAGCATACTTTTAATAAACTTTTCAGCTATTTTAGTGGGTCTAATATTGACAGTTCCCTTACGAAACTCTAAAAATAAGAATTTACGCCTATTCTGTTTATTTTGAATGTTAAACGCTTTAGCTAATCCAGGAGCTGCTTGTATAGACGCTTTTCCGTCTATAGTTGTTATAAGCAAATAATTTGCCATTTTTTGATTAAACTGTTGAATAGCTCTATTTCTATAGTTTGTTTGTGATTTAGATTCAAACCATTTCCATAGATCATCAGTATTATTAAGAGTAATATTAACAAGTTTTGGAGTTCCGTCTTTGTTAAAAACAGGTTTTCCCTCTTTTGTAACTTGTTTTTCTCCTGATAAAGCAAAAAGTCTCTTACCTTCATCAGTATAACGTCCAGGAGCTAAACTTGTGAAAGATGATCCACCAGGTTTATTTGGGTCTGCCTGTTGTTTTATCTCAATAGTTCTAAATCCTTGACGAGTAACATCACTCGCTTCAAATTGAGATGCAAACTCTTTTCCTACAAGTAGTTCCAAATCTGCAATAGATATCTCTGTATCAGGGACAGAAGATGGATTAGCATAGGCAGATGCGTTCTTAGGTTCACCATAAAAACCACGAATTGCTGGAGGAAATCTTTTAGGACCTTTACCGCCTGCAAAAAAGTCAGATAGTTTTGCTTGGTCAAGCATTTTAGCTCTATCAGATAAACTAGCTTTATATCTACCAGAAGAAACTTCTTTTATGGCTTTAGTTAAATCACCTTTTTTAGCTCCACTCTGAACTATGCCATCAAATATTAAATCAATATTTAAACGAGGGCCTTTAGCCATTAAGAGATAATCCTATATAAATCTAAGATACGACGAATATGAGGAGGAAAATTACCAGCAAGAGGATAGTTGTCGCCTCGTTCACCTTCAAATGAGAAACCTTTCTTTTCTTGATCTTGTTTGTAAATAAGTTTAATCATATCAAGAGTAGCTAACTGAATGTCTTGTGGAATCTCATTAGATTCATATCCAGCCCGATAATCAACTTTTACACCAGAAGGAAAAGGAGAGAAACCTGGAGGACCTGAAAGAGTTAGAGCTGGGTAACTGTTACGAATAGTCGGGTAAGTACCTCTTACTCCAACGGCACCTGTGTCGCGAGTTACTTCACCCATATCACGAGAGAAATTATACTCATTAGTAGCATTATGAACGTCAGCAGCTTCTGTATCTTTATTTTTTCCATCAAAATGACACAGAAATACAGTTTCACCATCTGGTCTAAAACGATGTGTTGGAGGAGTAATAGTAGCTTCTTTATATCGAGCTTTATTAGAAAATCTTACTTCATCAATATATCCAGCAAAATTACCGCCTATCTCTACATTTGCTGTAAAAGTGTGGTTTGATTCAGTATAACTTGCATTAGTAAATAAATTACCATTTAAATGAGTATATAGTCTTTGATTTTGTGAATCAAAAGACCATGCTACGTGTGTAAAAAATCTTGGAATATAATTCGCAGTTGTTGTAACTCCTGTACCTCTTACTAAAGTAGCAGCTCCTCCAAAACGACTTTGAAAAATTGTTGTATCGTTAGAATCAAAACCAAATTCCATATAATTTGTCGCATCTGTGTTAAATCTGATAAGGTTGTTTTGAGGTGGAGTCGCTGCATCACTGCGAACAAATAATTCAACTGTAAAATCACCATCCTCGAATTCTAAGTTTTCAGGAATATCGCCTGAGACTAAATCATTTAAAGCTACTTCGAGAGAAGATTTTCCAAACTTTTTTACTCTTGAGTTAAGGTGTGCATCGTTTTTAAAAGTTAAAGAAACTGCTTGAGTGTCTTGAGTTCTTACAGGGCGTCCAATGGTAGTTGGATCTGCCAATATCACATCTTCAGTCCCGTTAAATTCAGATACTTGATATACATTAGAAAGAGGTAAACGAGAAACCATAACAGATGTTTTACCGCCATCAAAAACTTCTACATAATCATTAGCTAAAAGCTCTTGACCAATATAGTGTTCTACTACCCCAGTCGCATAAGAGATAATATTTGATAAGCGTGCGTTTTGAGTATTTGAAGAAATACTCAAGTAATCTTTTACTTGTTCTAAAGTAATATACGGATATTTACCTAAGTTTTCTTCTAATCGATCTACCATTTATTTCTCACTTATTTCTTTTTAGATTTCCAAATTGAAGTAGGGGCTTCTTCTTCAACATCTTCTTCAATAATGATAGGAGCAGAAGGTGCAGACTCATCAAGAGCTGACCAAGAAGCAACCATTGAGTGCATTTGTTCTTCGCTGTAACCATTTACTCTGCACCATTCACGTGCGGCATCAATGCTTTTAATATCACTTGGGATACTGGACATATAATTCTCCTTATAATGAAAAGGGAGGCGATGACCGCCTCCCCCTGTGTAGTTCTAAAATGTAAAACCTAAGCTTAAGCTCCGGTTTCAACAGTAACAGCGTAGCTGTACTTAGTTGCGTCAAGAGCTGCACTTGAGTTAGTCGTAAGAGCTTTAAAGTCAATACGAGTGCTCATGTACATTGCAGTGACCTGCTGACGTGGTTCGTACTCGCTCTCAATCTCGATACCGCGACGTTCTGCGATCATAAAGCCAGGCTTATAGACGAGAACACCAATATCGTTGTTTTCAGTACCAACGTTATCCAAGAACTCAGAGATTGCAATTGGAATACCGTAAACGGCGCCAACTGAACCTGTAAGGTAGGTAGCGTTAGGACCAAACTTGTCAACTGTCTGGAAGTCAGAAGTTGTTACAAGGTTGTTGTAACCTTCGATTGAGGTGATGTATACCAGGTCGTTACCAAGCTGAAGGCCATACTTGCCAAGCTTAGTGCGGGCTGCAGCGATATCTGAAGGATCAGCTTTATCGTTTGCAGAACCTGTATCCACAGTCAGGCCAGCGCCTACGTCACCTGTCAGGTTAGTAATACCTTCGATGACAGAAGCGTAACCAGTACCAGCTGAAATAGTATTGGTGGGCTGTGCTGTAAAGCCAGTCAGAGCACCAGTACCACGCAGGATTGACTTATCGATAGCACGTGCTAAACGACGAGTTGCAGCTGCACGCAAGAAGTCGAGCAGAGGAAGAACGGTATCTTCTTCTTCGTCTTTTGCGAGGTGGGTAGTTGCCATAAACTTGTGTGGAGTAAAGTCCACAGAGCTGATGGAGTTCTGGTTGCTGGTTGGGACACGAGTAGCGTCAGCAATGCCAGTGGCAAATGTGCCAGAAGCAAACATTGCTACATCACCATCGGTGTCTTCATCAGCGACTGGTACGCGGAATGTTTTCGCGTCAACAGCCATACGGTTAAACATTGGAGCAACAACGAGCTGCTGTTCCATTTCCGTATAAATGTTCTGTGAGAAGTTGCTAAGGAACTGGTCAACAGAAGTAACAGCTTTCATACGAGCACCAACTTTGGTGTCGAAGATGTCACGCTTGTTAAGCAGTTTAGCAACAAGAACGGCGTTTGCCATATCTTTTTCTGAGAATTGTTCGCGACGCTGAGTCTCTTGGTAGTGCATCTTTGAGCGCTGGAGTGCAGCAATCTCATCCTGATACTTGCTCATTTGAGCTTTAAGTTCAGCGACTTGTTCGGATTCGCGTGGGGTGTAAGCGGTATTGCTATCACCTTTTACCAGCATCTGCTGGTCAGCAGCGTCTGCTTCCTTCACGATAGCTTCACCAGTTTCTTTAACTAGTTCAGCGACTTGAGGCTCAGACACGTGAGCTACAGGAGTAGCATCTTTTTTGATCTCAGATTCAGAGGACTTTTCAGTAGCTCCTGCACTTGTAAGATCGATTGTATCTACGACTTGTTCAGCCATGTTGTCGTTCTCCTTTGTAGAATGATCGTGAAGCTCGTTAGTCAGACTTTGCTTAGAAACTGTGTCTTCACTATTTTGAATTTTTTCGACTTGTGAATGTTCTTCTGTTTTCACATTAACAACATTATCACAGTCTTCGCTATCAGCGTCAACCTCTAAAAATTTAAAGATTGGAGATTGCTCTGTAGCGACGTTGGTGACTCTAAACATTTTTTCTTGATAGTTTACGAGATCACCGTGTTGAAGTTTACTTGCGTCTTCGGAAAGCAAGTTTGTGAACGGGATGGATGCCATAGGATCGCGAATTTCAAGCTCTTCCTCTTCATCATCCTTTTCAATGTCAGTGACTTCTTCCAATGATTCTGCTTTGACCTCAACTTCTTCAATTTCAGCTTTTTCTTCTGAAACTTCTTCAGATTTTACTTCAACTGCTTCTTCAACAGTCTCAGTTACTTCTGATTCAGCTTCTTCGGATTTAGCCTCAATCTCGACTTCAGTTACTTCTACTTCAGCTTCTTCTGCTTTAGTTTCAATAACTTCATCTTGTTTTGAGTTGTTCATTGCTTCCTCCTCGGTTGGAGACAACGGACGTTCGTTTACAACTTCGCCCTCCTCCATACTATGAATTGGAACACCAGCCATGGTAATATCATGAGAGTGGCCTTCAGCCTCTAACACAACCCCACCAACGACTTTATGAGCGTGATTTTGCATATGAGATGCGTAGGTTGTTACACCGTTTCCATTTTCATCCATTTCGACAGTATGATAATGGCCTTCGCTCATATCGGTAATTCCTGCTTTAATTTTACGCATCTTCTTGATTTCTTCGGCATCAGCCTCTTTTAAAGATTTTTTAAATTCATTGAATTCTTCGTCAGAATCAAAAGATTTACGAATTGAGAAGAGTGAGTCTTGATTGCAAGGAACTGAAACAACTGAAATTTCTAACAGTTCAACATCAGTAATCATCATAGAATCATCTTCACGATTATACTTTCCATCTTTTACACGAAATCCAACAGAAAAGCTCTTAAGAGCTCCATCTTTAATAAGAGTTTGAACACCATGATTTTTTTCAGCTGCTTCTGAAACAGCACCTTCAACATAGATTCCTTTTTTATCAACGCGAATATTGTCAACACGACCGATAGGACAGTCATGTTTATGTTGATAAAGAAGTACTGGATTACGACGATAATTTTCTACACCTTTAGCCCATGCTTCAGCAGTAACAATGTCACCAGCACGATCTTTTGAAGTAGTATTCGCATAACCAGCAATCTTTAAGGTTTTTGAACCTTTTTTGAGTGCTTTTGTTTCAAAGGAACTGTTTAAATAAAGGGTTTTATTCATTAGGTATATCCTCTATATTAGTAGATTCCTCTTGGGAGGGTCTGCCACCTTGGGTAGCGTCAGTTGCGCTCCCTGTGATGTTTTGTGGTATTCTTATGTTATCATTATTTTCCATTTTTGGAAATCTTAATCCTTCACGAGCTTCATTTGGGGTGATAATTCCCGTGTTTACAAGGGTTGAGTAATAAACTGCCTGTGTTCTATTATCAGGTTGTAAAGCAGGGACAGAAAGTCTGTCAGGACGAATCTCAACACCACCGTTAAAGAAGTGTGAAAAAGCAGAGCAAAACTGGTTTAAAAGAGGTAACACGGTATGTAAATAGAATAATTTCTGATTAGCATCAATATTTGCATTATTGCCTGACTTTAATAACACATAAGGAACACCAAGAGCTTTAGCCATATCTTGTTGAATACGTTCAATCGAATTTTCAAAGTCTAACTGATCAAAAGATTTTGTTGAAAACTCATCAATCTTCAAACCACCGTCTAAAATTGCTGGATTACGTGCTCCGTCAAAAATAGTTGTGTAAGAAGCTCTCCAAGATTCTAAAAGACGTTCTTTTACACGTTTTGAAAGAATATTCTCAGTAGTAAGAACAAAACCTGGTAGAGCGTTATTCTTAAAGAACTGACGTTGGAACTTAATCATGTAATAATAAAGCTCCATTAAATTAAGTACAGGTTTTAGTTTAGAAGTACCTCTGAAAATAGAATTTTCATTCTCAGCCATTACATGAATTATTTCATTTGGTTCAAATCTAATAGATTCTGCTTTAGAGGTTTGTTTACCACGACCAAAGCCATAAAAATCATTTGCCTGTTGATTATGAACTAAATAATTATAATGAGAAACAAAAGTACGATCATCAGGAACTACCTCAACATCATTAGCAGGTAGCAGATACAAATCAGCTCCATCATAATAGAAAAAAGCATTACCATCTAATTGAAAGTCTAAAAAAGCACGTCTAAAAAGTCTTACTCTATCTTCAAAGGGATTAGGTTTAACGTTTAGAAGTTTATTAACTTTTTTAGAAGCACCACCGTCAACAACAAAAGGTATTTCACACATAGCGTTGATAATCATATCAACCGAACGGTGAATGACTTCTATCTCACGGTATGCCTGTTCAAAATCAACAATTGTTTCAGGGGAAGCAAAAGGTTCTAATGAAGCTATTGATGGTTGGGCTGGGTTAAGCTTCAATACATTAGCTACAAATTTTCTTATGCCTCTTAAATCGTCATCTGCCATTTTTTTCCTTTTGTATATCAAGCCAATTTTTAATTTTTGGTGTCAAGTGATTTGAATATCTTTGCCCATAAATATTATGCAGTCTTTGATGATGAGACTTGCATAAAGTAAATAAATTGTGATGGTCTAAACTTTCCCTACAGTCTATAGCAAATTTCTCACGAAGGGAAGTAATTTTTTCAACACTATCAATTTCA
>Ga0181600_10002705_pt1 | contig 13572 bp, 13 predicted proteins | sample 041ome_2_FD_132982 | JGI IMG/M metagenome (GOLD analysis project Ga0181600, IMG submission 132982) | Coastal salt marsh microbial communities from the Groves Creek Marsh, Skidaway Island, Georgia - 041406US metaG (megahit assembly) | ecosystem: Environmental > Aquatic > Marine > Intertidal zone... | reverse complement strand
TGGGTAACCTTCGACAGGCACGATAACAGGGCGTTTTGTCCCGCTACATCCAGCCAGAACAACCATGGCCAATGCTACGCTTGCCAAGACTGTTTTATAAGTGCCTGCAGCCATTCTTTCCCACCCTTTTACGTATGTGATCATATACTGACCTGTATTTCATAAGTGGTCTAGCATAGAAAATCGACAGTAAAAATGCCCTAGAACGCAATGTTCGCTTTTTTGCTTATGCGACGGCGCAGACTTCGTCTAAATGCGCCCCTGCCCCTGGCAAAATCGCCGCAAGATCGGCGTCGCAGACCACAAGTTCGAACGCATCAGGGGTCGCAAACAACTGGCGCAACAAATTGTTTGTGATTGCATGTCCTGCCCGATGGCCGACATAACGACCGATAATTGGCGCACCCGCCAAAGCAATATCGCCCAAAGCGTCCAACATTTTATGACGAACCGCTTCGTCTTGGTGCCGCAATCCACCCGGTGACAAAACCTTGTCCCCGTCAACGACCACGGCATTTTCAAATGTACCGCCCAAGGCCAAACCTTTGGCGCGCATCATTTCAACATCTGCATTGCGACAAAACGTCCGGCTGTCGCACAGTTCACGGACAAAGGATCCGTTGGACAGGTTCATCGACTTACTTTGCACGCCAATCGCTTGGTCTGTGAATTCGATGTGAAAGCTCATTTCAGGGCGCTGTGCCGGTTCAAACCGTGCCCACCCTGCGTCAGTTTTAAATTCAACCGATTTTAAAATGCGGATAGCACGCACCGGCCGGTCCAATGCAATGACGCCCGCCGCTAGGATTTCACGCACAAATGGCACGGCACTTCCGTCCAAAATAGGAAATTCTGGCGCGTCAACTTCGATCAAGACATTATGCACACCACATCCCGCAAGGGCTGCCATCACATGTTCGATTGTCGATACATTGATACCGTGATCGCCAATGAGCTTGGTACACAGCGGCGATTGTTCAACACAATCCCAACGCGCGGGGATCATTGTCTCGCCGATTTCAACGTCGGTGCGCTTGATCCAGATCCCGTGATCCACAGGTGCGGGCACCAAACGCAAGGTTACTGGCGCCCCAGAATGAAGCCCGATATCTTTGAATGTGAGGGATTTGGCAATTGTGGTCTGCAAATGGACACTCTGCGGGTTATGAAATCTTTGTAAATATCTGGTTACGTGTCGCGTCACGGAATGACAATTCAATCTTTGTGACTCTTTGTAACAATGCCAAAAAGGGTCGGCGATTTTTCGCCAATAAAAAAGCCACCGAAACCTCGATGGCTTTTAAGCATCAACTGCTGTATCGCTTAGTTCGCTTGACGCCGTAAAAACGCAGGAATTTCAATGCGTTCTTGCTCTGGGCTTAGCTCTTTTGATTCTGCAGGCGTCGCAGATGAATGGACTTGTGGCTGTTTACGGCTCGCCGCTGCGCTACGATCGTGATCGGATCCGCCGCCTGCCATACGATTGATAAGAGACCCGATACCGAAACGGGGGCGCTCTGCCTCTGCGGGTTCTTCCTCTACCTCAACCGCTTGCGCACGTGGGCTGCGGTCAACTGCGGCGCGCAGCCGTGCCATTGCGTCCTCGGATGGCGTACCGGGCAGCGGCGCCTTGGGGGCGACAAATGCCTCGACCTCTTCATGCGTGTCTTTGGCTTGATAGGCAGGCGCTGGCAACTGATCGTCCTCAAACGGTGCGAATTCTGCCGCAGGTGCCATAACCGGCTCTTCTTTGTCTTCGTCACGCGCACCCGGCATATCAAACAAAGAAGCGGCTTCAGCAGCCATTGCAGGTTGCGTTTCGGTGCTGGACTGTTCAATCACTGGCGCGCCAGTCATGCTTATGCGGTGTGGTGTTGGAATGTCAGACATCGATTCAGATGCATCGATACCCGTTGCCACAACAGACACGCGCATCACAGAGTTCATATCAGGATCCAAAGTTGACCCGACGATGATGTTCGCATCTGGATCGACTTCTTCGCGGATGCGGTTTGCCGCTTCGTCCAATTCGAACAAGGTCAAATCATAGCCACCGGTGATGTTGATCAACACACCTTTTGCGCCACGTAGGCTGATTTCGTCCAACAGCGGGTTCGCAATGGCTTTTTCGGCCGCTTGAACGGCGCGATCTTCGCCCTCGGCTTCGCCTGTGCCCATCATTGCTTTGCCCATTTCGTCCATCACGGCGCGCACATCTGCAAAGTCTAGGTTGATCAATCCTGGGCGCACCATGAGATCTGTTACGCCTTTGACACCTTGGTACAACACGTCGTCTGCCATGCTGAACGCTTCGGTGAATGTTGTGCGCTCATTCGCCAGACGGAATAGGTTTTGGTTTGGAATGATGATCAATGTGTCGACCATCTTTTGCAACTGTGCAACGCCTGCCTCGGCTTGACGCATGCGCTTTGCACCTTCGAACTGGAATGGTTTAGTCACAACGCCAACCGTCAGAACACCCAATTCACGCGCCGCTTGCGCAATGATTGGCGCAGCACCGGTGCCGGTTCCGCCACCCATACCCGCGGTGATAAAACACATATGCGCGCCCGCAAGGTGATCAACGATTTGTTCAATGCTTTCTTCGGCGGCGGCTGCGCCCACTTCGGCGCGCGCCCCTGCGCCCAACCCTTCGGTGACTTTCACGCCAAGCTGAATGCGCGAACTCGACAAGCTTTGCTGCAGCGCCTGTGCGTCAGTATTCGCAACCACGAATTCAACGCCCTCGAGCTGTTTTTCAATCATGTTATTCACAGCGTTGCCGCCCGCGCCACCAACGCCAAATACGGTGATGCGTGGTTTTAATTCATTTTGCTCGGGTACCGAAAGATTCAATGCCATTGTCGTGTCCGCCTGTTTTCCCATTTTTGGGGTTTAAATCCGCCTAATTACACAAATAATAACGGCGAATTACAAAAAGGTCACGCAAAAAAACGCAAAATATAGACGTTTTTTCGCGTTTTGGGCGGAATATTGCGGACAAATACCACAGTTAGTGGTTACCAGTTTTCCTTGAACCAGCGCAACGCACGGCGCAGCGACTTTTGGCCATAGCGTTCCAGTGGCATTTCAAAGTCCCACCATTCGTCTTGGGGGCTTGCACCAAACAGGCTAAGCCCAACCAGCGCCGAACAGCTAGGGCCAGAATAGGCTTGTGGCAAACGATGGATCCGCAACGGCCGACCAAGGCGTACTTGCTGCCCCAATATCCGGCTGGCCAGTGTATCCATGCCAGGCACTTGGCTCGCGCCCCCTGTCAGAACAATTTGCTGGCTTGGCAGGTGGTCAAAACCAGCGGCGTCCAGTCGGGCGCGGACCTCTTCTAGGATTTCTTCAACGCGCGGACGCATGATGCCAATCAACTCTGTACGGCTAACAGTGCGACGATCGTGTTCCCAATCCCCCGTTTCACCGCCGACCTCGATCATATCGCGGTCATCCATACCCGTCGCCATCAGACCGCCATTGCGTGTCTTGATGCGCTCTGCCGTGGCAAACGGTACCTGCAATCCCATCGAAATATCGCGGGTCACGTGATCGCCGCCCAGATATACAGTATCGGCAAAAATCATATGTTTTTTCATAAAGATCGAAATCGATGTGGTCCCACCGCCCATATCGATACAGGCTGCACCCAGCTCTTGTTCATCCTCAACCAAGGACGCAAGACCTGCAACATAGGGTGACGACGCAACGCCAGCCAGCTCCAGATCACAGCGCTTGACACAATAGGCCAAGTCGTGGATCACCTTTTGATCAACTGTTAGCATATGCATATCTGTAGATAAACTTTGCCCAATCTGCCCGCGTGGATCCAAGAGGCCCGAGCGATGATCAAGGGCAAAGTTGACAGGCTGAGCGTGCAGCACTTCGCGCCCTATCCCGTAATCAGGCACATCACAGGATGCCAAAACTTGGGCAATATCTTGTTCGCTGACCATTTGATTTTCAACGTCAATCTGTCCGGTCAATCCATAAGACCGCGGTGCGCCGCCAGAAAAACACGCGATGACATGATCAACGCGCAAATTGGCCAATCTTTGCGCCGATTGAAGCGCGGTGCGAATGGCGCGCTCTGCTTCGACCATGGACGAGATTTCACCGAACTCGATCCCGCGCGAACGTGTTGTCGCCGAACCAATCACGCGAAACCCCGACTGGCCTGCCAGAGATGTGACACCGTCTGGATCAGTGATATGTTCCATGCCGTCAAACCGCAGGATCAAACATCCGACCTTGGAACTTCCCAAATCTAAAATTGCGATTACACCGCGCTGCATTGCTGCTTTTCGCATTGCGCGCATAGCGCGCTGGGATTCATAAAGCTCGCTCATTGGTCGTTTGTCTCCGCCGATTTTTGGGTGGTATTTAACAGGTCAGGTTCTGTCGGCTGCGCAAGGCGCAGGGTAGGACGTTGCGCAAGGCGCATATCGATCGCGCTTATATTGCGCGACAAAAGATCTTGGGTTTGATCCAAAACCAGTACCCGTTCAAAGGCTTGCACAGGATTTTTTTCAGGCAACAGGATCGTTTGGTCGTTTTTCAAAACAACATCCCAGCGTCTTTGACCGACATAGGACAATCCGCGGATACGATCCGCAATGGGACGCGCCGCCGCCAATAGGGTCCGCGCCTGAGCAATTTGTTTATCCGCGCCCTGCCCCACAATCAGCGGCAAGTCAGGATAATCTACGCGGCTGACAGCAAAGCGCACAAAGCTCCCCGAAGCATCCAAAACTTCGAGGGTATCACCGTTGCGCCACAGATAGGCCGGCACGCGTTCAACCACGTTAATTTTCAAAGTACCACCTTGTTTGACGTGAATGCGCGCTTCGGCAACGGGGCCCAATTCAGTGATGGCGCCATAAATTTCCTGCAAATCCAAATCAAATTGGCTGACAGGCAATTCAACCGGCATAACTTCGCGGATATCCATATCAAGCGCGGGGCTTGCCCCATGAATCGCAATAACTTTGACCATAAATTCAGGCCGTTCGATGACCGATCGATACATGTCCTGAACGGCCGCCGAAATCGCATCACGACGATCCAAATCAGAAAAATAAATCGCACCCGTGCCAACACAAATCGCGGCCGGGATGCCAAAAAACACCATCCGACGCAACACAGGCGACAGCATGACACGCATGAACCGATACGACCAGCGCGATGGCGCAGGATCATTTCGAAAGGCACGCGGCGTTTTTATCGGTCGCATGATGCGTCCTCCACCAACCAACGGCACAAACTGCCGAAACTCATACCGACATGGGCCGCTTGTTCAGGGGCCAAGGACGTGGGTGTCATGCCAGGTTGTGTATTGGTTTCCAGCAAAACCAACCCGTCCAATCCGCGTGTATCATCCCACCGAAAATCTGTGCGGCTCATGCCTTTGCAGCCCAGCGCGTCATGGGCGCGCACCGCATAGTCTAGGCAGGCTGCCGTAATCTCAGCGGGCAATTGCGCAGGTATCACATGGCGCGAGCCTCCCGGCGCGTATTTGGCATCATAATCATACCAACCATCAGTGATGATTTCGGTGACGCCCAAGGCGCGATCCCCCAAAACTGTGGTGGTCAACTCGCGTCCCTTGGCAAAGGCTTCGACCATGACAATGTCAGGCATCGCAGCATCCAGCTGTGGCGGCGTATTCGCGCCGTCCATGACCAAGTACACCCCAACCGACGATCCTTCGGCATTTGGTTTAACCACATAGGGTGGCGCCATCATATGGCGCGCGCAGACGTCGCCTTTGGGCGCAAGAATGCTGTCAACGATCGGCAAACCATTGCGGCGGTAAACTTCTTTAGACCGCTGCTTGTCCATTGCAAGAGCGGACGCAAAAACGCCAGAATGCGTATACGGGATATGCAACCATTCTAGGATACCTTGAACACAGCCGTCTTCACCCCACCGCCCGTGCAAAGCGTTGAACACGACATCAGGCGCAAGATCGCACAATTTCTGCGCAACATCTTCGCGTGCATCCACCTCGTGGACGTCAAATCCTTCGCTTCGCAAAGCCGTGGCGCATTCGCGCCCCGAAGACAAAGACACCTCGCGCTCCCGCGATGGTCCCCCCATCAATACCACGACTTTGGGATTTGCCCTGCTCGACATACCCAATTTGCCTCTAGTTCGGCGTTTTCGCCGATGTTGTTTTTATCACTGCGCCCTTGTCGGCGTCATTCGTTACGGATCACCGACCCGCATGATTTCCCATACTAACTCTATTCCGCTGGTTTGGAAAACCCTTTTTCGTACTAATTCGCCTAAACTTTCTAAATCTTGTGCGGTGGCTCCGCCTGCGTTGATCAGAAAGTTGGAATGTTTCTCGCTCATCTGCGCGCCACCAATGCGTGCACCGCGCATACCTGCATCGTCGATCAATTTCCACGCCTTAAGATCATGCACATCATCCGCCCGCCCCGTTGAGGAAAATCCAGCGGGGTTACGAAAGGTGCTACCGGCACTTCGATCTTTGGTGGGCTGGGTTTCGTCACGCTTGGCCAACTGTGCCTCCATCCGCGCATTCAAGGCCGCGGCCTCGCCCGATGGTGCCTCAAACGTGGCCTCGATCAAAACTGCACCCTCGGGCAAATCGCTTTGACGGTATTGGAAATTCAATTCCTCGGCCGTTACCGTGGCCAAGGTACCATTACGCAAAACAACGCGTGCTGATACGAAATGATCGGCGGTATAGCTGCCGTAACATCCTGCGTTCATGCGCACCGCACCGCCAATAGACCCGGGGATCGTCCGCAAAAATGTCAAATCCAGCCCCGCATCCGCCGCGCGTTTGGCCACATGCGCATCCAACGCCGCCGCACCGGCGGTCACACGGGTGCCATCAATCTCGATCCCGTTGAAACCGCGACCCAATCGGATCACCACGGCACGCAAACCGCCGTCACGCACGATCAAATTTGATCCAACCCCCATCGGGAACACCGTGACATCGGCCGGTAATGCCGACAAAAAATCGCAAAGATCCCGTAAATCTGCAGGCTGAAACAAATAATCGGCCCCCCCCCCAACGCGCAACCATGTCAAATCGGACAAATCGCGATTTGGCGTTAATTTTCCACGCGGTGTAGGTATCTGTGACATGGGGCAGCTCCTTCATCACCGATGTGCCCGATTAGCCCCCCCAAATCAAGCCTGTCTTTTACCTTTGCCGAAATACGCCCGGCCCAAGATATACACGCAGCGCTAACACAGCCATGCTATCGTGTCGTTTCCTTTAACACCATAGAGGAGCAGTCATGAAATACGCATTCTTAGGTGTCGCGGTCGCCGCTTTTGTCGGCATGATCAGTTATATGATCCTGACCCGCCCCGACCCCCAAATCATCGCGGTGGATATACGCTTTATAAACAAATGTGAGTTTGCCGACCATGACTTTGTCATCACCAATCTAAAGACTGGAAAATACCACACGTTTCGCCGCAGTCATGCAAAGTTTGAAGTCCTGGAAGGAACGCCACTCAAGCTGACATTTCACCCAAGCGTCACGAAATTCGAATACGACGGCACCGAATTCAGCGCCGAGCCGGAAACAACCGTCGTTGCGGACTGTGGGGGCGACGCAAGTCCAAGCGTGGGATTTGAACATCTTAGCCGCGAATTGGCGAAATAATTACGCCCCGAGACGCGCTGGCAAACCATGCGCCCATGTGGAAATGGTCCCTGCCCCCAAACAGACAACGATATCGCCTGATTTGGCCTGTTCGCGGACCAAACGTTCCAGATCATCCTCAGAGACGATCGCACGCGCGTGACGGTGTCCGTAACGGATCAAACCCGCGACCAGATCATCGCGGCTGGCACCCGCAATGAGATCTTCGCCTGCGGCATATACTTCGGCAATTGCAACGACGTCTGCATCATTGAAACAGGTACAGAAATCTTCGAAAAGCGATGACAGGCGTGTGTATCGATGTGGTTGATGCACGGCAATCACCCGGCCATCGCTGGCCTGACGCGCAGCTTTGAGAACGGCCGTAATTTCGACGGGATGATGACCATAATCATCGATGATCGTCACGCCATTGACCTCGCCCACTTTGGTAAAGCGCCGATTGACACCTTTGAACCCTGCGAGGGCTGCACGAATATCGTCATGCGACATGCCCAAATGCAACGCAACTGCCACAGCAGACAGAGCATTTGACACATTGTGATCCCCCGGCATCGGCAAAGTACAGCCTGTGATCACCTGTTCCGATTGCTGCAAGGCGATGTCAAAATGTGCAACCCCCGCCTTATAGGTCAGGTTCAAAACACGCACATCCGCTTGGGCATTAAACCCATAGGTCACCACACGGCGATCGGTGATTTTCCCGACCAACGCCTGTACCTCGGGATGATCGGTGCAACACACTGCTATGCCGTAAAACGGAATATTCGATACAAAGTCATAAAACCCCTTGCGCAGGTTTTCGATACTGCCCCAATGCTCCATATGTTCCGGATCGATGTTGGTCACAATCGCAATCGTGGCCGGTAGGCGGTTGAATGTGCCGTCGCTTTCATCGGCCTCGACCACCATCCATTCGCCTTGGCCCATGCGGGCATTTGATCCATAGGCATGAATAATACCGCCGTTGATTACGGTCGGATCAATTCCGCCTGCGTCCAGTAGGGTCGCAACCATCGTGGTGGTGGTGGTTTTGCCGTGTGTCCCCGCAATTGCGACGTTGGATTTCATGCGCATCAATTCGGCCAGCATTTCTGCACGCCGGACAACAGGCAGACCTGCCATCCGCGCCGCATCCAATTCAGGGTTTCCTGATTTGATTGCCGAAGAAATCACCACAACCTCTGCGCTTTCAAGGTTTTCTGCCCGTTGCCCAATAAAGATTTTGGCCCCAAGCGACGCCAAACGTTCGGTGATCTTGCTGTCTTTCAGGTCCGAGCCTTGCACCTGATAGCCAAGGTTCAACAGCACCTCGGCAATGCCCGACATGCCTATCCCGCCGATCCCGACAAAATGAATGGGGCCAATATCGTTTGGCAATTTGGTGACAGCGGCGGCATTCATAAGTCTATTTCCCCTTCGAAAGGATGTCTTGTATCAAAGCGATGAACCGATCAGCTGCATCTGGCACACCAACGGACAACGCATTGCGCGCCATCCGCATCGCGGTTTCAGGCTGTGTTAGAATTTCGTTGATTTGCGCCGAAAGCGTATCGACGTGGAACGCATCTTCGGTCACCAAAACTGCCGCCTGAGCATTCACCAACCCCATCGCATTTGCCGTCTGTTCGTCACGCAGCGACGCGGCATAAGGAACAAGAATTGAGGGGCGCCCAATCACGGATAAATCAGCAACCGTTGACGCACCGGCACGCGATATTACCAATTGCGCTTCGCTCATTCGGGTTGGAACATCTGTGAAAAATGGTTGTACATCTGCATTGATGCCATGCTCAAAATAAAAATTGCTGACCCGATCATGATCTTCGTCACGGGCCTGATGGCTGACCCGGATATGGCGCAACACATCCATAGGCAAAGCGGCAATTGCAGGGGGCACAACATCTGACAAGATACGCGCGCCCTGAGATCCCCCTATAACCAAAATGGACATAGGATAATCACCGGGTTCGATATAGCCCGCGCCTGCGCGTTCCAAAACAGCGATGCGCACGGGGTTGCCCACATGGACCGCATTTATGCCATCGGGCATCTGTGTCGGCCAGGTTCCGCATGCAAGCGCATCAACATGTTTCGCAAAGATTTGATTGACCCGCCCAAGGACGCCATTTTGTTCATGCAACAAACGCGGACGGCGCAGGATCCATGCCGCGCCCACCGCAGGGATAGACGGATACCCACCAAACCCAACAACAACATTGGGGCGATCCAGCATCATTTGCACTGCGGCTTTGGCGGTGCCGATGGCAATTTGAAAAGGTACCAAAAGTTTGGCCAGAATCCCGCCGCGTGCAAACGTTCCCGACCGCAACACCTCGATTTTAACGGCTTCGGGGAAACCACCCACATAGCGCGCACCACGCGGGTCGGTGGTCAGCTTGACCCGCCATCCCAGCGCCAGCAGCTCTTCGGTCAGGGCTTGGGCTGGAAACATATGCCCACCGGTGCCGCCTGCGGCCAAAATTGCCAAAGGTGATTTCGTCATTATTTGCGTCCGTTTAAAATATCAGCGACGTCTTTTTGCGGTCTAGAGCGGGTAAATGCAAGCAACATACCCATCGCGATCCCCCCCGCAATAAGCGAGGATCCGCCATAGCTCACAAACGGAAGGGTCATGCCCTTCGCAGGTAATAAGCGCACGGCAACCCCCATATTGATTACCGCCTGAACCCCGAATATACAGACCAGACCGGTCCCAGCCAGCCGTATAAACGGGTCGCGTTCACGCATCAATCGCGACAAAGACGTCAGCACGATAGATCCGTAAATAAACAGGATCAACGCCACCATGACGAACCCGTATTCTTCGGCGGCAACCGCTATGATGAAATCTGTGTGCGCGTCAGGCAGCGACCATTTCACCTGTCCTTCACCAACGCCTACACCAAAAAAGCCACCTTCTTGGATCGCATTGGTCGCATAGCCGATCTGGGTGCGCGGATCAATGTCAGGCGACAAAAACCCATCAATGCGGCGCGCAAAGTGGTCAGATAGATTATAGGCAACAGCGCCAGCGCCCACTGTCAATGCTGCCAAAATAAACAACAAGATCATCGGCGCGCCGGCCACGAAATACACCACACCCCACCCAAAAAGAACAAGGGAGGCCTGTCCAAAATCTGGCTGCATCGCCAGAAAGAACACGACAATAATCGTCAAAGCAAAAGACCACAAACGACCGGGGGGGCCATTGATTTCTTGGGCTGCAGCCATCAACCACGCCGCCACAACAATAAACCCAGGCTTTAGAAATTCGGACGGTTGCACCGAGGCAAACCCCAACGCATACCAACGCACAGCGCCTTTACCAAAATCAGTACCAAAAAATGGTAACAAAATCAGCGCCACAAAGGATAGAATAAACCCAACAACCGCCAAGCGGCGCACCAATTGAGGACCCATCATCGAGGTGACAATCATTGCAACAATCGACAGACCGCCAAAAAAGGCTTGTCGTTGCACGTAATGAAATGGGGCCAAATCATTTTTTTCTGCCAACGGCGGCGACGACGCCAAGCCCAACAGCAATCCAATACTAAACAATCCCAAAATGGCCGCAAGCGTCCATTTATCGATTGTGCGCCACCATTTTGGAAGAATGGGTTCACCCCGTGATACGGGGACGGAACCATAGACCATCTCAGTCATGGAATACTCGCCTTTACTGCCTCTGACATGTCCCTTAAGGGATCGTTGCGACAAAGCTACACGCATTTGCACTTTCTTACCAGCAAAAATAATATAAACACACCAATGAACCGCAAATTTGCCGATGGGATAGATGCAGATAAACACGCTCATATTAGGCGCCGGGGCCGCAGGGTTGATGTGCGCCGCCCAGGTCCCTGGCGCTTTGGTCGTTGATCACGCAAAAGCCGCCGGTGAAAAAATTCGCATCTCGGGCGGCGGGCGGTGCAATTTTACGAATATCTATGCATCCCCCGAAAATTACCTGTCTGGCAATCCACATTTCGTCAAATCGGCACTGTCACGCTACACCCAATGGGATTTTCTGGACATGGTGAATGCCCACGGCATCGCCTATCACGAAAAAACGCTGGGGCAATTGTTCTGTGATCATTCTGCCAAAGACATCATCGCAATGCTGCATCGCGAAATTGATCGCGAGGGATCACAGGTATGGGTAAATACCGAAATTAAGGACCTTCGAAAAACGGATAGCGGTTTTGACGTTGATCTTGACCGTCAGGGTCGGCGCATTACGGTCGCCTGCCAAAACCTTGTCGTCGCCACCGGTGGCAAGTCGATCCCCAAAATGGGCGCAACCGGCATCGCATACGATATCGCCGCACAATTCGGCCTGCGCGTGACAGAAACGCGTGCAGCATTGGTGCCGTTCACGTTTTCCGACGGTCGCTTTGCCGAAATTTCCGGCGTTGCAACCTCCGTCCGCGCCTATGCAGACGGGCCAAGCTTTGACGAAGCCATGCTCTTTACCCATCGCGGTCTATCGGGCCCTGCCATGCTGCAAATCAGCAGCTATTGGCATGAAGGCCAAGATATTATCATCGATCTGGACCCGTCAGGCACGCTTTTGGGTGTGCTGCGCGAAAAACGCCAAAACTCTGGTCGGCGCAACATCGCCACCGAACTGTCCGCCTTGTTGCCCGCGCGGTTGGTGGGACATATCGCGGATGATCTGGGGCTGTCGGGCAATCTGGCCGATTGGTCGGATGCGCGGCTGACCGATCTGGTCACCCGCCTGCGCGCATGGCACCTGCGCCCGTCGGGCACCGAAGGATACCGCACGGCCGAGGTCACCGTGGGCGGCATCAACACCGACGATCTGTCGTCAAAAACCATGGCGGCGAAATCGGTACCGGGTCTTTATTTCATTGGCGAGGCCGTGGATGTCACCGGATGGCTGGGCGGCTACAATTTCCAATGGGCATGGTCCTCCGGCTGGGCCGCCGCACAGGCGATCACAGCGGGCTAAACAGCGGTTTCTTTCAGTCAGCCACCGCCAATTTCGCGCGGCAGATGTCCAACCCATCCTGAACATTCTTGATATTGGGATGCCCCGCAGGAAAGCGGTCGGTAAATATAACCAACGCCTGCTCCAACAACGGCACCGCCTCGGGATATCGGTCTGTTTTCATATACACCCCCGCCAGATTATTCAGGTAGATGGCAAAGCTTGGATGATCCGCGCCAATCGTGCGACGGTCGATATCACGCGCTTGCTTAGACGTTTCTTCTGCCAGATCAAAGCGACGCTGAGCATAGTACACCAACGCCAAACCGTTCAGGCGGGCGGCAAAGTCGGGATTATCCTGGCCAATCGTGCGGCGGTCAATCTCAATCGCTCGCTTATACGTCGTCTCGGCCAGGTCATAGCGCCCCTGCGCGCAATAGACCCCCGCAAGATTGTTAAGGTGGGTTGCAAACCCTTTATTACTCTCACCAATCGTGCGGCGGTCAATCTCAAGCGCATGCTTACAGGTCTCCTCGGCCAGATCATAGCGGCCCTGTGCATGATACACCAACGCCAGATTATTCAGCGCCGCAGCATATTGTTTATGATCCACCCCATGTTCCGCTGCAACCAAGGGTAGCAATTTGTTATACCGCGTCAGTCGTGTCATCGCGCATCTGTTGGAACACTGCCTCTGCCGCGTCATAGTCAAACTGCGCCATTGCATCCTTGGCCGCGGCGATACGGTTCGGATCATATCGCCCCCGCAACGCGTCCAACTGCGCCCCCAAATCCGCATTGCGCTTTAGGGCCTCGTCCAATGCTTTTTCGGGTTCGGCCAGTTTACGCTGCAGCTCATCAATCTGTTGTTGCAACTTGCCCCTGTCAACATTGGCCTGTGATAATTAGGCAGTGCGTTTGTTCAGTTGTTCGATCAAGTTGTCTATAAAAAGT
>Ga0181600_10002704_pt1 | contig 13572 bp, 14 predicted proteins | sample 041ome_2_FD_132982 | JGI IMG/M metagenome (GOLD analysis project Ga0181600, IMG submission 132982) | Coastal salt marsh microbial communities from the Groves Creek Marsh, Skidaway Island, Georgia - 041406US metaG (megahit assembly) | ecosystem: Environmental > Aquatic > Marine > Intertidal zone... | reverse complement strand
TGGGGCGTGTGACTGGTGCGCCATGGCCGGGGTGCAAAATCTTGGGGTCAAGCGCGCGCAATTTGGCGCAAGAGGCCATGAACTGGGTCAAATCCCCATCGGGCGGCGAGACAAGCGAGCTGGCCCAACCCATGACCAAATCGCCGGAAAAGACAGCCTTACCCCATTCAAACGCCATGTGGTTGCCAAAATGCCCCGGTGTCCAATGCGCGGTTATCTGCCAGCCATCGCCTTGCACGGTGTCGCCATCGGCCAGGGCAATATCGCAGCGAAAGCTGTGGTCTACCCCCTCTCCGCCGCCCGCCAGCCCGCTTTCGGCCAAACCTTGCATCACAGCGCTGCGCCCGGCCAATGCATCGCCATAGGCCAAAATGGGCGCGCCCGTTTCGCGGGCCAGATCTGCCGCCAAGGGCGCGTGATCCAGATGCGCGTGGGTCACGAAAATATGGCTGATGCTTTGGCCCGCAGTCAGGCTGCCCAGAATCGCCCGCAGATGCGCCGGGTCGCTTGGGCCCGGGTCGATCACCGCCAACTGGCGCGTGCCCAGTAGATAGGTATTGGTGCCCCGCCACGTCATCGCCGAGGGGTTTGGCGCCAAAATACGCTGCAATCCGGGGGCCAGGGTTTGGGCCTGGCCTGCGGGCGGGTCGAAATCTTCGGGCAGGTTCATTGCGCTTCCTCTTTCTTGGCGTTCGGCATAGGTTTAGCCCATGTCTTTTGCTTGGCTCAAACCCTATATGCCGCGCAGCCTGTATGGGCGTGCTGCTTTGATTTTGGTGCTGCCGGTTGTCACGCTGCAATTGGTGGTATCTGTGGTGTTTATCAAACGCCATTTTGATGGTGTGACCGAGCAAATGGCCAGCGCTTTCGCGCGCGAGGTGCGGTTGGTTTTGGAAACACCAAGCGCACAGCAGCGTTTGGGCGTGGCGGGCCCCTTGGATATTGCCCTGATGCCGGTGCCGGGCTGGCCAGACCGCGACAGCGCGCTGTGGTATGATTTGACCGCCGGCATCGTGCAGCGCGAATTGCGCGCCCAAATCCCGCAGATCCGCGCGGTGATATTGCCCGATTTGCGCCAAGCCCAGCTCTTTTTACAGGCGGCAGATGGGCCGCTGCTGATGGTGGTCGACAGGCGGCGGTTGTCGGCCTCGAACCCGCATCAATTGCTGGTGCATATGGTGGTGTTTGGGGTGTTGATGACGGTGATTGCCTTTATCTACCTGCGCAACCAATTGCGCCCGATCAAACGCTTGGCCAATGCCGCCGAGGCATTCGGGCGCGGGCGTATGGTGCCCTATCGGCCCTCGGGTGCCACCGAGGTGCGCGCCGCTGGCAACGCGTTTTTAGACATGCGCGCGCGTATCGAGCGGCAGATCGAGCAGCGCACGTTGATGCTGTCGGGCGTTAGCCATGACTTGCGCACACCGCTGACGCGGCTGAAATTGGGGCTGTCGCTGCTTGATCACGCCGACCGGGAAGACATGGAACGTGACGTGGCCGAGATGCAGCAAATGCTGGATGCATTCTTGTCTTTTGCCAAAGGCGCCAGCGAGGGCGAGCCCGAGCTATGCGACCCAATCAGCCTGACCGAAAGCTTGGTCGAAGATTGCCGCCGCAAGGGGCAGGCGGTGCAGTTGGTGCTAGTCGAAGGGCAGGGGCAGGTGCAGGTGCGGCCCATGGCCATACGGCGGGCGCTGGATAACCTGATCAGCAACGCGGTGCGCTATGGGCGCCATGCCGATGTGTCTGTGCTGGTGTCCGAGCGCGCCGTGCGCTGGCGGGTCGAAGATGATGGGCCGGGCATTCCGCCTGATCTGCGCGGCGATGCGCTGCGCCCTTTCACGCGGCTGGATACGGCGCGCAACCAAAACGCCGGGGCCAGCGTGGGGTTGGGGCTGGCCATTGCGGCCGATATTGCGCGCGCCCATGGCGGGGTTTTGCGCCTGTCTGAAAGCGCCCGGTTGGGCGGGTTGCAAGCCGATATCGTGATCGCGCGCTAAGGGGCCTTTTGGGGCGCGTTCTGGCGGGCTGGCTGGGGGGCAACGTGGCGCACCGCTTCGGCCACTTGTTCCAATTGCTGGGCCAAGGGGCTGGATTTGCGCCAAACCATGCCGATGCTGCGCTGGGGCTGGGGGGCAGGAAACCGCGACACCGCTACCTGCGCAGAGCGGGTTTCCACCGCCACCGCCATTTCCGGAATAAGCGTCACGCCAATGCCTGCGCCCACCATTTGCACCAGTGTTGACAACGCGCTGCCATCCAGCAATTCGCGCGGCCCATTGCCCGTCATGGCGCAAAACGACAGCGCTTGATCGCGAAAACAATGGCCCTCCTCTAGCAATAACAGCCGCATCTGACGCAGCTTTTCTGGCGCGGGCACGGGCAAATGCCCCTCGTCCAAGGGGCGCACCAGCACGAATTCTTCGGTGAATAGATGGGTTTCGTGCAGGCTGTCTTCTGACACTGGCAGCGCGACTATGGCACAATCAAGCTGCCCATCGGCCAATTCTTGCAGCAGTTTCGGGGTAATGGTTTCGCGAATGTGCAAATCCAGCGCCGGGTAGCTTTGCCCCAACTGCCCAACGATACGGGGCAGCAAATAGGGGGCAACCGTGGGAATAACCCCCAAACGCAGCCGCCCCGATAGCCCCTGCGCGGCCGCGCGCGCCAGATCGCTTAGTTCATCCACCGCGCGCAAAATATCGCGCACGCGCGGGGCAAATTCTTCGCCCACAGCCGTCAGGCGCAGCTGGCGCCCCCCGCGTTCGAACAGCTGCGTTCCCAGTGCTTGCTCTAGCTCTTTGATCTGCATCGAAAGCGCGGGTTGCGAAATGGCGCAGATATCGGCGGCATGGCCGAAATGGCGCTGCTGTGCCAAGGCATCGAAATAGCGCAATTGGCGCAATGTCAGGTTTGCCATAAGAAACCTTTATCATCTGTATCAGTTAATAATACTTATCCTAATTGCTGTGATTTGCTAGAACGATTCTAGAAATCTCGGGGGCGGCGGGTTGCTTTGGCCCAAATATGCCCCACCTATCCCCTATCAACAGCCTTCAGGAGAGCGACATGGACGGCAATACTATCGAGGACGGCGGCAAGTGCCCGGTGATGCATGGGGCAAACAGCACCACTGGCGCAACCAACATGGATTGGTGGCCCAAGGCGCTGAACCTTGACATCCTGCATCAGCACGACGGCAAAACCAACCCGCTGGCCGGTTTCAACTATCGCGATGCGGTGAAAGAGCTGGATTTTGACGCGCTGAAAGCCGATATGCACGCGCTTTTGACCCAATCGCAAGATTGGTGGCCCGCAGATTATGGCCATTACGGCGGTCTGATGATCCGTTTGGCGTGGCACTCGGCCGGGTCTTATCGCCTGACCGATGGCCGTGGTGGCGGTGGCACCGGCAACATCCGCTTTGCGCCCCTGAACAGCTGGCCCGATAACGGCAACCTTGACAAGGCGCGCCGCCTGCTGTGGCCGTTGAAAAAGAAATACGGCAACAAAATCTCGTGGGCTGACCTGATTTTGCTGGCCGGCACCGTGGCCTATGAAAACATGGGGCTGAAAACCTATGGCTTCTCCTTTGGCCGCGAAGATATCTGGCACCCCGAAAAAGACACCTATTGGGGCGCCGAACGCGAGTGGCTGGCCCCGTCGGACACGCGCTATGAAGATGTGACCAAGCCCGACACAATGGAAAACCCGCTGGCGGCTGTGCAGATGGGTCTGATCTATGTGAACCCCGAGGGCGTGAACGGCAAACCCGACCCGCTGGAAACCGCCAAGCAGGTGCGCGAAACCTTTGCGCGCATGGCGATGAACGACGAGGAAACCGCAGCGCTGACCTGCGGCGGCCACACGGTTGGCAAGGCCCACGGCAATGGCGATGCCGGTGCTTTGGGTGCCGAACCCGAGGGGGCCGAGATCGAAAACCAAGGTCTGGGCTGGATGAACCCCAACATGGGCGGCAAGGCTGCCAATGCCGTGACTTCGGGTCTGGAAGGCGCCTGGACGACCGAGCCCACGAAATGGGACATGGGCTATTTCAAACTGCTCTTTGGCTATGACTGGGCTTTGCAAAAATCGCCCGCAGGGGCATGGCAGTGGCAGCCGGTGGATATCAAAGAAGAAGATATGCCCGTCGATGCCTCGGACCCCAGCAAGCGCACCATGCCCATCATGACCGATGCCGACATGGCCATGAAAATGGATCCCGCTTACCGCGCAATTTGCGAAAAATTCATGGCCGACCCGGCCTATTTCGACGATTGCTTTGCGCGGGCATGGTTTAAGCTGACCCACCGCGACATGGGCCCGCGCCTGCGCTATATCGGCCCCGATGCCCCCGCCGAAGACCTGATCTGGCAAGATCCGGTGCCCGCGGGTAACACCGGCTACGATGTAGAGGCGGTAAAAGCCAAAATCGCCGCCTGCGGTTTGTCGGGTGCCGAGATGATCGCCACCGCATGGGACAGCGCCCGCACTTTCCGCGGCTCGGACCTGCGTGGTGGTGCCAATGGTGCACGCATCCGTCTGGCCCCGCAAAAAGATTGGGAAGGCAACGAGCCCGCGCGCCTGCAAAAAGTGCTGGCCGCATTGGAACCGATTGCCGAGCAATCCGGTGCCAGCTTGGCCGATGTGATCGTTCTGGCGGGCAATGTTGGCGTGGAACAGGCCGCCCGCGCGGCTGGGTTTGACATCAGCGTGCCCTTCGTGCCGGGCCGTGGCGATGCCACCCAAGACATGACCGACGCCGCCTCTTTCGACGTGCTGGAACCGGTGGCCGATGGCTTCCGCAACTGGCAGATGAAAGACTACATCGTCAGCGCCGAAGAAATGCTGCTGGATCGGGCCCAATTGCTGGGGCTGACCGCGGTAGAAATGACCGCGCTTTTGGGCGGCATGCGGGTGCTGGACACCAACTATGGCGGCACCAAACATGGCGTCTTCACCGACCGTCCCGGCACGCTGAGCACGGATTTCTTCGTCAACCTCACCGATATGTCCTATCGCTGGGTGCCGGTTGGCAAAGACAGCTACGAGATCCGCGATCGTGCCACTGATGCGGTGAAATTCACCGCCTCGCGGGTGGATCTGGTGTTTGGCTCAAACTCGATCCTGCGCGCTTATGCCGAGGTCTACGCCCAAGACGACAATGCCGAGAAATTCGTGCATGATTTCCTGGCCGCTTGGGTAAAGGTCATGAATAACGACCGTTTCGATCTGGCAGCCTAACGCGCCAAGGGGGCAGGGCGGCCATGGCGGCCCTGCACCAAAGCAGCAATAACACAACAGCAAATAAAACGGCCCCCCGACGGTGACGGGGGGCCGTTTTTTATATCCACAACTTTTATATCCACACTGCAGGGCAACCCTTGGCCATGTTGGCAGGGGCTGCTGGGTGCGCGAGCTTGGGGGAAAGGTCGCGTGGGGAAATGGTCGCGTGGGAAATGGTAGGCCCGGAGGGATTCGAACCCCCAACCAAGGCGTTATGAGCGCCCTGCTCTAACCGTTGAGCTACAGGCCCCAACTTGCGCCAAGGGGTGCCAGACACGCGCGCCAAGGTCAAGCCTTGGAACGCATCTGTTGCGCTTGGCGTGGTTCTCAACGCTTGCCGATTGCAAATTCTGCGCCCATCCTATAGGCCGCGCGCAAGCAGAATAGGGGCCCATCATGACGAATGGCAAAAACGGCATCACCTACGCCCAAGCGGGTGTTGATATTGACGCGGGCAACGCGCTGGTCGAGCGGATCAAACCCGCCGCAAAACGCACCGCGCGCAGTGGTGTGATGGCAGGCTTGGGTGGTTTTGGGGCGCTGTTTGATCTGAAAGATGCGGGCTTTGCTGACCCTATTTTGGTGGCCGCCACCGATGGTGTGGGCACCAAGCTGCGCATCGCCATCGACACGGGCAATTTTCAAACCATCGGTATCGATCTGGTTGCGATGTGCGTGAATGATCTGGTTTGCCAAGGGGCCGAGCCGCTGTTCTTTCTTGATTATTTCGCCACCGGCAAGCTGGTGCTGGAAGATGCCACAGCCATTATCGAAGGCATCGCCGAGGGCTGTGCGCAATCTGGCTGTGCGCTGATCGGGGGCGAAACCGCAGAAATGCCGGGCATGTATCATGCGGGTGATTTCGATTTGGCGGGTTTTGCGGTGGGGGCCATGGAACGCGGGCAGGATTTACCGGCCGATGTGGCGGCGGGGGATGTGTTGCTGGGGTTGGCCTCGTCTGGGGTGCATTCAAACGGCTACAGCCTTGTGCGCAAATTGGTCGAGATTTCGGGCCTTGGCTGGGATGCACCTTGCCCTTGGGATGACTGCCAGACCTTGGGGGCGGCGCTGCTGGCGCCCACGCGCCTATATGTCAAACAGGCCTTGGCGGCGGTGCGCGCGGGCGGTGTGCATGGGCTGGCCCATATCACGGGCGGTGGCCTAACCGAAAACCTGCCGCGGGTTTTGCCCCAGGGGCTGGGCGCTACGATCGATCTTAACAGCTGGGCCTTGCCGCCGGTGTTTCAATGGCTGGGTGCCACCGGCAATATGGATGCCGATGAGATGCTGAAAACCTTTAACTGCGGCATTGGCATGATCTTGGTGGTCGCCCCCGAGCGCGCCGATGCGCTGGCCGCGATCTTGGCCGAGGCGGGCGAAGACGTGCGGCGCCTGGGCCATGTGGCGCCGGGGCAGGGCGTGACTTATCAAGGCGCGCTTTAGGCCTATGCAGCAGCGCGTGGCGATCCTGATTTCGGGCGGCGGCAGCAATATGGTGTCGCTCTTGGATAGTATGGATGCCAGCCACCCGGCGCGCCCGGTGTTGGTGCTGTCGAACGAGCCGCAGGCCGGCGGGTTGGCCAAGGCTGCCGCGCGGGGGGTAGAGACGGCTGTGCTGGATCACCGCCCCTTTGGCCGCGACCGCGCCGCATTCGAGGCGGCGCTGCACGCGCGGCTGGTGCAGGCCGCGCCAGACATCATTTGCTTGGCCGGGTTCATGCGCATACTTACCGAAGGGTTTGTGCGCAAATGGCAGGGGCGAATGCTGAATATCCACCCCTCTTTGCTGCCCAAATACAAGGGGTTACACACCCATCAACGCGCGCTGGATGCGGGCGATGCCGAGGCTGGCTGCAGCGTGCATCTGGTCACCCCCGAGCTGGACGGCGGCCCGATTGTGGAGCAGGCCCGCGTTGCGATTTTGCCGAACGACACCGCCGAAACGCTGGCCGCGCGGGTTTTGATAGAAGAGCACCGCCTTTATCCGCGTGCGCTGCGGGCCTTGGCCATGGGCCAGTTGCCTGCGGCGATCGCTTTGCAACAGCAGGCAGCGGATGACCCGGCTTAGGCTGGCTTTTCTTTTGTCCGCATTTGGCGTATATCGCCCCATCCTTTGTGCCACGGGCCGCATGGGCCTTGCCTAGAAAAGAATGCCGCAGATGAAGACAATAACAACAACCCAAGACTTGGCCGCGTTCTGCACCATGGCCGCCGGGCACCCTTATGTGACGGTCGATACCGAATTTCTGCGCGAGCGGACCTATTATTCGAAACTTTGCCTGATCCAGCTTGCCGTGCCGGGCGAGGCGGCAGATAGCGCGGTTTTGGTCGATCCGATCCTTGGCAGCGATATGTCGCTAGAGCCGCTTTATGCGCTGTTTCGCAACCCCGATGTTGTGAAAGTGTTTCACGCCGCACGCCAAGATCTGGAAATCTTCTACGTCGATGCCAAGGTTTTCCCCGAGCCGCTGTTTGACACCCAAGTGGCGGCCATGGTCTGCGGTTTCGGCGAGCAGGTGGGCTATGAAACCTTGGTGCGCAAGATTGCCAAAGAGGGGGTGGATAAATCCAGCCGCTTTACCGATTGGTCGCGCCGCCCGCTGTCGGATGCGCAGAAATCATATGCTTTGGCCGATGTCACGCATTTGCGCAAAATCTACGAATACTTGGCCGCGCAGTTGCAAAAGCAAGGCCGCGCCAAATGGGTGGCCGAGGAATTGCGCATTCTGACCAACCCTGAAACCTATATCAGCCGCCCCGAGGACGCCTGGCAGCGGGTAAAAACGCGCACCCAATCGGCCAAGTTTTTGGCCATCGTGCGCGAATTGGCCCGCTTCCGCGAGGCCTATGCCCAAGAGCGTAACATCCCCCGCTCGCGCGTGTTCAAAGACGATGCGCTGGTTGAGCTAGCCTCGACCAAGCCGCAGAGCGTGGCCGATCTGAATAAATCGCGGCTTTTGCTGCGCGAGGCCCGCAAAGGCGAGATCGCCGATGGTATTTTGGCCGCGATCAAGGCCGGTATTGAATGCCCGCGCGAGGCCATGCCAGAAGGCGCCAAGGAAGACGACAAACTGCAGGTCAATCCCGCTTTGGCAGATTTGCTGCGGGTGTTGTTGAAGGCCAAAACCGAAAAATCGGGCGTCGCGGCAAAGCTGATTGCGTCATCGGCAGATCTGGATGCGCTGGCCGCAGGGCGGCGTGATGTGCCCGCGATGATGGGCTGGCGCCACGAGGTGTTTGGCCATGACGCCGAACGCCTATGCGCGGGTGAAATTGCACTGGCGGCCAAAGGCAAAGCCGTGCGGATTGTCGAGCTTAGCTAGAAGCTAGGCCAGAAAAGGCGCCTATTTGCGAATATCGCGGGCGTTTTCAACACCTTCCACGCGAATGCGGCGGATGCCTTCAAGCGCATCGGCGGTAACATGGTGGGCTGCAATCACGGTGCGTGTTGCGCGTGAACTTGTCGCGCGGTCGGGGCCAAATTCGGCCTGAAGGGCAAATACCAACGTGTCGCTGCGGGTGCTGTCGCGTGGCACAAGGCGCAGGTTATAGGCATCTATCCGGGCCAAGCCCTGCACGCGCAACACGCCGCCATTGGCCACCGGGTCTAGCGTAACATCGGTAATGCGGGCCACGTCTACGCCGGCGTATGGCTGTTCTTTCTTGCGCAAAGACAGCATATTGTTGCCCTTGGGCAGCAGCGGGTTCACCTCTTCGTCGCTTGGGGCCTTGGCCACCTCGCGGCTTTTTCCAAACCAATTGACTGGGTTGATACGGCTGTCTTGCACGGCGCCACAGCTGGCCAGAAACAAGGCCGCAGCCATCAAGGAAACAAATGGTTTGCGCATAACGGGTTCCATCCTTTGCCAATCTTTGGGCCGTGGCACAGGGCTACAGCATTGCTTGGCAGATGAAAAGACACATCAAGGCTGGACCTTGGGCCATGCCCGGCTTACCTGTGGCACCAGCGCCGCTAAATTTTGGCAGACATAGGGAAAACGCATGGCCACCGAAGCATTCGAAGCAATTGTCGAAGATTTCGAGTTCTTGGAAGAGTGGGAAGAACGCTATGCCCATGTGATCGAGCTGGGCCGCGCCATGGCGCCGCTGGACGCGGCGCTGAAAGTGCCCGCCACCAAAGTGGATGGCTGCGCCAGCCAAGTTTGGCTGCATATCCGCCCGAATTCTGGCCTGTTCCATTTTGACGGTGATAGCGACGCTATGATCGTGCGTGGGCTGATTGCGGTTTTGCGCGCGCTTTATAACGGGGTGCCAGTGGCGCAGGTGGGCGCGGTGGATGCCCATGCCGAACTGGGGCGTTTGGGGCTGAACGAGCATCTTTCCAGCCAGCGTTCGAACGGGGTGCGCGCCATGATTGCGCGGATCAGGGAAACGGCCGCGGGCTAAATCTGCGCGGGCCTTGCCTGCGCCCGGTAATGGCGCAGCACGTAAACGCGTATGGCCGATGCCAGCCCGGTTTCGGGCGCGCGCCCTGCATCTACCTCGGCGGCAAGGGCGTTTAGGGCAATGCCCTTTTCCTCGGCGATGGTGCGGAAGGCCTGCCAGAATTCAGCCTCTAGCGTCACGCTGGTGCGGTGACCCTGCAGGGTAAGCGAATGTTTGGTGGGGCGCCCGCTCATTCGCCGCGCTTGTGCCCATCCAGTTGGGATTGGGCCTTTTTGGCCTGCGCCGCCTCGCGCTGTTTTTGCGTTTTGGTGCGGCCAAATTTCACCGCATTTTCATCGGCCGTTTGGCGCGCCTTTTCCCGCGTTTTCGCCTTGCGGGCCTGATTGAGGTTCAAAATCTCTGCCATTGGGTCACATCTGGGGGCCTAGGGGCGCAAAGCGCGCGGTCGGCCCGGGCCATTGGGGCGCCTATTTGCGAAAACTATCCAAGCTGACCACTTGGGCATCTTGCTGGGGGGCATCTGTGGGTTCGGCGTTTTCCATGAAACCGGCCTCTTCCTCGTCGTCCTCGTCCAAGTCATCTTCGCTTTGGCTTTCAAAGCGCAGGCCAAATTCCACCGACGGGTCCACAAAGGTGCGGATGGCGTCGAAGGGAATATTCAGCCGTTCGGGGCTGTCGCCAAAGTTGAGCGTGATGGCAAAACCATCCTCGCGCACTTCAAGGTGGTCAAACCAATGCTGCAAAACAACGGTCATTTCGGCGGGGTAACGGTCGTGCAGCCAATCGGCCATTTCAACGCCGTCTTCGGTGGTGTCGAAGGTGATAAAGAAATGATGTGCCCCGGGCAGGCCGTTATCGCGCACATCTGCCAATACTTCTTGGATCAGGCTGCGCATGGCGCGGTGCATGAGCCGGCCGTAATCTATCTTCCGAGACATGGTTCTTTCCTTTTGCCTGACCCAAGCATAGGGGATTTGCGGCAAAACAAAAGGGGGCAGAGGGCCTAAATCAGCCCGGGCCCAAAGGCCTGCAGCGCCACGCCCGTCAGCGCCGCCCCAGCCAGCGCCACAGGCAGCGGCAGGCGCAAAACCTGCAGCATTATAGCCGCAAGCGCGGCCAGTGCTGCCGCGTTCAGATCAAGGCTGGCCCACTCTGGCACAGGCCCAAACCGTGTGGGGGTGACCTGTGCGAAAAGCACATGCAGGCCAAACCACAGCGACAAAGACAGAATCACCCCCACAACCGCAGCGGTAATCGCCTGCAGCGCAGCGGACAGTCGGGGCAGGGCGGAAAGCCGCTCGATATAGGGCGCGCCTGCGAAGATCCACAAAAAGCAGGGCACGAAGGTCATCCATAGGGTCAAGGCCCCGGCCAGCGCCGCCATAGGCCAGCCGGCATGGCCGTGACCGGCCAAAATACCCACAAACTGCGTGACCAAAATAAGCGGGCCGGGGGTGGTTTCAGCCAAGCCCAATGCATCGATCATCTGGCGGGTGTCCACCCAGCCAAAATCGTTGACAATTGTTTGGGTCATATAGGCCAAAACCGCATAGGCGCCGCCAAACGTGACCACTGCCAATTGCGCGAAAAACAGCGACAGATCCAGCAAGAACTGGGCCTCGAGCAGCCACAAAACCGCCAGCGGCGCCACCCAAAGCGCGCCCCAAAAACCGACCTGCCCCAAGGTGGCCCTTAGCGCCACCGTGGCAGGCGCGGGCTGGTGCGTGCGCACAGGGGCGCGCGAAAACCCCCATAACCCCGCCAACGCGATGACCAAGGGAAAGGGCAGTGCCAGCACGAACAGCGCCAAAAAGGCGCCTGCCGCCAACAGCCAATGTGCCCGCCCCTTTAGGCTGCGCCGCGACAGGGCCAGCAGCGCATTCAGTACCACCACCAAAACGGCGGCCTTTATCCCTAAAAAAGCAGCTTGAGCAGATGGTTGCGCGCCAAAGCCAATGTAAAGCACCGCCAGCGCCGCCACCAGCACGGCGCCCGGCATAACAAACAGAAGCCCCGCTAAAACGCCCCCCGTAACGCCGCGCAACCGCCAGCCTGCATAGGTGGCCAGCTGCATCGCCTCGGGGCCCGGTAACAGCATGCAAAACGACAGCGCCCGCAAAAATTGTGCCTCGTCCAGCCAGGGGCGGTTTTGCACCAATTCCCTGTGCATCAACGAAATTTGCGCAGCAGGCCCCCCAAAAGACAGCACGCCAATGCGCCCAAAGACCGAAACCATCTGGCGCAGGCTGGGGGGCGGTGCCATGTCAGGCGGCCGCCAAGGCCTGCACGATGGCGCTGAAATCTTGGGCGTTCAGGCTGGCGCCCCCGACCAAGGCGCCATCCACATCGGCCACGCCAAACACCTCGGCCGCGTTATCGGGCTTGACCGAGCCGCCATAAAGCAGCCGCACCGTGGCGGCGGGCGCGGCGCCAAATCGCGCCGCAAGCGCTGCGCGCAAGCTGCTGTGCACCTCGGCAATTTGGGCCAGCGTTGGGATCAGCCCGCTGCCAATGGCCCAAACCGGCTCGTAGGCCAAGACCAACAGCGCCGGGTCCAGCGTGGCCGGAACCGAGCCTGCGAATTGCGCGCCAATCACCGCAAGCGTGTCACCCGCCTGTCGCTGGCCCAAGGTTTCGCCCAAACAGACGATGGCGCACAGCCCAGCCGCCTGCGCGGCTTGGGCTTTGGCGGCGACCAGTGCATCGGTTTCGCCATGTCCCTCGCGCCGTTCGGAATGGCCCACGATCACCGCGCTGGCGCCCAGATCGCGCAGCTGCACCGCGGCAATATCGCCGGTGAATGCCCCGCCGCCTTGCGCATGGCAATCTTGCGCGCCGATGGCCAAGGCGCTGCCTTTGGCATGGGCAAGGGCGGGGTGTATCAGCGTGGCAGGGGGGCAGATCAGCGTATCAACATGGGCGGGCAGCGGTGCCTTGGCCAGCTGGTCCAGCTGCGCCAAATCGGCCAGCAGCCCGTTCATTTTCCAGTTCCCCGCCGCCAATTTCCGCCGCATACCTGCCCCCAATGACCATTCCTGTAATATGGGGGCGCATCATTGGCATCTGGGCGCCAAGGTCAAGATGCGCTGCGCGGCCTGTGGCGGCAGCCCCTTTGATTGGGTGTGATTGGCTGTGCTACAGCTTTGCGTCGGCGCTAAGCGCGTCGATATCTTTGAATTTAATCGATTCTCCGCAGCCGCAGGCCTCGGCCACGTTGGGGTTGTTAAAGCGAAACCCGGATTCAAGCAGCGATGTGTGGTAATCGATTTCGGTGCCAAAAAGGAACATCTGCGCCATCGGCGCGATCATCACCCGCGCGCCATCCAGCTCGACCACTTCGTCATTGGGGTCAATATCGGCGGCATAGTCCATGGTGTATTCCATGCCCGCGCAACCGCCTTTTTTCACCCCGATGCGCAGCCCGGCATGGCCCTCGCGCTCCATCAGCTTGCGTATCTGCATGGCTGCAGCGGGTGTGATGGTGACGGCCTGTTTTCCGGGGATCGAGAACATAGAACGCTCCTGTGCTTGCCACTTTAAATCTAGGCGAGCTTGGCCCCGATCTCAAGCCCGGGGCGGGGGTTTGGCGGTTAATGTTGCATTTGACATATATCAAAGCCCCAGACAGCGGCATTTTGTAGCCTACCACTGAGCGGGTTTCGAAATTATACCCTAACAAAATCGAATACGTTGCCCCTTAGCGCCTATGTGCCTAAGCTGTGGCACGCAAAAGATGAACAGGAGTAACCAGTGGATTACACTGCGCAGCTGGATCAGGCCATCGAGCGTCTTCATGCCGAAGGGCGCTATCGCACGTTTATCGACATTGTGCGCGAGAAGGGGAATTTTCCGCATGCTGTTTGGCAGCGCGAAGATGGC
>Ga0181600_10002700_pt1 | contig 13576 bp, 10 predicted proteins | sample 041ome_2_FD_132982 | JGI IMG/M metagenome (GOLD analysis project Ga0181600, IMG submission 132982) | Coastal salt marsh microbial communities from the Groves Creek Marsh, Skidaway Island, Georgia - 041406US metaG (megahit assembly) | ecosystem: Environmental > Aquatic > Marine > Intertidal zone... | reverse complement strand
GCTCCGCGCGGGCCCGCGAGCGCGCGCGCCGCGGGGGCGCGCCGCGGCGATCGCGGCCTCGCCGCTCAGTGCGCCCGCCATGCCCGCCTCCATGTCTCCCCGCTCCGGCGCGCGGCCCTCGAAGTTCCGTCCCCGGGATCCCTTGCCCGAACCGCCGAGTCAAGAAGAAGCCAGGTCAGACTTTCGAACCGACGTGGATGCCGCGCGCGCGCGTGCTCCGCCGTGGCCGACGCGACTCCGATGCCCCGCGCGACGGACGCGCGCGATCGAACTCGATCGGGCCTCGCGTCGATGCGCGGTCTGGGACTGACGAACGAGGCGACGCGGCGCGCTTCCTCGAACGGGCGAGGAGGGATGTCACCGAACCCGACGCGTGTATTTTGTTGGTTTTTCGCCGAACGAGGTGCCAGCGGGGCGGATAGGGGAGGTTTTGCCCGGTTCACGAACCTCCGCGAGCGCGTTCCGCGAATCGGGCGATTTCACGGGTCGCAGACTGGCGCGCAGTCGGGTTTTCTCGATTAGGTTAATTCCTGACTGGAAAGTGAGGGCGGTTTTGGGCTCTTTTTTGTTTTTTCGTCTCGTCCCAAAAACAGAGAGCCGCGACGCAAGCGAGGCGGACAAGGCGCGCAAAGTCGAAGACGGGTCTCCCGCATCTGCGATTTTTTCGGAGGAAAAGCACCACGTGGAAACGAACAAACACGCTCCCGGAGCTTCCTCGAGATCAGAGCGAGACCGCGCGCGAACGCACGCACGCGTGTCACGATGCCGCTCATCTACGCGTTCGTGGCCCGCGGGCCCACCGTGCTGGCGGAGCACACCAGCCACAGCGGGAACTTCGCCACGGTCGCCGCGGAGGTGCGTCCCGTGTCATCTTTCCGACTCGTTGGAGAAAGACTCGGCGCGACGCGTCGCGCGACGACTCGCCTCGAGGCGTTCCCCACGCGCGCGACGCGCTCCGACAGGCGCGCGCGCCCGGAAAACGCCTCGCGCCTCGAGGGCGTGGACGCGAGCGTTTCGCGGACGACCGCCACTTTCGCGGAAGGTGCCGCGCCGACCGCCCGCCGAGGACGGAGGAGGCGCCAAACGGCCCTTCGCGAGTGTTTTTTTTGCCACAGATTCTGACCAGATCTCGTCCCTCTCCGCCTCCCCCGCGCCCTACCCGCGCGCGCCTGTCGCCGCAGACCCTGCCCAAGATGATCGAGCAGCTCCGGGCGCAGAAAAAGTTCACGCTCGTGGCGGATGGCCACACGTTCAACTACCTGGAGAGCGACGGTTTCGTGTTCCTGGTGGTCGCGGATGAGGCGTTCGGGAGGCAGGTGCCTTTCTCCGTCCTGGACCGAATCGCCGCGGAGTTCGCGGCGTCGTACGGCGAGCGCGCGCGCGACGCGATCGCGCACTCGCTCAACCGCTCGTTCGCGCCGGTTCTGAAGCAGCACATGGACGCCGCGTCGAACGACGCCGGCGAGCACTCGAAGGTGGCTCGCGTGCAGCAGCAGGTGAGCGAAGTGAAGGAGATCATGATGGACAACATCGAGAAGGTGCTCGACCGCGGCGAGAAGATCGAGCTGCTGGTGGACAAGACCGAGAACCTGCGGTTCCAGGCGGACAACTTCCACCGCACCGGGCGCGCGCTTCGCCGGCGCATGTGGTGGCAAAACCTGAAGATGAAGCTCGTGTTCGCGGCGTTCGTGCTCGTCGTCATCCTGATCCTGTTCCTGTCCTTCTGCTACAGCAACGGCAACGACTGCACGAAGAAGGAGGACTAGTAGCGTAGACGTCGGCTGCGACAATCGGAGAGCGCCGATCGGCCGGTCGGCCGATCCGCGCGTCTCGACGACGCGGCACACGCACGCGGCGAGTCCGAGCCGTCCGTAGCGGGGGCTGTTTTTCGCGGCGCGCGGGTACGAGACGAACGAAGGCGAAGACGCGAACGACGCGAGTGTAAATAAAACGTCGACCAAAACTTTTCTGAACGCGACGGAGCGCGCGACGCGCTTTTTGTCGATCGGCTCACGCCTTGGGGGGCGCCTCGCCCTCCTCCGCGGCGAGGTCCGCGGGAACGGAGGCGGGCGCCGCCGGCGCGGCCTCCACGGGAACAGACGCGGGCTCCGCCGGGGCCTCCGTCTGCGCCGGCGCGGGCGGCTCCGCGCCGCCCCACGCCGCCTCCGCCGCCGCCTTCCGCATCGCCTCCGTCACCTCCGCGTCATCCGCGGGCGCCGCCGCGGGCGCCGCGGGCGCCGCGGGCGCCGCGGGCGCAGGCGGTTCGGCCACCGGCGCCTGGCGCGGCGTGGGCGTGGGGTTCCTGATGTCGTCCAGCCCGATTTCGTCCTCCAGCGTCTCCTTGAACTCGCGGCTCACCTCCTGCAGCTCGCGGATGGTGGGCTGGAAGGCGCGGAGCGTGCTCCCGAGCTGCTTCGCGATCTCGGCCAAACCTTTGGGGCCGAACACCAGGAGCGCCACGACGCCGATGACCAGCGCCTCGGGCGCGCCCACGCCGAACAAAGACGCGGAGATCTGTCGTGGGTTTGGAGGGGTTTCGTTTTACGGTGGTGGTGGGTGAATGGGTGCGCGAGACGCGCGAGGCGCGGCGAGATTTCAGACGGCGATGTCGGTTCATTCCGCACGAGCGACGCTCGGCGTGAAAGCGCACCGCGGATGACGATCGCGACGGATAACGATGGCCCGCGTGGGCGACTCGGCGCGGCGCGGGTGCCGTGGGGCCGCGGGCTCGAGACAGAGGCGTGCGCTGAACGTACCACCGAGGTGCGGGCGCGCGCGGGCGCGCGGAGCGCGAGAGAAAGGCGGGACTCGCGCGCGAGACGCGCGGCGGCGCCACCCGCCACCGCGCGTCTCGCGGAGAGCTTGGCGGAAGATTGCGCCGGCGCGCCCGAGGACGAGGCGCACCCGCCGCGAACGACGGCGGCGGCGCGGCACGCGCGGGGCGCGCGTTGCATCGCCGCGATCGCGGGAGTGACGCGGAGGTTCGACGCGGTGACAGCCATCGTGTCTGCGCTGCGCGCTCGAGTGTGCGCGGACGAACGTGTCGAGGTGATTCGCCGTGCTGACTGGCCGACGGCCGATCCGGAAAGCGGAAAGGTGCTCGCGCTGGATTTCGATCGAGACCTCTGTCGGCCTCGCGCGACGGGTGCCGCGTCCCGACGATTGGCCCGAGAAAACGAGCGCGTGCCGCCACTGTCGGCAGCGCAGGCGCACAGACCCGCGGCGCGGCTCTTCGTTCGCGACACGGAAGGAAGGCTCCGCGACGGCTCGCGCCCCCGCTCTCTCTCTCGCGGCGCGATGAGCCGCCGTCCCGGGGGCGCGTTCGACCCCGACGATAAGTACTCCAAGGCGAAGGCGCAGAATGTGCGATCGCACGCCACGCCCCCGCCGGTGAAGTCCCGGGGCGGCGTGCAGGGCGACGTTCCCCGCTTCGCGTCGCAGCAGTCCTCCCCCGCGCAGTCCGCGGAGTCGAGCGAGATGGCGGCGCGCGTGCGCTCGAAGCTCGACGCGGTCGCGGACCGGCTGCACGGCGACGAGCGGGAGACCAGCGCGGATTTGGTCAAGGGCTCTCTCGATCGCCTGGCGTTCGCGAGCCAGGTGAGCCAGGTGACGGATGCGTTCGGGTCCGTGGGGCACGACGCGCTGGACGAGGTGGGCAGCCTGGCGAACAAGGCCACGGAGACGGTCGCGCTGTTCCAGGCGGCGCAGTACGCCTCGAAGTGGATGCCCATCGACACGCACCTCACCATGAAACCGACGTACGTCAAAGTCGCGGCGCAATCCGCCGAGCGCATCAAGTGGTACGAAGACGCCGCCTTCGAGTCGATCGTCGCCGCGCACGCCGACGAGCGCGACGCCATCCTCGCGGAGAACGCCGGTTTGAGAGGCATGCTCGGGCTGGAAGAGACGTCCTCGGAGAATGTCGCGCGCATCCGCGAGACGGAGGACGGCGTGAACCGCGCGCTGCTGATGAGCGCCGCCGAGGAGATCAAGCGCCTCCGCGCGCGAACGCTCGTTTTGGAAGGCGAAGCCGCGCGGCGGCGGGTCAAGGATTCGGGGTTCTTCTCCTTCGGCGGCGGCGGTCCCGGCGGCGTCGACACCGCGCAGATGACCCGGCTGACCACGGAGCTGGCGAGGCTGGAGGAGGACAACGGCCGCCAGCGCTGGATGATCGGCGAGAAGGACAAGCAGATCAAGGAGACGCAGGCCAAGTTCGCGGCGTCGGAGGCGTACGCGTTGCGCGAACGACTCCAGGAGTGCACGGAGGCGCTTCAAGTCGCGGCGAACCTGCAGGCGGAGCAACTGCAGTACCTGGAAGACAACGCGCTGAAGAAGCTTTTGGCGTTGGATGACCAGATATGCGACGTGCAGGATGACCTGGACACGCGCGCGCACCAACTAGAGCAGCTCCGGGACCTATTACACCATTACTGGGCGGCGGGCGACGAGCGGGTCGCGCCGACGGTGGCCAGCCTCGCCGGATTCGCGCGCGACGCGCGAAGGAACCTTTTCTCGCTCAAAGAAAAGAGGGAAGCGAAGACGCTCGGCGGGATCGTCACCGGGCTCGGGCGGTTCGGCGCGAAGCTCGGGGGGGGGGCAGTCGAGCAGCTGCTCAAGGCGTGCGCGCCGCCGCCGGTGGCCATGCCGAGGGAGGGACAGGTGGTGGCGCCGCCGGCGAGCGACCGCGCGGAGGAAAAGGAAAAAGAAAGCGCCGCGGTTGCGCACCTTGCGCCGGCGGCGACGCCCGCGGCGACGCCGGCGGCCTCGCCCGCGAAGCGAGACACGTCGGACGACCCCGAGGATGCCGGGTACCAGGGCGACGGCGACGCCTCCACCGCACCCCCCACGGCGGAGAAGATGCCTCCCTCGGCGTCCTCGTCGGCGGCGCCCTCGGCCACAGCCACGCCGGTGAAGAAGCTCGAGTCCGAGGAGGCGTCCGCCGGAGGCGCTTCTTCGGTCGCCGCGCCCGCGCGGGAGGGTGGCGCGTTACCCTCCCCGCCCTTTTCAGCTTCCGCCTCCGCTTCGGCGCCCGTCCCGGGCGCGCGCCCCGCGCGCCGCCGCGACGCCGAGACCGCCGAGGAGAGGGCGGCGCGCGAGCGGGCGAAGCGCGAGCGCCGCGACGCCTCGAGCGCGGCGCGGCGGGAAACCTCCGCCGCCGCGCGCGGCCACGGCCGGGTGGGAAAGAAAAAGGACGAGCCTTCACACTTCACCGGGTTTGAGGATGAGGCATCCGCGGCGCGCGAGAAGAGGGAACGCGCGGCGGCGAGGCCGGCGTTGCCTCAGCCCAAGCTGCTGGGGAAGGCTGCCCTGCGAGAGGAAGAGCGCAGGAAAGAAGAAGAGGCGCGGCGGGAAAAAATAGGCGGGTTCCAGGGCTTCGGCGGCGACGACGCCGACGACTCCGACAGCGATTAAGACGTTCGTACGTACGCGACGCGACACGCGCGCGTTTCGGTTTCACCGCGCGATGTGTTCTACGTATATAGATATAAAGAACGCGATCGAGTATACTGCGTGCGTTTCCACGTGAAACGCGTCTCTCGCCGACGCTCACGCGAACGACGATCGTTCCACGAAACGTCGTTCAGCCTCATCGTTAGGCGCCCGTCACCGCCGCCGCCGCGCGGCTCTGCTTCGCGGGCGCAGCGGGCGCGGGCTCGGAGGGTTTCGCTTTCGAGTCGGAACGCGACGCCTCGGTGTCTTTTTTCTCGTCGTCCGCCTCGCCCTCATCGGGGAGCATGTCCCCGTAGTACCCCGGGTCCGCGAGCATGCAGTCCCGCAGCGCCTCCGTCTGCTTCGCGCACTTCTCCACGAAGTCACCGTCCGCCTCCTTGGCCTTGTCCACGCAATCCTCCCACGCCACGAACGCGGTCTTGCAGCTGCCTCCTTTCATGAACTTGCAGAAACCGCACTCCTCCTCCTCCTCCTTTTCCCCATCGGCCGCCTCAGCCGCCTTCTCGCCGTCCCCGGTCTCCGCGGTCGTATCCTCGGGATCCGTCTCCGCCTTCCCCGGAGCGTTCGCGGTGGTCTCCCCCGCCATCGTCGAAGCCCCGCGCGCGCGTGAATGGCGAACCGCGTGAGACTCTCCGACGCGCGAACCTAAACTCGAGATCGCCGACCGCCGAAATGAGACTCGACTCGGGCGTGAAACAACTCGGCACGACACGCATTCCGCGCCTCGCGTCGCGCGCGCTCGCGCGCCCCTGCCTTCGGGGCTGGAGGCCTCGAGGGGACAGGGCGGTCTTTCTGTCGCGATGGCTGGCGCGGTGAACTCCACCGAGACAGACGGGGAGCCTCTCACGGGGGACGCGCCGCCCTCCGTCGACCTCGCGTCCGTGCGAAGCTCGCTCAGCGGCGCCGATTCCGACGATCAGTCGCGCTCGCTGCGTGCCATCGCGTCCGCGTTCGACGAGGCGCACGCTTCCACCTCCGCCGCGCGGTTCCGGGCGGAGTGCGCGCTGTGCGCGCTGCTGGACGATCCGCGAAGGCCGCTGGACGGACCGCGGAGGCTCGCCGCGCTGTTCGTGCTCGCGAGAGGCGGCGAGGCTCTGGGAGCGGACGACGGTTCGATTCGCGGAGGTTTCGGGGAGAATGACAAAAACAAAAACGTCGACGCGTCGCCGTTCGCGGCGACGCTGCGCGACTGGGCGAGCGGTCCAACCACGACGAACTCGGAGAGTGACCTGTCGCTGTCGAGCGCCGAACGCCTGTTCCTGCGACGTCTCGCCGACCCGGCGACGCGCCGCGCCGTCGGCGACGCCGCGCCGCGCGCGTGGGCGCGGGAAAACTCGTCGTCGTTTGATCGCGACGCCGAAAACGGCGCTTCGGCGTCGCCGTTCTGGGACGACGACGCCGAAGCGCGCGTCACGGACGCGCATCTGGGATCCACGATGCGCGTCTTTACTACAGTTCCAACAGTTCCAACGAAAAAACCGCCTGAGATGCCGTTCCTCGCGCGCGCGTTCGACGCCGAGCGCGCGTGGTTCGAGGACGACGAGGACGACGGGTACGACGGCGGGTACGACGGCGCAAAACTTCCCCTGTGGGACGAAACCGCGGGCGTGCCTCGCGCGGACGCCTCGTTCGCGTCGTACTCCGCGACGCGCGCGATCCTCGAGGCAGCCGCCGAGGTACCCGTCGCGCCGATGCGCCAGGCGGCGGCGGCGGCGGCGCTGCGTCGAAACCCTGCGCTCGCAGGCGCCGTCGCCGCGCGCGCAGACGCGTTTTTGAAAACGACGGATCGTAACCCGCCGGTGGCCGCCGCCGTGCTTCTGGCGACGGCGCGCGTGCCGTCCGCGCGCGCCGCGCGCCTGCCGGCGCTCCTCGGCGTGCTCCTTGAGAACGTGGGCGTGCACGCCATGGAGGTGGTGGCGAAGGCGTTCGAGGAGAGTCGCGAGGAGCGTCTGAAAGCGCAAACGGAGGCGAGCGAGAGCGGCGCCGCGGAAGGCGGCGCCTCGAAGGATGATCAAAACGCCTCTCGGCTCTCCGCCGAACCTCTGTTGCCCGCGACGTTCCTGACGCCGTTCATGGCGAAGTGCGTGCGTCGGTGCGTCGATCACGGGGAAGGCGGCGGAGGCTCGCGCGCGAAGCGCGCGTCCGCCGCGCGCCTAACCTGCATGTTCCTGCAGGTGCTGCTCCGCGAGCGGCACGCGGCGGCGGCGGACCTCCCGGCGGAGGTGGAGAGCTTCTGCGTCGAGTTCATGAGCGTGAAGGAGGCGGCGGACCTGTTCCGGCTCGTCAAGTCGCTGCAGCGGGAGGACGCGCGGGTGGCGAACGGCGAGGACGCGGAACGAGGCCATCACCTTCTGAGAGGGGAGTGACGCGAAGAAGCGCTTCGAAAGTAGGATAGATATGACAGTAGTACGTTCACTGTTCAACGCTCACGAAAACGCAAACTCCGACGCCTCGAGGGACACCGCGGTTTCCCTCCCGAAGATGGTCAGCGTCGCGTCCACCGAGCCGTCGTCGCGCCGCGCGGTGACGTACCCCTTGAACCCCTTGAACGGGCCCTCGTGCACCTCCACCGTCTGCGCGCCGGGGGGCGCGGTGGACGCCGCGCGCTCCTCCGACGGCTCCGACGCCGGCGCGGCGTCGTCCGCGCCCGCCGCATCTCGCCGCGCCGCCGCCACCTCCTCCGGCGACGCCGCCTCCAGCTGTCCCATCGCCGCCTCCAGCGAGGCGGTCTCCGCCTCCGCCGCCTCCGCCGCCTCGCGCGCCTTCTTCTCCGCCTGCATCTCCGCGAATGCCTCGTCCGAGACCACCCTCGGCTCGCACGCGCGCATCATCTGCTCCAGCTGCGCGTCCGGTACCGTTCGCGGCGCCTCGCTCTTCTGTTTGCGCGTGTTCCCGTACCGCGTGATGCCGCCGGCGGCGAACCCTTTGAACGGGTACACCTCCTCCAGCGCGCCGAGCAGTTTCTGGTTCATGCCGGACAAATGGAGCAAGATGAACCCGGGGAAGGGCTTCTCGCTGCCTTGTTCTTCCGGCGGGACGCGTTTCAGCAACTCGACGCGCGACAACCCGTTCGCTTCGCTCGCCGCGACGGCGAAATCCGCCGCCGGCGCGCGCGGCGTCCAGGCGTCGATGGCCACGCCGCCGACGCGCGCCGACTCCGAGAGCGCGGAGATGAGCTCCGCCGCGCGCTCCTCGCGCGTCTCCGGGACGGAGACCATGTACCAGCCCTCCTCGGTCATGGTCTCCTGGAACGCGCCCTGCCTGTCCAGGTCGCGGCGCACGACGTTCAATCGCCGCCGGCCGGTGAGCGGGTTCTCCAGCTTGTACTTGTCCGCTTCCGGTGTTTGACCCGCGCCCTCGGACAGGTCCACGTCCGCCGCGAACGCGGTCGAGGCCTTTCTCTCGCGCGAAGCGGTGACCGGGATGCCCTTCCCGCGCGACCGTTTCAGTTTCACAACCTTACGCGCGCCCCCGGCTTTGGCGGCGGCGGCGGCGGCGGCGCTCGAATACCCGCCGGCGCGTCGCCGGCGCGCCTCGCGGCGCCGCAGCGCCTCAGTCTCCGCCGCCTCCGCCTCGCCGAGCCGGTCGAGCGTGCGGCGCCTCAGCTCCGCCTGGACGTCCTTGCCCTCGCGCTTCAGCTCGTAGCACCGCGCGAGCCGCTCCACGAGCAGGGCCTTGGCGCCGGCGGTGTTGGCGCCGAACCACGCCAGCTCCGACTTGATGTCCGCCGCCTTGAGGGCCTCGATGGCGCCCGCCAGGTCCTCGCCCGCCACGCCCTCGAACCGCGGGAAGGCGTCCGCCTCGGGCGCGGGAGACGCGCCCTCCGCGTCCCCCGCGCCCGCGTCCCCCGCGGCGGCGCGGAGCCGCGTCGCCGCGCGCGGGAAGGAAACGACCGCCCCCGGGGCGCGTCCGGACGCGCCTCGGGCGCGCGCGACGGCACGAAAAGGCGGTCGGCCCGCCGCCGCCGCAGTCGCGTTTCGGGCGCGGGGGGCGCACGCGCGCGTCGCCGAGGGCACCGCGGCCGCGGCGACGTGAGACATCGTACCTGTGCGTGCGTGCTCGAAGCGGCGAGCGGCTCCACACGCGGTCGCGAGGCTGGCCTGAGGGGCGCGCGTCTCTCTGCGCTGCCGTACGCGCGAATCGTGCTTATCGCGCGCCGGAAAGCAACGCAAAACCTGCTTTTTTTTTTTCCTGTGATGTCGGAAGAGCGCGAGCGGCGGAGTCCGATCACGCGGCGTCATCGCGCGGAAAAACGAAACGAACGAAACATCGGTTTGACCGTTGAAACCGACGAAATCGAACGTGAAAAAGGAATCGTTTTCATGGGAATCCCCTCGGCATCCCCGATGAAACGCGTCCGGTCAAGCGCGTGCCCGCGCGTGCCCGCCGCGCGTTCTTTAATCTTAATGTTTTTCAAAGTGCGCTTTTGATCGAGTCAGATCCGTTATGGAAAGAATTCGAAAGGATCCACGTCGGATGTTTCACGTCGGATGTTTCTAAATCGATGCGGGTATATTCGGTCGGGTTCATTAGACCCTAAATCACGGGGTTCAGTTTCCAGAAAGAAAATATCCTGCCGTGATCCGTTTTTGACAGGAATGACAGCCAACTGGCGGCGCGGGAGACGCGCGAAGGAAGGAATATGCGACGCGGCCGCGTTGGACCATCACTTTCGCGCGCCCGCACGGCACGTCAGAGCCGCCCGCGCACACGCGAACGCGCGCGAGCACAGCAAACACACGTCTCGAGTCGTTTCGCTCGAGCGTCGCATCGAGCGTTTCGCGCGATCCGCGTCCCGCGCGCCGCAACGCACCGCGTCGGTTCATTCCCACGACGCGGGTCGGAAACGGCGGTCATGCGCGTCGCGTCGTTCCCCGGGGGCGAGGCCGCCCTCGCGTTCGGGCGCGTGCCCTCGACGCTCACGGCACGCGCGCGTTTCCCGATCGTCCGAGGCGCGTCGCCCGTCGACGTCGCCGCGAGCGCGGCGAACGACGAACCCGTCTCCCCGTCTTCGCGAGTTGATGCGAAGACACATCTGCGCTCCGGCGAGTCGCTGGCGTTCGACATGCTCTTCGACACCACGGAGGCCGCGGACTTGGAGGATGTCGAGGAGATGGACGAGACGCACGGTGACTCCGAGGACGACGCGCACGATCCCGTCAGCGTCTACGTCAGGTACGCGACGCGCGGACCCGCCCGAACGCCCGACGCCTCTCCAGGCCCGTGTGCCGGGCACACGACTGCCTCGAGTCGGTCGAACGAACCGACGCGCGTCTTTTCGTCTGTAATTGGACTTTCCGCGTCCAATAAGCGAGCGCTATCCGAAAAATCCAAAAAATATCCGAGTTTCCCTGTTCGACCTTTTTTTTTCGAGTGTCTGTGACTCCTCGCGGCGCTCGTATCGTTGCAAACGAACGATCGCCGTTCGCGATACCCGCGATCGCGATCGCGATCGGTATCGATAAATTCTTTTTCAACGGGATTTCGTCAGCAGCTTCGAAAACGCGCGCGCTCAAACTGAGACTGACCGAAGAATCCGCACAAACACCCGAAAAATAATACTTTCGTACCTCGCGCCGTTCCAGGATCGTGCGCCAACTGTCCCGCCCCTCCGGCCGCATGTGCCAGGCGATCGCCAAGCGGTTCGAGGCGGCGTGTGTTGAAGTGGGCCCCGGGGAGGTTGGCGACGCGACGCACATCGACGCCGTGCGCCGCGCGTTCAACGCGTACGACTGCGACCCCTGGGGCGAGCCCGTGCGCCGGCGGCCGCGGAGCCCGGAGTGCGACAAGGACGCCTGTGACGCCGCCGCGGGAACCTCGGGGGACCAGGCGTTCGTGGCGACCACGCCCGGCGCGGTGGGCCACGCCGCGCTGCTCAACCTGCGACACTCCTTCCTGTGGCTCAAGGTTGACCTCGAGGAAGACGCGAGCGCGGACCCCTCGGCGGCGCCGAGCGACTCGCTGCACCCCGCGGGCTTCGCCGAAGCCGTCCTGTCCAAGAAGGGCGCGGAGCCGTTCGTCGCCGGGCGCGCGGCGCTGGCGCACGCGCCCATGCCCATCGCCGGCGGCGCGGGGCCGGCGCGCGCGCACGCGCTGAGCGGCCCGGTGGCGCGCGCGGGCGAGGGCGACTCGGCGGCGCCGGCGAGGGGGGAGGAGACGGTGCTGGTGATGGAGCCGGACATCAAGGCGCACTTCGTGATTTCGCGCTCGACGCCCGCGTACGCGCGCTTGGTGGACGCGCTGCCGAGGACGTTCGTGGGCACGCACCAGACGCTCGTGCGTTTGGTGGATTTCATGTGCGAGCAGATGAACGGCAGCTTCCGCGAGTCCGGCATGTCTGTGCCGCCCTGGCGCAAAAACAAAGCCATCCTGTCCAAGTGGTTCCTGCCGACGGCGACGTCGCGCTCGCACCCGACGACGCCCAGCGCCTCGCCGGAGCGCAGGAGCCAGCAGCTCAAGAAGCAGGACTCGGGAAGGAGGATGAGCTTCGACCTGGTGTGGGGGGGGGAAGTCGTCGGCGTCGGCGTCTCCTACGGCGCGGGGGGCGCGATGGAAGAAATGGCGCCGAAGCGCGTCGCCGTCGGCGCCGGCGCGTGAGCCAAGGGAGAAAAAAAAAAACAGACACGAAACGCACGTGACGTGGGACAGGATGACGCGATCCCTGCAGAGACGAAGCGGTTTTTTAGGCACAACGACCATCGCGCGCGCGCGCGATCTAGCCGGTGACGTATAGGATAGCAAAAACAAAAAAACCACCTCATTACATACCGTACGAAAATATACGGAAAGTACATGTATAGAAGAAAACTAAACGACGCGCCGAGCGAGCTTCCCGTCGCGCTTCCCCGCTCTACTTCGTCTCCTGCGCTACGATGGCGTCGAACTCCTCCCTCGCCGCGTCGTCTATGCTCGGCGAGAGGATCCACGTCGCCACGCACGTCGTCATGGTCTCGCGGGACATGTCGAAGCCGTCGCCGAGGTTTTCTTTCAGGTTTCCGCCGAAACCTTTTTTGTCATTCGGTTCGTTCGCGTCGCCACCCTTGTCGACGCGCAGACACACGTCCGCGCCCGCCACGACGGCGCCGAGCGCCGTTCTCTTGACGCGCACGTCGCCGGTGTACGCGTCCAGGCTCGTCTGGAGCCGCGCGAGCAGATCGGGGGCGCTCAGGCACTCGAACGCGGGTTCGTCGAGGTCCGGAGCGCTTTCGTGGAGCCCCACTGTTAAAAAGTTCGCCGCGTCCTTCCTCGGCGCCGCGCACCACCGCGCCTTTTCCAGCACCGCCTCGAGCTCGTCCGCCACGGCGCGCGCCTCCGCGAGCGCGTCGAGGAGCACGACGAGTGAGGCGCTTTCCGGTGACCCGTTGGTCATGTCCGGGTCGTTCAAATCCGCCGCGCGGCGCGCCGCGGCGACGAGAACGGCTCTTCGTTTCCGTCTCAGTCGCGTTTCCAACTCGGGGATGGCCGCGACGCGTCGCGGCAGGGGACGCGAGCACGCCTCGTCCCGAAGCAGCGCGGCGTTGGCCACCGAGGTGAGCACGTCTGCGCGGAGAGACAGACGCGGAGGGAAAAGGTCAGCGACGGGACGGGAGGGAGGGACGGGGCCGTGAGCGAACGCGCGGACGACGGGCGGGCGGCGTCGCCGCGGTGAGAATCCCCGGTCGTACCTCTTCCCACGTCCCGCCACTGCGCGTGCGCGGTCTTCATGAGCGCGTACTTCGTGAACCCGCCGCGCAGCAGGCGCCGGACCTCCGTCCGGTGCCTCCGCAGCGCGGTGGCGGGCGACTCCATCGCGCGCCCCTACACTGCGGACGGCGCGAGTCGGCACGTCTCATGAACACGAGAGGAATATCCGCGTTGTCAGTCCTCGAACATGTAATGTCGAGTCGTCCGAGCGAGTCGGCACGCATTGTCGATTCGCGCCCCGGGGCGGCGCCGCGATGGGCGGCAACCCCGCGCCCGAGCCGATCGTGCTGCGCGGGCACGGCGGAGACGTGCAGTGCGTCGCGTTCACCACGCTCGGCGGCGTCGAATGTCTCCTGTCCGGGGACAGCAACGGGGACGTCGTGGCGTGGGATCTCGCGCTCCGTCGCCCGCTGTGGCGCCTCGCCGCGCACCCCCCGAGCTC
>Ga0181600_10002680_pt1 | contig 13634 bp, 9 predicted proteins | sample 041ome_2_FD_132982 | JGI IMG/M metagenome (GOLD analysis project Ga0181600, IMG submission 132982) | Coastal salt marsh microbial communities from the Groves Creek Marsh, Skidaway Island, Georgia - 041406US metaG (megahit assembly) | ecosystem: Environmental > Aquatic > Marine > Intertidal zone... | reverse complement strand
TACCCATGAATACCTTTTCTACATCGTAATCCCCAGCTTTCTCCAATAAGAAATGCATCATGGGGATTAAGGTGTCATTACCTTCTAATGAGAAACGTTTGTGACCAATGTATTTTTTATGCAGAAACTCTTCAAAGGCCATTGCCTGGTTAAGTTTTGATAGAATCTGCTTTTTATCATCCTTTGTTAGTACAGCTTCATTAAGTGAAGACTCCATGCGTTCACGTAGCCATTTTCGCTCTTCTAAATCGAGCAGGTGCATGTAATCAGCACCGATTTGCTCACAATAGGTATCTCGAAGAAGCTTAATGATCACGCGCAAAGTGGCTTGACGTTTACCACCTAGCCCACCACAATAAAATTCTCTATCCAAATCCCAAACCGATAAACCATAATAGGCCAGATCAAGCTCAGGATTATATCCGGGTTCTTTTTCTAATGGATCTAGGTTAGCCAGTACATGGCCACGCATCCGGTACATATTAATAAGTCTCCAAACACCAATGGTCCGGCGATCCTCTTCTAGTGTGTTGCCACCACCATTGAATGGTCCCGAATAAAAATCTTCTCCATATGGAATAGGGTCGTAAGGTATTTCTAGATCAGAAAAAATAGAATCGTAAAAATCGGCTTGCCCACTCAGTAAATGATTTACTTCGTTCAAAAAAGCACCTGATTCGGCCCCTTGTATAATTCGATGATCATACGTACAAGTCATGGACATAACCTTAGATATACCAAGTTGGTTGAGCACATCTTTGGACATATTCTGAAACTCGGCAGGGTAGTCAATCGCCCCAGTCGCAATGATTGCACCTTGACCAGGCATGAGTCGAGGAACAGACGATACGGTTCCAAGTGTTCCAGGATTGGTGACCGATATAGTAGTTCCTTGGTAATCCTCTATTTGAAGTTTACCATTACGTGCTTTGTTCACCAGTTCAGCAAACGCGTACAAGAACTCTTTAAAGTTCATTTTATCTACGCCTTTGATGTTCGGTACAACCAAATTTCGGCTTCCGTCTTTATTAGGTAAATCAACTGCAACGCCTAGGTTAATCTGCTCAGGGACTACTCGATAGTGAACCTTACCATCTTTATGATAGGTATGATTGATGGTCGGAAATTTTTTGATTGCTTGAATAACTGCCCAGCATATGAAATGGGTAAACGAAGCTTTCGGTTCATTCCTTTTTACCAAATGCCGATTGATGATGGTCCGGTCTTCTATCATCATCTTCACAGGAAGCACTCTCAAGGAAGTAGCAGTAGGTACTTCTAAACTGGCGTCCATATTTTCTACAATTTTTGTAGCAACGCCTTTGATTTTTTGAAGCTCACCTGCAGGCGCTGGGTTTTTAGCTTTTGAAGCTGCTTCAGAGGCTACAGGTATAGTGGCTGTGGAAGGGGGAGCATTGTTCGCCACCGAATCCTGATGGGTTTCCCTACTATTTGGGGTACTCGTGCCGGTACTTTCTAGGCCATTTAATTCATCAAAATAACGTTTCCAGTGCGTAGGCACTGAATTAGGAGAATTTTGGTACTGCTCGTATAACTCTTCTACTAGTGCTGAATTTGGGCCGAATGCGGCTTCTAATGATTTCAAGGTGAGATTAACTAAGTGGGTTGAACAATTGTAAAGACATACATCAGGCCGATAAGAACCTTTTTGTTATCGACGTAAATTAAGCAGATGAAAGTAAAAAAGCACTCAAACATTCGTTTAATCTGCGCCTTATTCACACTTTAAACTGGCTTAATCAAAATGTATATTCCATGCTATTCAAATTGATTAACCCATGCGGTTATCATGCCTTTAAAACCTAACAAACCAGCCAATAATATACATGAAATCAACGGAGAAAAAGACTACTGGAGCTGAAGAAATACATTGGAATCTGGGTGATTTATATGCGGGAATTGATGATCCAGCATTTGCTAATGACCAAGTAAAAGTACTAGAGAGAGCTCAATCTTTTGCAGCACAATATCGAGGCCGAATTGTGAATTTGGATGCCAAAGAATTCCTAGCTTTACTAAAAGAATATGAGGCTATCCAGGATATGGCTGGTAAAATCGGATCCTTTGCCTATTTACTGTGGAGTACTAATACTCAAGATGCTGCCTATGGAAAAACTGTTCAATCCACCAACGAGTTAGGTTCCAAGCTAAGTCAATATATGGTGTTTTTCCGGGTGGAATGGTTAGCCCTCAATGAGCAACACGCCCAACAGCTGATCAATGACCCAGTTTTAGCACAGTATACGCACTATTTAGAGTCATCTCGGTCATACAAGCCCTTTTCACTTAGCGAAGAACAAGAACAAATACTTTCAGCCAAAAGCGTAACAGGGCAGAGCGCATGGGTGCGCTATTTTGACGAGACTTTGGGCTCAGCAACCTTTCATTATGATGGGGAAGAAAAATCAGAGCAGGAAGTCTTGAGCCTTTTGCATGACCCCAATAGAGAGGTTCGTAGAGAGGCTCATACCTCATTATCGAATGGTTTTAACAAACTTTCTCGAAGTTTGACCTTCATATTCAACACATTGTTGGCCGATAAAGCAACCAACGATGAATTGCGTGGCTACCCATCATGGATTCATGCACGTAATTTATCTAACGAAACCGACAAAGAAACAGTGGATGCCCTTGTCCAGGCTGTGACGGGTCATTACCAATGGGCACAAAGGTATTATACCCTTAAATCGAAGCTATTAGGAATAGAAGATTTCAAAGATTACGACCGATATGCTCCTTTGAAAAAGACAGAGACTACGGTTTCATGGGAGCAAGCACGGTCAATGGTTTTAGATGCTTATGGTGAATTTAGCCCCAAGATGTCAGACATCGCTTCGCGTTTCTTCGACGAAAAATGGATTGATGCCGCTATAAAACAAGGCAAAAGAGGGGGTGCCTATTCGGCAGGAACCGTTCCATCTGTCCATCCATATGTGTTTATGAACTATGATGGCAGGCTGCGTGATGTACAAACCCTAGCCCACGAATTGGGTCATGGAGTACACCAATACCTATCCAGGAAACAAGGTGCCCTTCAAGCCAGTACACCCCTAACGACCGCAGAAACGGCCTCGGTATTTGGTGAAATGTTGGTATTCCAACGCTTATTAAAGCAGCTGGACGATCCAATGGAGGAATTAGCCCTGTTAATGGGTAAAATAGATGACACCATCGCGACCGTATTCCGGCAAATTTCCATGAATCGATTTGAAGAAGCCATGCATACGGCGCGGCGAGAAGAGGGAGAACTCACTACAGAGCGGTTTTCTGAACTTTGGAATACCGAGCAAGAAAAACTCTATGGATCATCGGTTGAATTGACTCCGGAATATCGTCATTGGTGGTGTTATATTCCACACTTCTTGCACACACCAGGCTATGTATATGCCTACGCTTTTGGTGAGTTACTGGTGCTGGCATTATATGAAGAATATCAGCGTAAGCCGGAAGGCTTTGCGGATCGTTATTTGTCCTTGTTGGAAGCAGGGGGGTCTGAGTGGCCGCATGAACTCATTGCTCGTATGGGGCTGGATATACAAGACCCTCAATTCTGGCAAAAAGGATTGGCTTCCTTTGAACGCATGATACTCCGAGCGGAAAAGTTATATGCACAGGTACAAAATCAATAGCAAAATAAAGAGGTGAATGTGAGTGTTTTACACACTATCTTAAGCAAAATTACCCCTATATGAGTTTAGACCGTCAAGAAAAAGCATTACGAGAATTCAAGCAAATAATTGCTGATTTAGTCCATTTACTACGCGCTTCAACTGGTTCTCAGTTAGCCTATATGTGCTGGGTTAACCAATCTAGACAGCAGTTTGTTTGGGAAACTCACAGTACTCGCCTTAGTAATGTTATGTTCAAAGATCGAGTGAACTTTCACCATCATTTCCTTGACGACTATAAGGAGCTTGATGAGCTCATTAAGCTGCGCATTGGAGAGGATATTTCAAAAGCAAAATTGGGGCATTATTTCAGTGTGGTACACGCAAAAAGCATGTTGATAATCCCTTTTATAAACAAAGGGGAGACGGTTGGGCTTACGGTGCTTGAATCTGATCAAGACTTGGAAGAAGAGTCCTTGCTCGATGCTATCTACTCCTACAACAATGCGATGGTTAATGTGCTGGATACCTACCTTGAAGTCGTAGATTTGCACGAGCAGCAAAAGGAATGGGAGGAATACGAGGAATCCCTTGCAAATGTCCATTCGCGCTTGAACAAAGTGGAAGTGATCACTACTTGTTTGGATGAAATGCAATTCTTATTACCAAATGGTGGGGTAAGTTTCCTATGTGCCGCTATGGACCACTGGACTCTTGCACTTAATGCCAAATTTGCAAAAAATGCACCCTATGTAGGGCTTGGGGTGGATGATAAAAGCAGTGTGCGGGATGCTTTGGAGAGAGGAATTCCTGTGTTTAATATGCACTTTAACTCAAATCCTAAGTTGGTATCCGCGTATGAATCCAGAACCGAAGGTGCAAGCTATGTGTTGCCATTATTAGTCCATGATCGTCGTCAAGGAGCCTTTATTGCCTATGACAAAGACCCGCTTAGCTTCAAGGAATCTACGAAGCATAAGTTAGCCAACTTGGCTCGAGTTGCAGCGCTACAATTACAAAGCAACACGCGCAAATCCACCATGGATGAAGATATTTTCACTGAAAAATATGAAGCTTTGGTCACAGAACTTTGGGAAAAATCTGTGGAGCATGAATTGTACCGTTTACGCACCGAGCCAGAACGTCATACCTGGATGGGGCTCGTAACGTTGGAGGATCTTTCCTCATTTCGAACTCGCTTTAGAATGGAAGAGCTACAAAGAATGCAACGAGATATCGTGCGTTTTTTGAATCCTTACCGATTTCAGCAGAAGGGTTATATCGGGTTTCAGTCCGATTACGTCTATAGTTTCATGCTTCAAAGCAACAAAGAATCGGCCTTAGAAGAATGGGTAGAGCAAACCCGCTCCAAAGTTGCTCACGGTTTAAAACTGAGTTCAGGAATGAACATAATAGTTTCATTTAAGTTTGGTGCGGTAAAATTAAATGCTGAATACCCTAACGCTTACGAAGTGCTAAGTTTAGCCAAACAACAGCTTGCCGAAGTAGTGAAAGCTGAGCAAGAACACCTCCAGGTGTATTAATGAAACGGGTTATTTTATTGATTGTGGATGGTTGGGGCATTGGGGCTCAGGAAGACGCCATTGAATACGGAGACCAATTGGCTCACACAATGGGGCATGTTAGCGAAGAGACCATGCTTAGACTACCCAACTTTGAAAAAATGGGTCTAGGCAATATCGCTACTCTTGCTAGTATACCACCAACATCTTCTCCCATAGCTAGTTATGGCAAGCTACGCGAAAAGTCTAGTGGCAAAGATTCCACAACGGGGCACTGGGAGCTGGCAGGACTTGTACTCGATGCCCCTTTCCCTACCTATCCAAAGGGCTTTCCATTGGAGTTGATCCAATCTTTTTGTGCTGAAATTGGTACAGCTGGCGTATTGTGTAATTCCCCATATTCTGGGACTAACGTCATTGCAGATTTTGGGACTGAGCACATAAAAACAGGATTCCCTATCGTGTACACTTCAGCTGATAGTGTATTTCAGATTGCTACCCACGAAGACATCGTTCCAATCGAAACCCTGTATGAATGGTGTGATTGGGCTAGGAATAACTTATTAGTCGGCGAACATGAGGTAGGGAGGGTGATTGCAAGGCCCTTCAAAGGTGAAGCACCATTATTCGAACGAATTTCGCATAAAAGACACGACTGGTCAGCAGCTCCACCTAAAAATCATCTAGTGACTGAATTAAAAAATAGAGGACATAAGACCGCATCCATAGGTAAAGTGGCAGATTTATTTAATGGTGAAGGGTTCGATTTTTTGTATCCGACAAAAGGAAATACCGAAGGCATCGAGCAAATCAAGAAGCGTTTAAGAGCCAATAAAGAAGACTTTCTATTTATTAACCTCATTGACACTGATCAGTTATATGGTCACAGGCTAGATCCAGTGGGGTATTCAGAGGCACTTATGGAAATTGATTCGGCTCTTCCCGCGATAATGGATGAGCTTACTGGCGAAGATCTCTTGATCATAACAGGAGATCACGGGAACGACCCATGCGTCCAAAGTACCGATCATACAAGGGAGTTTGTACCGGTACTGCTTTACGGTAAACGTATTTCTGCTAGAGCCCTAGGAGTTCGAGATGGGTTTAGCCAAGTGGCGGTGAGTATAATGGACTTTTTCGGCTATGAAAAAACCTTTGGGGCGGAAAGTTTACTGTAAAAATAGCATGACAATAACTGTATTAAAGGCTACAAAAGAGTGAATTTTTTCCGTATATTTAAAGTTGCCTAGATTGTAGAGTTAGTATTGTATTGCTATTCGCAACATCTTCGCACCTTGTAGGCGCATTCGATATATTATTCAAACTCCTACAATTTTTCTGAACAATTCGAATTAAACTATATTATTGTGGCAAAAAGCTCTGGTATTTCTACCCGTGAATCTGAATCACTCGATCGCTATTTACATGAAATTGGTAAAGAAAAACTAATTACTCCGGATGATGAAGTTCGTCTAGCAAAAGAAATTCAAAAAGGCAGTCAAAGAGCACTCGAAGATTTAACCAAAGCCAATTTACGATTTGTGGTTTCTGTTGCTAAGCAATACCAGAACCAAGGTTTGTCACTTGGTGATTTGATCAATGAAGGGAACCTAGGTCTTATTAAAGCGGCTAAAAGATTTGATGAAACTCGCGGATTCAAGTTTATTTCGTATGCCGTTTGGTGGATTCGTCAGTCCATTCTTCAAGCTTTAGCTGAACAAAGTCGTATCGTTCGATTACCCCTAAACCGAGTCGGTGCCCTCAATAAAATAGGGAAAGAACTTTCTAAGTTGGAACAAGAATATGAGCGTTTACCATCAGCTCACGAACTAGCGGAAAGCCTTGAAATGACCGTAGGTGAAGTGGCAGACACCTTGAAGATATCCGGTCGCCATCTTTCAATGGATGCTCCATTTGCCCAAGGAGAAGACAATCGTCTGCTCGATGTTCTTGAAAACGAAGAAATACCCAATCCGGACTTCGAACTTATGGGTGAGTCCCTTAAAGTTGAAATCGAGCGAGCACTCTCTAAACTAACCAAGCGAGAAGCAGAAGTAATCCGTCTCTACTTTGGTATTGGCCGTGAACATTCCCTAACCCTTGAAGAAATTGGCGAGCGATTTGATTTAACCAGAGAACGAGTTCGTCAAATCAAAGAAAAAGCTCTGCGTAAATTACGTCACCACAATAGAAGTGCCGCCTTGCGGGTATACTTAGGCTAATAATTTATTTAATTAAGCCTTTGATTGTTGATTAGGGTACAACTTAGGACAGAGCCCAGATAATAGCTTAGGGTAAAACTCAGGGCAGATCTACGAGTAAAGGCAAGGGTTTATATTCTAACCTTTAAAAAACACTACGTCATATCGTGAGCGTTTATAAAAGTAGGGCCTATTTTGGTTTTCAGAACTTCAATTTCTTGAGTCTCTTCTCTATCACCCCCGAATTCTCTCATCATCAAAGAAACGTTGCCTGAATGCCCCAGTTTATTTAAAAAGCCCCAAGAAATAGATTCTCTTAGTACTTGATTATGTGGACTTTCTTTTGACAGCCAAAGCATCACCGTATTAACATCTTCTTTGGCTAAAGCATGCTCCATAATTTTCTCAAGATACTGTTCATACCCTTGCTTAAACCAAAAGTAGTCAGCTGTTAAAAAATGAAATGCCTGTCCAGGAATCACCTTCCGAATATAAGGCCAGCGGTCAAGTTTCCATTTGTGTAAAAAAGAAAAACGTTCCGGCAAGCGTTCTATATCCCAACGGTGTCTCATGATTCGGGTTAAAGCCACCCATTCTCCATTCATCCAGTACCCCAAAAAATACCCTTGTTGGCTAATGCCTTCGGTATGATACGCGGTATAAGAATCGTAAAAATGGCGTAATTCATGATCCATTCCCTGTAACTCTTCATGTGTCAATAGGCGGATCTGGGAATGAGAAGTAGGGTTGAAGCGGTGAAATAACAACGTTTGAATCTCCTGAGCCTTGTTAAAGTCAAAACGGGTACAAAGCTTCATAGAGCGATGATTTTTATCTTCCACAAAAGCGTATGCAGGAATATTGTTCGTGGTAGCTAATCGCTGCGAAAATTCTTCTAAGTGCTCAAGAAGTTTCTCTTCGAGTAACGAAATACGCTGGTCTTGACTTTTTTTATGGGTTAATGCATCCCAATTAAGTACGGCAGTTCTATTTATTTTGTCAGGAACTAGAGTTCTTTTAATATGCAGATACCTTATATATATCCATGTTTTTCCACTTATATCAACCCTATTTACAAGCCCAACCACTCCTAGAAGCTTTTCATTTTTAGACAAACACAAAAAATGAACATTTTCATGTCGTTGATTCATACTCGTTTCCCTATGGACTCGATATTGAATACCACCAGGGCTGCCTAAAATAACAGTATCTAAAAAATCTCTGATCTCCTCGTCGTAGCTACGAAGCGTAATCGAAAAACCTGAAGTATTCACATTAGCAGTATTAATTTGAATAGATGATAGCCATAAACGGCATACAAATTACACCAAGCTTAGTATATTACCATATGCATAGCGAAAAAGAAACCCTTTTTACACAGTCCAAAAAACAAACCAAGGTTCTTATGAAGAGGATTTATCCACTTATTTATTTTCTCAAAAAATGGGTAATGGTATTTCTTCTAAGTTATGTAGGGTCAAGCTCTGCTCAGGAGTACGCATTTCGGAATTATTCCATTGGTCAAGGCTTAAGTGAGTCGGTGGTAAATACAATAATTCAAGACGAAAAAGGCTATATCTGGATGGGAACGGGTTTTGGGCTTAACCGATTCGATGGGCATAATTTCACGATATACTTACAAGAAAACGGCTTAAAAAGCACCCAGATAAATACTCTGTACCAGAGCGCTGACAATAAAATTTGGATAGGGACATCACAGGGTCTACACTGGTATTCTCCAGTAAAAGATAGCATATATCATGTTTCAGAAGTACCTGATAACTCAATAATTAGTTTATTTGAGGACTCACAAAACCGATTGTGGTTGGGGACCGAGGAGCAAGGCATTTATTTATATTCAATCAAATATCCTAGACCATCGGTACATATTAATCCATCCGCTTTAACATTCAACGGTCCAGTTCGTAAAATAGTGGAGTTAGACTCATCCTATCTACTCGTGTCACGATCAGGTATCTTCGAATTAGATGCCTATAATCATTTTGATTCTACCACATTTAACATCACCCCAATAAGCCAGGAAACTCGTTACCGGGATGCCGTACTAGACACCACTAATAATGTTGTTTGGATAGGATCACGTGATGGGCTTCATCGGTATAAAGACGGGCAAATCGAACTTCAGGGAGGTTTCAATACTGGATTAGCGGCTAAAATCCAAACTTTAGCATTAGACCAAGACGGTACCCTTTGGATGGGAACGGAGGATGGATTGTTACATCAAAGAGAGGATGCCCTAATCAAATATGGAGCCGAAGAAGGTTTGTCGAATACCCTAATAAACAATCTATTCTTTGACAAGGAAGGAATACTATGGATTGGCACTTATGGCGGGGGCGCCAACGTTTTTTTGGGAGAGTATGTAGTTAACTACGATCTGTCTAATACCCTTAGTAATAACTTAGTTACCAGTTTCATTGAGCAAGAAAATGGAGATCTATGGATAGGAAGTTACGGTGGGGGAATCCAGATACTAGCAAATGAGTATGCCGATTTCAATACCCGAAGCACAAGTCCAACCAAAGAAAGCCCAACGAAATGGCCGCAATTAAGTGGTCTAGCAGATCAACGTGTGTACCATCTCAGTCAAGATCCAGCTGGAAGAACATGGATAGGAATGAGGGATGCCTTAAGTTATGTCAAGGATGGACGTGTTCAGGCCATCAATGAACGCTACTTTCCCTTTCGAAAAATTAGACATATTCGATGGAGCAATTCATCCGTCATGTGGGTAAGCACGTATGATCATGGCCTCATTAAAGTAGAGTATACAGACCTCTATACCCCAGAAACTTGGTCAATAACTCAGTACAGTACCCAAATAGCTTCTTGGCCATCAAACACTGTGTTAAAAAGTATAGAAGATCGTGATGGTACAATATGGGTGGCAACCTACTCCGGAGTAGTTGAAATGAGCCCAGATGGAACCTTTCACACGTGGGGATTAGCAGAAGGCTTACCCAATATATCGGTTATGGGGGTTATCGAAGACAGTCAGGGTAATATTTGGGCACATACATTCGGAGGCTTAGCCAAGATCAGTGGACAAGAGTTAGTGGCAATTACGGAAAATGAAGGCTTACCAAGTAGAGTGTGCTACTTTCTTTATGAAGAACCAACAAACCCCAAAATCTTATGGATAGGAACTAACGGTGGCTTAATTCAATATAATTTAAGTGATAAGACCTTCAAGACCATTACAAAGGAAGAAGGCTTAATCAGTAACGAGATGAATTTGGGCGCATTTTATGAGGATTCAAAAGGTCAATATTGGTTAGGTACGGTAGAAGGTTTATCCAAATTTGATACAAAAAAATATAGAGGCAATGAAGTATCACCTAGAATTCATATAGAGGAAGTGCTCCTCTCCGGTGTCAACGTAGATCCTTACAGTTTAGAAAAATTAAAGACTGACTACAATCAGAACTTTTTCGAAGTAGCCTTCATAGGACTCAATTTTACGGCCCCTGATCAGTTGTACTACCGATATAAGCTAACTGGCTTAGAAGAGCAGTGGCAGCAAACAAAAAACACCTCAATCCGATATCCTAGCCTCCCATCTGGAAATTATACGTTTCAAGTTCAAGCGATAAATTCAAATGGACTAATAAGTGAAGATCTAGCACAGATACAATTCAAGGTAAACCCACCATACTATGAAAATGCATGGTTTTGGATTGGTGTTTTTATTCTAATTGGGTGGGTATTGTACTTAATTCGCAGAACAGCCAAAGTAACAAAGCTTGTCGATATGGAGCGAATGCGTGTTCGGATAGCAAGTGATTTACATGATGATGTAGGCGCTAGTTTAACTGAAATTGCACTACAATCCGATTTTTTATTAGCAGGTTCCATCCAGCTAGAATTAAAAGAATCCCTCACTCAAATAGGACATCAATGTCGAAAAATTGTAGGAAGTCTGGATGATATAGTTTGGTCCATTGATGCTCGGAACGATTCACTAGGTGATCTTACCGATCGGATTCAAGATTATGCTTTAGCTATTCTAGATATGGCACAGTTTGATATAGAATATGCTTTTGATTCGCTCCCAATGGAGAAGAAAATACCAGTAGAAATAAGAGAAAACACCTATCTCATCATTAAGGAAGCATTAAATAACGTGGTAAAGTATTCCAATGGTGACCGGGTGTCGATTGGGCTTGCGCTGGCAGAAAATACACTACATGCGAAAGTTTTCGATAATGGTAGTGACGTCAGTCAAACTAAAAAAACAGGCCATGGTTTACGTAACATGGAAATGCGAGCGCAAAGAATGAATGGAATACTTACCATAGATAATGAAAAAGGTTTTTCTGTCTCTATACAGATTCCTTTAAGTAATTAGCTTTGCAAACCCCTAATTCAGGTATATGGCACAAGTTGGTATTATAGAAGACAACAAAAAGATTCGGCAACTCATGCAGAGGTATTTAGACATGCAAGAAGATATGTCCTGCCTAGTAGCTACGGAAACTGTAGAGGAAATGTTGGACTATTTAAAGACCTATCCACATCCCAATGTTTTATTAATGGATATACAGTTGCCTGGCATGAGTGGGATAGAAGGAATGAAAATTATCCAGCAAAAATATCCTGATATCGAAATAATAATGTTGACCGTCTATCATGATTCTCACAAAATATTTGACTCCCTAAAAGCTGGTGCATCAGGCTATTTATTAAAGCACACATCTTTGCCTGAAATCAAAAATGCCATTGAGTTATTAATGCAGGGAGGGGCGCCCATGTCTCCTCAGATTGCCCGTAAGGTAATCACACACTTCAATGATAGAGGACAAAAGCAACAAGAGAGTAATCTTACAAACAGGGAACAAGACATTGTCAATGGCTTGGTCGATGGACTTAGTTATAAGTTGATTGCTGATCGACTAGATATATCTATTGATACCGTAAGGGCTCACATACGCAACATCTACAAAAAATTACACGTTAATTCTAAAGCAGAAGTAATTGCAAAGTCGCTCAGAGGCGAGTTGTAAAGGGAAGTACTAACATCAATATGTGATAGTACCTAGTAACTAAATTATTCATATTAAGTCAAGAAGATAACATAAAACTGGAGGTCATATGAAAGCCCATTCGTTTACAATCATGATACTTACAATAGGATTTGGATGGCTTAGCACTGGATGCTACACGCAAATGCAGCTATCATATGATTTGGATCGTCCTACTCAGGTTAGCGAAAATGGATATTATTCTTGGGACGATGATGAACGAACATCCTCAGGATACAACTGGTCATCTACCAAGCAAACCTCCAACCCTAACTACAGCGAGGAGCGTCGACCCCAAAATGATGCTTCTACCATTTCGTTAGACAAAACAAGCAGCACGAACCTCTCGGAACAAAGCATTTATTACAAAGATTACGAAACCGAGCAATGGTATGACGAGCACTATATAGATGCCATCAATTCATCTAATTATGACTCTTACTATCATGAAAATGGTCATGACTATGCCTACGATCTTGGATATAAAAATGGTTTTGATCGCGGTTATAACCGGGGGTATCGTGATGGGTGGTTTGAGGATGATTTTTGGGTCGATTGGTATGCAAAGCGTTGGTGGCGATTGCATGTAGGATGGTGGGGAGGGCACTATGGATACTATAGCGCTTGGAGTCCGAGTTCATATTGGGCATGGAGTGGATATGGTGGTTGGTCATGGTACAGTCCATATGATCCATTTTACAACAGCTGGAATGGCTTTTACGGATTTAACTCCTATAGATATGGGTATTACGGAAATATTGCATATTGGGGATATTCCCCTTATGGTGGGACGACCGTATTCATTGGAGAGGCAAATAACCGTTCTAATTCAGATAAGCTTCGTGGAGCAAGACGATATGGACTAAGTAGTTCAACTAATTCGACTTTAACCAGGGGAGCTGGAGAAAATGCATCTTCAAAAGCAGTTCACACTCGTTCTGCTTCTCAAAATGCTCGATCAGGCTGGGAAAGTACACCATCCTCATCGACCCGATCTAGAAGTATATACAATAGTGGTGGAAATAGTGGATCAACAGGGCGTTCCACAGGGCGGACTGTTCGTTCCTCGGGTAGCACTGGAAGTAGTTCTAAAGGAACCGTTCGCAGTTCAGGAAGTCGTTCAACGGGTCGATCTACCGGTTCCTCTTCAAGCGTAGGCCAGTCCAGTGGGAGTTCCAGTCGAAGTTCTAGCGCGGTTCGATCAACCAGTGGAAGTTCTAGCCGAAGCTCAAGCGCGGT
>Ga0181600_10002679_pt1 | contig 13636 bp, 9 predicted proteins | sample 041ome_2_FD_132982 | JGI IMG/M metagenome (GOLD analysis project Ga0181600, IMG submission 132982) | Coastal salt marsh microbial communities from the Groves Creek Marsh, Skidaway Island, Georgia - 041406US metaG (megahit assembly) | ecosystem: Environmental > Aquatic > Marine > Intertidal zone... | reverse complement strand
ATTTCAGTGTTGGTTAGGCGGTGCCAATACGCAATAGGTCAAGAACGCGCACCAAGCCAGTTGGCTTCTTGGCCTCTTGGCCGTCGTCGCAGACGAATAAGCACTGAATTTTATTTTCATTCATAATGTTCAGTGCTTCGGCTGTTAGCTTATTGCTCAAAATCGTTTGCGGATTATGGGTCATAATATCGGCGGTGGTTTTGTCTAATAAATCAGGAGACATATGCCGGCGCAAATCGCCATCGGTGATAATGCCAATCAATTGTTCTTGCGGGTCAATAATGCCCAAACAGCCAAACCCTTTTTCAGTCATCAGCAAGAGCGCTTGATCCATGCCCATATCAGGCTTCGCTAAGGGCAGTTCGGCGCCTTTGTGCATAACGTCTTTGATTTGCGTGAGGCTGGCGCCCAATTTTCCGCCCGGATGGAAGTTTTTGAAATCCGATGGCGTGAAATCGTGCCGCTCTAGCAAAGCCACAGCCAACGCATCGCCCAAAGCCAATTGCATGGTGGTCGATGTGGTCGGGGCGAGGCCGATCGGGCCGGCTTCTTCAGCTTTTGGCAAGGTCAGGCAAATGTCGGCGCTGCTGCCCAATAGGCTGGTTTCGTTGGAAGTGATGGCAATCAGCGGGATGCTAAAGCGCCGCGCATAGGACAGCAGGCCAGATAATTCACTCGTGCCGCCTGACCACGATAAAGCCAAAATAACGTCGTCTTTGGTAATCATGCCGAGGTCACCATGGCTGGCTTCCGCCGGATGAACAAACTGTGCTGGCGTGCCAGTCGAGGCCAAAGTAGCGGTGATTTTCTTGCCAATATGGCCGCTTTTGCCCATGCCCGACACAATAACCCGACCCTTGGCCTGAGCTAGCATGTCGACCGCTTGGTTGATATTATCACCAATGGTGTCGGCCAGTTTTTGTAAACCAGCGGCCTCGGTGATCAATGTTTGGCGGGCTGATGTCAGCGCGTCTTTTGTCATACTCTTTACCTCGGACGAATTGATGTGTTGGCATGATACAGATTTACGAGAATTTTTCGACCACTTGTCGCATCATCTGCAATAAATCTTGCTTATCATCGCTGTTAGAAGTGCCGAGGGCATAAGCCATGTTGGCGGCTAGAAAGCCGTGTGGTTGGCCGCAATCATAGCGGTCACCATCGAAGCGCAAGCCATGGGTTGGCACATTACCAATCAAATCAGCGATGGCATCGGTTAATTGTATCTCACCGCCAGCCCCAGTTTTAAATGCGGCTAATTTATCGAAAATTTCCGGCTGCAAAATATACCGTCCGATAACCGCCAAATTTGACGGGGCGTCTTGCGGCGCCGGCTTTTCGACGAGAGCGGTGATTTCAAGCAAATTGCCGTTTTGTGTGCCCGGGGCAATCACGCCATAGCGATCGGTTTCATGCGCTGGCACGGGCTCAACCGCCACAAGATTGCCACCCTCGGCATCATAGGCGTGCATCATTTGCGCCAAACATGGGGTTTGGGCGCGCACCAAATCATCGGTTAGCACAACGGCACATGGTTCGCCGTCAACGGCTTCGCGAGCGCACCAAATGGCATGACCAAGCCCACGCGGCTGGTCTTGAATGACTTGTGTTACCTGCGCGCCTGGCGGCAGGCCGGCGCCCAAAAGATCGGCCAAATCTGTTTTACCGCTGGCGGTCAAATGGGCGTGCAAATCTGGAGCCGGGCTGAAATGCGCGGCGATTGAGGTCTTATGAGCGGCGGTGACAAAAATAAAATGCTCAAAGCCAGCCGCAGCGGCTTCTTCAACTGTCCATTGAATCAATGGCCGATCAACGACCGGTAGCATCTCTTTTGGTGTGACTTTTGTTGCTGGTAAAAACCGCGTGCCAAGTCCGGCGACGGGGAAAACAACTTTACGGGGACGTTGGGTCAGTGGAAGCTCCTGTATTTGACGACGATTGTAATGGAATCGGCTATAGTAGCAATAGTTAGCTGGCCGCAAGGTCGTCCCTTTTTCAGAGGTTAAAGTGTTGAACAAAGTACGTGAACCAGCCAGCCCATCGCGCGTGATTGCTTCTGTGTTTTTCGCCTGCGTGCTTTTGGTCGGCGGGGCGCGCCTCAGCCATGTTGAGGCCAATGATGCGGCGTTTGATGCCTTCCTCGATGAAATCCGCGTTGAAGCGGCGAAAAACGGTGTGCGCCCTGAGTTCATTGCGGCCCTTGATGGCTTGCAGCCCAATCCGGATGTGCAGCGTTTGGCCGCCCGTCAGCCAGAATATGTCAAACCCATCTGGTCGTATTTAACGCATTTGATCACCGACAAACGCTTGCGTTTGGGGCGCGAAAAACTGGTGGAAGAACAAATGATTTTGGCGCAATTGGAAGAACAATATGGCGTGCCGCGTACCATTTTGGTGGCCATATGGGGCGTTGAAACCAATTACGGCAGCAATAAGGGGTATTTTCCGGTGCTGCAGGCGTTGGCGACATTGGGCTATCAGGGCAAGCGTGCCAAATTTGGGCGTCAGCAATTGCTCGCCGCATTGGAGATTTTGCAAACTGGTGACGTGAAACTGGAAGATTTCAAGGGCAGTTGGGCCGGCGCCATGGGGCATACGCAATTTATCCCGACGACTTATCAAGGCTATGCCGCCGATGGTACCGGCGACGGCGTGCGCAATATTTGGACGCAGCCGCATGACGCGCTGGCCTCGACCGCTAATTATCTGAAAGTGTCGGGCTGGAAACGCGGCCTGCCATGGGGGTTTGAAGTCCGTGTGCCGGATGATTTTGATTTTGCCTTGGCTGATTTGAAACGCCTTGAACCGGCCGCCTTTTGGCGCGCTCGCGGGGTGCAAGCGCAAGGTGGCGCGCGCGCTGATAAACTGAGTTATGAGCTGAGCGACGAGCTGGGGGATATGGCAATTTTCGCGCCCGGCGGTTTGCGCGGTCCGGTATTCTTGGTGACGGTTAATTTTAAGGCTCTGCTGCGCTACAATACGGCTCCCGCCTATGCGCTGGCGGTTGGCCATTTGAGCCAGCGGTTTACCGAGACGGCGCGTTTTGAACGCCCTTGGCCGATGACCGATCGGCCGCTATTACCGGAAGAAATCAGCGTTCTACAAAGCGCTCTCAATGCCGCCGGTTATCAGGCCGGTGAGGCGGATGGTATTTTGGGTACATCGACGCGACGCGCCGTTCGTGACTATCAGCGCGACGCCAATTTAGTGGCCGATGGCTTTGCGACGCCCGGACTATTATCACATTTGGGCGTGCGTTAACCCCTAGCCAGCCTGCAAGAATGTGCTATCTTCCGCCGCATGAATGAGATTGGTAAATCGGCGCGTGACGCTATTGATGCAATCCAGAGCGGCTATGAGCAGCTTGGATATGTAAGTGACGAACAAATCGCAACAGCTTTGTTCTTGGCTCAAACCCTAGAAAAACCATTATTGGTCGAAGGCCCTCCGGGGGTCGGCAAGACAGAACTGGCCAAGGCGACGGCACGGTTTCTTGGCCTCGATATGATTCGCCTGCAATGTTATGAGGGCCTCGATGAAGCCAAGGCATTGTATGAGTGGCAATATGGCAAGCAATTGCTTTACACGCAGGTGCTGAAAGAAAAGCTGGGTGATTTGATGCAAGGCGCCAACACGCTCGATGAATCAATGGGCCGGTTGAATGATTTTGAGGATGTGTTCTTCTCTGAGCAGTTTTTGCAAAGCCGCCCGCTATTGCAAGCCCTGCGGGCTGATGATGGCGTGGTGCTGCTGATTGATGAGATTGATAAATCAGACGATGAATTTGAAGCCTTCCTGCTGGAGATTTTATCGGACTATCAAATCTCGATTCCAGAATTGGGCACCATCAAGGCGAAAAAACCACCTTTGGTCTTTTTGACGTCTAACAATACTCGTGAAATTGGTGATGCGTTGAAACGTCGTTGCTTGCATTTATATATTGCGTTTCCGGATGCGCCGCGTGAGAACGCGATTTTGCAGGCCCGTGTGCCCGAACTCGATAATAAGCTGCGCACGCATATTGTTGATTTCGTGCAAGCGGTTCGCCAGTTGGATTTGAAGAAACCACCGGCGGTCAGCGAAACCATTGATTGGGCGCGCGCCATTGTGCTGCTCAATATGCAAGTTTTGGACGCTGATTTTGTGCGTAATACATTGAATGTCTTGCTTAAATTTAAGTCTGATATTGATAATGTTGAGCCTGAAGTAACGCGGATTTTGCGTGAAACCGAAAGCGCCGCAGCGCGCTAGATGCGGAGCTGACGGTGATAGCAGACTTTATTCGCATTTTACGCGCCGGCGATGTGCGCGTGTCGCCAGCCGAGGCGATTGATGCGATGGCGGTTATCGACGCCATTGGTGTGCAAGACCGCGGCCTTCTGAAACACGCGCTGTCGCATAGTTTGGCCAAAACCGAAGCCGAAAAATTCGCCTTTGATGAATGTTTTGAGAGTTATTTCGTGCCGCCGCGCGAACAACCGCCGCAAGCCGAACAGCCATCAGACGAGCATGATGAAGCAGAGTCTGACGCGGTTTCTGAGGCAGCGGCTGAAGATGCGCAGGCGGGCGATGACGACAGTTTAGACCAACAAGGCCTGCCTGCTGGTGGCGGCGAGGGTGCGACGTCTGACGGCCCGCCGCCCAGTTTAACGCAAATGATCGAAACCAATGACCAAGCCGCTTTGCAAGCCGCCATGGCGGAAGCGGCCAGCGCGGCCGGGGTGCAAGAGGCGCGCCTTTTTACGCAGCAGGGCATGTTTAGCCGCCGCATTATTGAAGCCATGGGGCTTGATGATTTGGACGCGTCGATTAGGCAGGCGCGCGACGGCGGCGATGACGCGCGCGCTGAGAAACTGAAACAGGGGCGGGCGCAGCTATTTGACGATATTCATGATTTCGTCGAACGCCAAATTGCCATGCGGACGAAAAACGCCGGTCGGCTGTTACGCGAAGAGGCGTTGAGCCGTATTCGACTGAGCAACCTTGATCGCAGTGATATGAATATTATGCGAAATTTAATTCGCAAATTGGCCAAACGTTTGGCCTCGCGCCATTCGCGGCGGCGGCGCAAAGCCCAGCGCGGGATGTTGGATGTGCGCCAAACCTTGCGACGCAATCTGTCTTTTGATGGTGCCTTGTTTAATTTGGCGTGGCGGCGCACCAAAGTGGAGCGGCCAAAATTGATCGTTCTGTGTGATGTGTCGGGGTCGGTGGCCGCAGTGTCGCGGTTCTTCTTAATGTTTCTCTATAGTCTCGACGAAGTGATGCCGCGCACCCGTAGTTTTGTGTTCTCCAACCGCGCTGGAGAGATTTCCGATATGATGCGTGACGGCGATGTCGATCAGGTGATGGAGCAGGCTTTGCGCGCCTATGGCGGTGGCTCGACGGATTACGGGCAATCTATGCAAGACCTCGCCGAAGCGGTGCTGGATAAAGTTGATCACCGCACAACGCTGATGATCTTGGGCGATGCGCGGTCGAATTTTGGCGACCCGGGGCATAAGGTGCTGAAAGAATTTCACGAACGCGCGCGGCGGGTGATTTGGCTCAATCCAGAACCGGAAGCGACGTGGAATGGCGGCGATAGCGAGATGAAACGCTTGGGGGCTTATTGCACACAGGTTCAAGTGTGCAATTCAATTCGCCATGTTGAGCGGGTGTTGGATGATTTGCTGCGGCAAAGCGTTTAGCGCAATAATGAGCGTTTAGCGCAACAATGAGCGTTTAGCGTGGTAAGACGGTTTCGCCCATCAAGAACAAATCAACCTCACGGGCGCATTGGCGTCCTTCACGAATAGCCCACACCACCAGCGATTGCCCCCGACGCATGTCGCCACAGGCAAAAACCCCTGCTTGTGAGCTTTCATAGGTCGCCGTATCGGCTGCCACATTGCCGCGCGGGTCTTTTTGCAATTGCAATTGCTCGACCAGACCCTCGTGCACCGGATGGATAAAGCCCATGGCCAGCAGAACCAAATCAGCCTTTAGCTCAAACTCAGAGCCGGCAATCGGTTGCATGGTGTCGTCGACTTTGGTGCAGGTGATGGCGGTCACTTTGCCGTTTTCGCCTTGTACGCCAGTGGTCATGACAGAGAAGTCGCGAATGGCGCCTTCTTCCTGACTTGAGGAGGTGCGCATTTTCAGCGGCCAATCTGGCCACGTCATGCCTTTGTTTTCTTTCTCAGGCGGCATCGGCATAATTTCCAACTGCGTCACCGACAAAGCGCCCTGACGGAAGCTTGTACCAATGCAGTCAGAGCCGGTATCACCCCCACCAATGACAATCACATGTTTTCCCTCGGCAAGAATCTGTTCGCCATCACCCAGTGGCTCTTGGCCAACGCGGCGATTTTGTTGCGGCAGAAAATCCATGGCGTAATGCACGCCGTCCAACTCACGGCCTTCGACCGGCAAATCGCGCGGCACTTCCGAACCGCCAGATAAAATCAGCGCATCATGTTTGGCTTGTAAATCTTCAACCGAGATATTGACCCCAATATGAGCGTCATAATGGAAACTAACACCTTCGGCTTGCATTTGCTCAACCCGACGGTCAATACCGTGTTTTTCCATTTTGAAATCTGGAATACCATAGCGCAGCAGGCCGCCAGCTTTGGCGTTTTTCTCGTAAACATGCACATCATGGCCGGCGCGTGCCAATTGTTGGGCGGCCGCCATGCCAGCCGGGCCAGCGCCAACAACGCCTATTGATTTGCCGGTTTTGTTTGAGTTGACATGCGGCAAAATCCAGCCATTTTCCCAACCGCGATCAACAATCGCGCATTCGATGGATTTAATGGTCACCGGATTGTCGTCAATATTCAGCGTGCAAGATGCCTCGCACGGAGCTGGGCAAATACGGCCAGTGAACTCCGGAAAATTATTAGTCGAATGCAAATTGCTCAGCGCGGCTTGCCAGTCTGCGGTGTAGACCAAATCATTCCAATCTGGGATTTGGTTGTTGACCGGACAGCCATTGTGGCAATAAGGCACGCCACAATCCATGCATCGTGAGGCTTGTGCGCGCAGGTCTTTTTCGTCCAAAGGCACGACAAATTCGCGAAAGTTTTGCACCCGCTCTTCGGGCGGCAGATAGCTGCGGTCTTTGCGATCGAGTTCTAGAAATCCAGTTGCTTTTCCCATTTTACTCTCCTGCAGCAGGGCGCGCCTGCTCGGCTTCATTTGCAAGTTCATTCAATGCACGACGATATTCGGTCGGCATGACTTTGAGGAATTTTGGCAGATAGGCTTGCCAATTGGCCAGAATATCTTTGGCGCGTTCAGAATTTGTATAGCGCGCGTGATTTTCCAGTAATTTGTGCAGACGCTCGGCGTCATGTTGCGTCATGTCTGTGTCTAGGCGGGTCAACGCATTGCCGACCTCGCCAGTGACCGGTTCCAATTCGACCATCGCCATATTGCACCGGGCTTCGAAATCACCATTTTCGTCGAGCACATAGGCGATGCCGCCTGACATGCCAGCGGCGAAATTACGCCCTGTTGCGCCGAGCACGACGACACAGCCGCCGGTCATATATTCGCAGCAATGGTCGCCAGCGCCTTCGACAACCGCCATGGCACCAGAATTACGCACGGCGAAACGCTCACCGGCAACGCCACGGAAATAGCACTCGCCTTCAATGGCGCCATATAGCACTGTGTTGCCGACGATGATGCTTTTCTCCGGCACAATGGCGCTTTCGGCTGGTGGGTAAATCGCAATGCGGCCACCAGACAGGCCTTTGCCGACATAGTCATTGGCTTCGCCATTGAGTTCCAGTGAAATGCCACGCGCCAAAAAGGCGCCGAAGCTTTGTCCGGCTGTGCCGTTGAGTTTCACTGAGATGGTATCGTCTGGCAAACCAGCATGACCATGACGCTTGGCCAATTCGCCAGACAACATGGTGCCGGCTGAGCGGTCAATGTTGCTGATGGCGGTTTCGATTTGCACGGATTTTTTATCTTCCAAAGCTGGCATGGCTTGGGCAATCAGCTCGCGATCGAGAATATCGTCAATCGGGTGCTGCTGTTTCATGCTACGGTAAACCGTGCTCTGGCTTTCGATTTTGGTGAACAAACGGGTGAAGTCTAGGCCCTTGGCTTTCCATTGCTGGATTGCTTGGCGGGTATCCAGCAAATCGGTTTGACCAATAATCTCATTCAGCGAACGGAAGCCCATGTCGGCCAACATTTCACGCACTTCTTCGGCAATGAAGAAGAAGTAATTGATGACATGTTCCGGCTGGCCGGTGAAACGCTTGCGCAATTCTTCGTTTTGCGTGGCAATACCGACCGGACAGGTGTTGAGATGGCATTTGCGCATCATAATACAGCCAGCGGCAATCAGCGGTGCGGTTGAGAAGCCAAACTCATCAGCGCCAAGCAAGGCACCGACAATAACGTCGCGACCAGTTCGCAGACCGCCATCGACTTGCACAGCAATGCGCGAACGCAAATCATTCAAGACCAATGTTTGTTGGGTTTCGGCCAGACCGATTTCCCACGGGCTGCCGGCGTGTTTGATTGAGGTCAGCGGGCTGGCACCAGTGCCGCCTTCGAAACCTGAAATCGTTACATGGTCAGCGCGGGCTTTTGAAACACCGGCAGCAACTGTGCCAACACCCACTTCTGAGACGAGTTTCACAGAAACATCAGCCGCCGGATTGGTGTTTTTCAAATCGAAAATCAGCTGTGCCAAATCTTCAATCGAGTAAATATCATGGTGCGGTGGCGGCGAAATCAGACCGACGCCTGGGGTTGAATGGCGGACAGCAGCAATTCGACGGTCGACTTTATGGCCTGGCAATTGCCCGCCTTCGCCCGGCTTGGCACCCTGAGCCATTTTGATTTGGATCATGTCGGAATTGGCCAAATATTCAGTGGTCACGCCAAACCGGCCTGAAGCCACTTGCTTGATGGCTGAACGGCGCGAGTCGCCATTGGCATCCGGGGTAAAGCGGGCTGCTTCTTCGCCGCCTTCGCCCGTATTTGATTTGGCACCCATGCGGTTCATGGCAATGGCCAATGTTTCATGCGCTTCTGGGCTGATTGACCCCAAAGACATGGCGCCAGTGGCAAAACGTTTGACGATTTCAGTCACTGGTTCGACCTCATCGACCGAAATCGCTTGGCGGCCAGTGTCTGCGGCGGTGCGGATTTTGAACAAGCCGCGCAGGGTCAGCAGGTTTTCATCTTGCTGATTAATCAGACGGGCATATTCGCGATATTGGTCACGGCTGTTGCCGCGCACAGCATGTTGTAAGGTGCCGACAGTATCAGCGTTCCAGACGTGGTTTTCGCCGCGCACACGCACCGCATACTCACCACCAACAGCCAGCGCTTCGCGCAAGACAATAGTGTCGCTAAAGGCAGCCTGATGGCGCTCGACGGTTTCGCGGGCCACTTCGGCCAAGCCCACGCCTTCAATGGTGGTGGCTGTTCCACGGAAATATTGGTCGACAAAGCTTTGCGCGAGACCAATGGCGTCGAAAATTTGTGCGCCGCAATAGGATTGATAAGTCGAAATGCCCATTTTTGACATGACTTTGCGCAAGCCCTTGCCAGCCGCTTTAACGAAATGCTGTTGGCCTTGTTCGCGGGTCAGGTCGAGGTCGAGTTTTTCGCGCAATTGGTCAATCGTATCAAACGCCAAATACGGGTTAATGGCCTCCGCGCCATAGCCTGCGAGGCAGGCAAAATGGTGAATCTCGCGGGCTTCGCCGGTTTCGACAATCAACCCAGCCAAGGTGCGCAAATTGGCACGAATAAGGTGGTGATGCACAGCCGCCGTTGCCAATAGGGCAGGAATTGCTACGCGTTCAGCGCTCATCGCGCGGTCTGACAGAACAATGATATTCTCATGGCCATTCCGAATGGCGTTTTCCGCTTCGGCACAGAGCGCATCAATGCGGGTTTTGAGGCCATCAGCGCCCTCGGCGGCATTGAATGTCATGTCCAAAGTGGCGGCATGGAAATCATTGTCACTGACGTCGCTGATACAACGGATTTTTTCCAAATCATCATTGCTCAAAATTGGTTGCGCGACCTCAAGGCGTTTTTGCCCCGATGATCCTTCCAAGTCGAGCAGGTTTGGCCGTGGGCCGATGAAGGACACCAATGACATCACCAATTCTTCGCGAATAGGGTCAATCGGCGGGTTGGTCACCTGCGCAAAATTTTGTTTGAAATAGGCATAAAGCGGCTTCGACTGGTCTGACAAGGCGGCCAGTGGCGTATCGGTGCCCATGGAGCCGGTGCCTTCTTCGCCATTTTGCAGCATAGGCGTCATCAGGAATTTTAAATCTTCCTGCGTGTAACCAAAGGCTTTTTGTTGCGCCAAAAGCGGCAGCACGGAACTGGCATGCGGCTCACCTTTTGATACGGGCAATTCTTCTAATTTGATTTGCGTCCGTGCCAGCCACTCATCATAGGGATGCGAGGCGGATAATTCGGCTTTGATTTCGTCATCGGAAATAATCCGGCCTTGCTCCATATCAATAAGCAACATTCTGCCCGGCTGGAGGCGCCATTTTTCGATGATTTTTTCTTCTGCGGCCGGCAACACGCCCATTTCAGACGCCATCACAACGCGGTCGTCTGAGGTTACATAATAGCGCGCTGGACGCAGACCATTGCGGTCAAGCGTGGCACCAATTTGGCGACCATTTGAGAAAGCGACAGCCGCCGGGCCATCCCATGGCTCCATCAGGGCGGCATTATATTCGTAAAACGCGCGGCGCTTTTCATCCATCAATGGATTGCCTGCCCATGCTTCTGGAATCAACATCATCATCGCATGCGCCATGGAATAACCGCCCATGACCAAAAGCTCGAGGGCGTTATCAAAACTCGCTGAGTCAGACTGGCCTTCCTGGATCAGCGGCCAAAGTTTTTTCAAATCATCGCCGAACAGCGCTGTTTTCAATGTTTCTTCGCGCGCTGCCATCCAATTCACATTGCCGCGCACAGTATTGATTTCACCATTGTGGCAAATCATCCGGAAAGGTTGCGACAGCGACCATGTGGGAAAAGTGTTGGTTGAAAAGCGTTGGTGAACCAGCGCCATGGCCGAGATGGTGTCGGGGTCGCGCAGGTCATGGTAAAACGGCCCAAGCTGGCTCGACAACAACAGACCCTTATAGAGAATTGTGTAGGACGACAAAGACGGAATATAGAAGAAGTTCTTGGCTTCAGCCATTTGGGCTTTGGCGACGTTCAGCTCAATCAAGCGGCGGATAACAAACAGGTCGCGCTCAAAGACACTTTGGTCGGCGTCATTGCCTTGGGCGATGAAGAATTGGCGGATCACCGGCTCGGTTGGCACAATCGAATAGCCCAAATCACTATTGTCGACCGGCACATCACGCCAGCCCAGAAGCACATGACCCTCGGCGGCAATATGGCTGGCGACCAGCGCTTCAATTTGTGCCCGACATGCATCATCTGGCGGCAGAAAAATCATGCCAACGCCATATTTACCTTCGGCCGGCAGGTCGAAATCTAGATCAGCTGAAATTTTGCGGAAAAACCCATCGGGAATTTGCAGCAACATGCCGACGCCGTCACCAGCTTTTGGGTCGGCGCCAACGGCACCACGGTGTTCAAGGTTTTCGAGAATGGTCAAACCATCGCGAACGATGTCATGGCTTTTGACATTTTTAATATTGGCAACAAAACCGATGCCGCAAGCGTCATGCTCATTCGCCGGATCATACAGACCTTGGCGTTCAGGCAAGCCGTTGCGCGCGGTTGACGCGGGCGATGACAAATTATTAAGGGGCTGCTTTTTCATGCTGCCTTCTCCACTCGTCGCAAAGCTTGGCTGGCTAGAAAGGCAGCGTCGGCTTTATCATTGTCTTAAAACTCTGGTTTATCGTCAGAGCACTCATTTTATCGCGCCGTGGCTGAACCCCGGTCGCGATGCCAGACGGCACTATAAGGGCAAGTGGGGTAAAAATTCAAGTAAATTGGTCAACGTTGTTGACCTAATTTACAGAAAATAATTACCCAAACGCCGGAAAACAGGGGTTTTTCAACCCGATGATAAAATCGCGCCGAGATGTCGCAGTTCAGCTAGGCGGTTTTCGGCGGTCTAGGCTTGCTGACGGCGAAAAAATTGCGCAATCGACTTCAAAGCGGCGCGCGATTCTGGCACGAGCTTATAAGCGATTTGGTGAACATGTGGCATGTCTTGCCAAATTTCCAAATCGGCTGACAGGCCGGCGGCCTTGGCATTGTCGACCAGACGCGTGCTGTCATTGAACAATACTTCCTCCGTGCCAACCTGCACAAACATCGGCGGCAAGCCAGATAAATCAGCGTAAAGAGGCGAAACAAGCGGGTGATCGGCGGGCGTGTCGCCGCGATAAAAGTCAATCGCCTCGCCAATGCGCGACACATCAATCATCGGGTCGCGGTCGGCACGTTCGGTGTGCGAGTCGCCGGTAACCATCAGGTCAACCCATGGCGACAACAAGGCCACGGCTTTAGGTTGTGGCTTGTTTTTCTCTTTCAAGGTGAGCATTAAGGCCATGCTCAAACCGCCGCCGGCGCTATCACCGGCGAGAAGAATATTTTCTGGCGAGAAACCTTTATCGAGCAAAAAATCATAGGCCGCTTCGGCATCTTCCACCGCCGCCGGAAACGGGTTTTCAGGCGCCAAACGATAATCCGGTACCAACGCCTGAAAGCCACCGTAGGTACATAATTGGTTGACCATAGAGCGGTGGGTTGCTGGGCTGCCCATGACATAGCCGCCGCCGTGTAAATATAACAAAACCGTCTTGGCCTGTGGGTCGCCGAGCCATTCGGTGTAACAGCCATTGATGGTCTCGGTTCGTTTTGGCTGTTCTGCGCGGGTTAGCGCGCTCAATGGGCCGCCACCGTCCATTCTTTCGCGCGCCAAACGCAAGCCTTGCTGGCCATTGGGTAAAAGCCCGCCGCGCAATAATTTACGCAACATAGCGGCATAGAATTTTGATCTCAAACTGGCCATCGGCACCACCTCAGTAAAATAAGCGACTAACTTAAGGCAAAAATAAATCGCTGGCGACAAAAAACCCCGACCAACGGGGAGGACGCTGGTCGGGGCGAGGAGCATTGTCGGAGGGCCGCGCTTTATGCGGCTTTGAGGTTTTGTCCAATGGCGATTTTGCGCGGTTTCTCGGCTTCGGGAATTTCACGCACCAGATCGACTAACAGCAATCCGTTCACCATATCGGCTCCTTTTACTTTAACGTCGTCAGCAAGGTGAAACTGTCGCTCAAAATCGCGACTGGTGAAACCACGATACAAAATTTCAGCCTTTTCATCGCTGCTTTCGGCTTTGCGAACACCCGATACGGTCAAAATATTGCCGCGTTGTTCGAGCTGGATCTCATCGCGGTCAAAACCGGCGACGGCCATTGAAATGCGATAGTCCAATTCGCCGGTACGCTCGACATTATAAGATGGAAAAGAGGATTTCTTTTCTGGATTATTCAACGCGTCAAATACATGTGCCAGATGATCGAAACCAATGGTGGATCGATAAAGCGGGGTTAAATCAAAACGAGTCATAGTTTTTCTCCTGTCTTCAAATGGTGGCGCATCGTCAACTTGCGCCTATGATGAACAGGTGGGAATAAAAAAACCATTT
>Ga0181600_10002675_pt1 | contig 13647 bp, 13 predicted proteins | sample 041ome_2_FD_132982 | JGI IMG/M metagenome (GOLD analysis project Ga0181600, IMG submission 132982) | Coastal salt marsh microbial communities from the Groves Creek Marsh, Skidaway Island, Georgia - 041406US metaG (megahit assembly) | ecosystem: Environmental > Aquatic > Marine > Intertidal zone... | reverse complement strand
CACGGGAGGGACGTCATCTTGTAATGATTCCAACTCTTTTGTAAATTCTGGTGGATAGAGATCCCCTCTCGTCGAAGCGATTTGACCTAATTTTACAAAGGTTGGTCCAAGTTCGAGGAGTTCCTCCTTTGTCCAGCGACCAAGTTCTGATTTATTTTGTACAGTAGCATTCTTCCATAGGAACTTACCAGCAAACTTCCAGGTTTTCAACTTCCTACTTGGAACTTTGACTGGTACATGTTGAGCAACACATAACATTCTATTGTACGTGAAGTTTTTATTCTTAAGTAAAACTAACAATGTGGCAGGTATTTGTTATTCTGTATGTATCGTATCTCGTATTGGGTCCTCACTGGATAGCGAATAGTGTCCAGGGTAAGAAACTTGCCATCGTCGATACACCACGCGAGTTCTTACGACGATCCATATTCATATCATACGTAGCTCTTCTCTACGTCGCTTGGTTTCTATGGAAGCCTACACAGTCATCCTTCACCAATGCACTCATATTAAGTGGTGCTGCAACACTTGGTTTCTATCTCAAGTATGGACGAGAGGTAGTACCCATGCACATACTTCTCAACCTCTTTGTCCTGTACAGAGGTAGGGACTACATGGATTTGCAGACATGGCTGACCTTGGTACTACTGGTGTTCTATGCAGCGACACGGGATATTTTATATCTACCCTAATAGTAGAATGAAGATTCACATCGTCGGTGCGGGTCCTACGGGTATGTCCATCGCGTGGGAACTTAAAAAATTCACAGATCATGAAGTGTTCGTCTACGACAAAAAACTTTCAGCCGGTGGTTCATGGTGGGAACCTTCCGTAGATACAAGAGATATGCATGCTCATCGAATCGTATTCGATCGTGCCTTCATCAACACGAAGAGTTTGTTCAAGGAGATGGGCATCAAGTGGGATGACATCTTTGAAAAGGTGGAAACGAAGAATGGTGACATCATCCGTGAATATCTTTCTTCGAAGGACTACATGACCCTCACAGGGTTAGCCATCAAGGTGCTGACCTTGCCATGGAAGTACAAAAAGATGTCACTCAAGGATGCCGTCGGAGAACTTTCTGAAAAGGGGCAGAAACTTTTAGAAGCTGTGACACTCATCATCGATGGTGTGACTTGGGATGTCATGACAGCCTACGAGTTTGTCAAAAGCTTTGATCACGTCGGACTTTCATCACCCTATACCCAGAAAGTTTCCGGAAAGGTGATGTGCGACGCGATGCAACAGGCACTCATCGACAAGGGTGTTAGCTTTCAATTTGGTTCAGAACTTCAAGATGTCATCTATCTCGACAATGGCTTCGCCGCCCAGTTCAAGAGTGGGATGGTTGTCAAGGAAGGGCTTTTGATTCTAGCCGTTGACAATACTCCAGCCCTTCAACTCATGAAGAACAATTGGGGTGAAGAAGCCAAGGAGAAGGTTGGTCCCAGTACCTATGGTGCCATCAATGTCATGCTGGAGTACAACGAAGAGATGGATATACCCAGCGACTTACAGTATGTGCTGGATACGGAACTTCGACTTCAACCCATCGTCCTTCCAGACAAGAAGACAATATCTTGTGTCATCTGTAACATCACGGAAGAAATCGTACAGATGGATCAAGAGAAGTTGGTCGAAAAGGTCATCGACCAACTCGGTCTCGTACAACCAAAAGAAATCCGCATCGGATGGGGAGCTTCGTGGGAAGGTACCCAGTGGGTATTCGATCAGTCGTCGGGTGTCTTGAACCCTAACGGACAACTTCCATTCTTTGGAAAATCCAAAAAGGTTGCCATGTGCGGAATGATGTCCCCTAGAAACACACCCTACTCGAGCATCGAAGCAGCCATCGAAGTAGGACGATCGTTCTGTCACAAACAATTCGGAACTCGTCGACCCTACGAACCCTTCATGATTACACACATCATCATATTGCTTATAGTTTTACTTATCCTATTGGTATATAGAAGAAGGTCATGAAGTTCGTAGCCAAAGTTCATGAACCCATGTATGACTTCAATGACAAAAAGTACATCAGGTTCATCATTCCCGATAAAGTCGCAGAGATCATCGAACGTATGCATACATCGAAGAGGTATCTACTCGTCAACAAAAGGGTCGATGATCCACTCGATGGTCGAGTTCTCACCGTAAAGGTTCCGTTCCGATATAGGAGGGTGATGTGTGAAGTCAAGGGACGTCCCATTCAATCTCTTATAAGGGGTGACGAAGTCAATGTTGACATAAACTTCAAGGGTGTATGGAATGTGGGTGATCACTCAGGCTTTTCTTGGGTACTCTCATCCTGTTCAGTGGGGTCCTGAGGAAGATCAATCGTCGTCAGACCACCCTTCTTGAAGCCCTCGAAGGTCTGGAGCATACCCTGAAGCCTGAAAACTTCTTGGGTCAGTTGTTCAATGTTCATGCGAAGCTTCTTAATATTTTCTTCAACGTCGACAACAGGCATTTACTCATTTAAAGTTTGTCCCCTTTAAATAAGTAATTCATGGCAGTCCTGACAAGGACTGGACTTATTCTAGAGAGTCCAACACCAGAAATTAAAAAGGAACTTACGGTAAGGCCACTCGTGAACAATGAATACGGATTTCCTCCGCCACCTTTCAAAGTTTACCGAACAGCTAAGAGTGGAATCTGCGTTCCAAGATTCTACGGAACTGATGTGCCTACACAAGATAAGCGACCAGCCCCCACCAAAACCAGGATCAAGTTTACCGGAAAGCTCAGAGATGCAACGCACCAGAACGAAGCACACGCAGCAGCAATTCGAGCAGGCCATGGCGTCCTTTCTTTACCATGTGGCTATGGGAAGACGACGGTATCCTTGGCCATAGCGTGTACACTCGGATACAGAACGATGATCATTGTCCATAAACAGTTTCTGGCTGATCAATGGCGTGAACGTATCAAACAGTTTTGTCCAGGAGCAACCATCGGTGTTGTTCAACAAAATAAAAAGGAAGTCGAATGCGACTTTGTCATCGCGATGCTCCAATCATTGTCTCTCAAAGAGTATTCCTTCAGTGACTTTGATAGTATCGGGACGGTCATCGTGGATGAAGCTCATCACATTTGTGCTAAGGTCTTTAGCCAAAGTCTTTTCAAGATGTGTCCTCGTCATATCTTTGGACTGTCCGCAACACCTGTCCGAAAGGATGGTCTAAGCAAGGTGCTTCATTGGTTCATGGGTCCAACATTTTTCGCAGTTGAACGCCAGAATCAAGAACAAGTTGAAGTTTTTTCCGTTCAATATGAGTGTCCAATGTTTAAAAACCCACCACCCTGTACACGAAATGGACAATTGTCACTTGTCAACATGATCACGGAACTTGTCGAACATAGAGATCGTAACAAGATGCTCGTCAGTCTAGTAAAAAAGGCTTCACAGGGGACCAGGCAACTCCTGGTACTAAGCGATCGACGACAACATTGTGAATTTCTCCATCAGTGTTTTCCGAAAAGTTCAGGTCTCTACATGGGGGGTATGAAAGAAGCTGATCTCGAAGCATCATCGAAGAAGAAGATCATCTTCGCAACTTTCAGTCAAGCCCACGAAGGTTTGGACATTCCAACTCTTGATACAGTCATATTGGCTACTCCCAAGTCTGACATTCAACAGTCTATAGGACGTGTCATGAGAGAGACACCCGGTAAGAATAACAATCCACACATCTATGACATCGTCGACCACTGGTCTATACTGTTTGCCATGTACAAGAAAAGATTGCGAGTCTATAAACAAGGTGGTTTCAAAATCGACGCAGTCGAGGACAAGGAAGAAGTGAACCCGTTTCAGGGTAAGTGTCAATTTTTATAATCTACACATCTAATAGATATGTCTGGTGCACTCATTCAACTTGTTTCCAAGGGTGCTCAAGATGTCTATTACATGAGTGGTGAAGGAACCTCCCTTTTCACGTCAAAGTATACGAGACATACAAACTTTGCTCAGGCTCCTAAACTCATTAAAGAGTTTTCACTGGCTGAAGATTCGTGTGTCATTCCCACGAATGGTGATCTACTCACAGGTCTATGGTTTGAAGGTACGAACCTCGTTGAAGGGTTCCAGGGTTCGACGATTGATCTGTACATCGGTGGTCAACGAGTCGATTCTCAACCCTTTGACTTTATGAGTGACGTTTATCAGAATTACCTTGCAGATACCTACACAAAGTCTCAGGAGATTAACAATAAGTGTTCCGTCAACAACACGAACTTTATCCCATTGACCTTCTTTTTCAACAACAAAAGTTCCTACATTCCCATGGTGGCTCTTCAATATCACCAGGTGGAAGTTCGAGTCAACTTTCAACAAAACATGGATATACCCTTTTCCGCCAAGCTGTATGGTAACTACGTATACTTGGATGCTCCAGAACGGAAACGATTTACGTCGACCAAATTGGATTTTATCATCACACAGACACAGACAATCAAGGAGAAGTTGATACCGGGCTACAATGACTATGATCTTTCTCAATTCAATCACCCAGTGAAGTCACTCTTCTTTGGGATACCCACAAAATCCAGTAACGTGATCGAAGATCGATTCACCTTTGACTCTGCCGATATTTTATTGAACGGTACACATCTTTTCGAGGCTATGACACCGACCTATTTTCACACAGTACAAAACTATTTTCATTCCGACTTTGGTATTTCTGCATTTCATGAATTGTACAACACACCGTTCTATACTCGGTACTATGCATACCATTTCTGTACGAACGCTTCAGACTATAAGTCTACCGGTTCATGTAACTTCAGTCGTTTAGATAATGCCCGGCTACAGGTTCGCGATGCTGTTCTCGGTACTGAGCGAACAGGTGAAGACATTCGTGTTTATGCTGTGAACTATAACGTGCTGCGTATCCAGGACGGAATGGCCGGAATTTTATTCGGAAACTAATATAGTAAACCATGGTTGGTAAAACACCCCAAGTTCGAGAAATCGTCTACAACGTTCTCGATGATAGCGGTGAACGAACGGTCATCGCCAAGGGTGCTACGACGGTCGATGTTGGTGACACGAGGGAACTCTTCACGAGAACGTCGAATTTAGAAGCTTTCACTACCAACAACTTCTCGAACATCACTGTCGCACAGAGTAATATCCTACAATTGGAGAACTTTTTGGGGGGTGTAATTGTCGGGGGTGGTATACAAAATATTTATAGCCCACTTCTCCTGACGTTACAAAGTGATCACGCTGACAATGTTGACCGTATCGAAGTACTTGAAGAAGTACACCTTTCCAACAGCCTCATCGTTTCAAATAATTTTTCGAATATAACCGTCTTACAGGAAATCATAGATTCTAATATTGGGCGCATCGATGGTGTAGTCGCAGACCAGTTGTCCAACACTATCATTCTCGATGGGACGTTTTCGAATGTTAGCATCTTACAGGGGAACGACGCCAATAATTTTTCCAATATATCTGAACTACAAACAACTATTCAGCCAGCTCTTACCGCTCTTCAAGAAGGGCAGGCATTGCAGGATGATGTCAGTGATCTGAAAAATCGTATTACAACCACGAGTAATATCGTTCTAGGATCCGGATCCGGTCAGGATCGTGTCGGTGTACAAGCTACCGTATTGGGTATTACATCCGGACGTAATATCGGTGATTATTCTATTGGTATAGGCTTTAATTCACAAAATTACTCAACGGAAGAGTTGGGAGATAATACGGATCGATCGACGGTTATAAATGCCACTGGTAATCAACTTAATGCGATTAGACGAGATACACTCGTTATTGCACCCATACAAACTGATGATAGTAACACCATCAACATCATGGGCTATAACGACCTTACAAAGGAAGTTGTACAGTCTACCCTTCTACGAGGCATCGACGGGAACGTCCACGCGACGACCAACATCAGTGTCAACAATGATACGATCCTGTTTGAGACCAACGGTAATGGTTCGTTTGGTGGTGACATCGAAATTGCAGGAACTGTGGAAGTGGGTGGGACGTCTTCGTTTACGGGTGCTATGCAGGTAGACGATACCTTAGAAATTGCGGACACGTCGTCCTTCGGTGGTGACATGACCATCGATGCGAATGCCTTTGTGTACGGTCAGAGTTTTGTCGTACGTAACGGCCTCGCGGATAAAATCAAACTTCATAATGACGGAACTGGATCCTTCTTAAGCGATGTAGATATTGGTGGAAATCTAGAAGTTGGTGGAACGTCTTCGTTTACGGGTGCTATGCAGGTAGACGATACCTTAGAAATCGCGGGTACGTCGTCATTCGGTGGGGATATGACCATCGATGCGAACGCCTTCGTATACGGCCAGAGTTTTGCGATGTATGACGGTACAGCTGAAAACGTATACATCCACAACGATGGTAACGCTTCGTTCGCGGAGGCTATTACAGCGAAAAATATCAATTGTAATGAGACCCTTGACGTTTTTGATTCGTTTCGGATGGTGGATGGTTCAACTGCAAAAGCAACCATCAACAAAATAGGTCAGTCTTCCTTCGCTGGTAAGATGCAGATTAACAATGCACTCGACGTACAAGGTCATTCTTCATTTTTTGGTAGTGTTGAAGTTGCTTCGGGTACCGCGTCATTCGGTGGACCCGTTATCGTGAATAGCACGTCGAGCTTCACCGGTGTAGCGAATTTCGAAGATGACATTTCCATGACCGGTGAGAGTTTCAAGATGTTTGATGGTACAACTGAAAACATATACATCCGTAACGATGGGAACGCCTCGTTCGCGGAGGCTATTACCGCGAGTAATATCAACTGTGACCATACCCTCGACGTTTTTAACTCGTTTCGGATGGTGGATGGTTCAACTTCAAATGTAACCATCAACATACTAGGTCAGTCTTCCTTCGCTGGTAAGATGCAGATCAACAACACTCTGGATGTGAATAATACACTGACGATCGGAACTGACACTGTAACCATAGATCCGTCGGCTACCGAAGAAGTGGTCATACAGGGGGGTATTTATATAAGGAATGGAACCAAACCTCAAAATCTTAATGCATCAATAACACGGGGGGGTGTAGCATTTTTTAGACAAGATGTAAGTTCGGGTGGTAACGCGTCCTTCGGGGGGAGTTTAAAGGTTGTTAGTACCACGGAACTCAATGACTCATTGACTATAAAGGATGATAATGGTAGCACAAAAGCATCTATAAGTTCGGGTGGTAACGCCTCTTTTGCGGGGAGTTTAAAGGTTGTTAAGGCCACGGAACTCAATAACTCATTGACTATAAAGGATGATAATAATAGCACACAAGCATCTATAGGTGCGAGTGGTAACGCATCTTTCGGTGGGACTTTACAGGCTTCTGGTTCTCTATCTGGTACGTCTGGGTCTTTCAGTAGTTCCCTGCAGGCATCCGATTTCATCATCCCTTCGGATAGACGTTTTAAGACGGAAATCATTCATATTCCCAACGCACTCGAAAAGGTTAAACAGATTTCGGGGTGTACCTACATGATTAATGATAAACCTTCGGTCGGTGTTATCGCACAGGAAGTTCTAAAGATTCTCCCAGAAACTGTACATACGCGGGATGATGGCTATTATGCCGTCTCTTATCATGGTCTCATTGGTCTATTGATTGAGGCAGTCAAGGAACTTTCCGAAAAGGTTAAGTAAACATTTCTTTTTTCCCGCGAATATTACATACTCGTGGCAAAAACGAATTACATTCTATAAATTTCAAATTCATCTGAAGGGAACATTCTACGTGCGATACCTAAAGCTTTTTTTTCTTCTTCATTTACGAGACGCTCTCCGTGAGTATCGAACAAACTTGGCACTTGTATAACCCGTTTATGTGCTTCATCCACAGTCATCAATTTATCTTTATATTCACCTTTTAGACAAATACGGTAAAGAGTATTCTTTTCTCTGTGAATTAAGTTTTCATTATTACGTTCGATCATAAATCCCACACTTTTTCTTTTTGTATCCTTTGTAGCAATATAATGCCATAAAAATCCGTCACTCGGAATGTCAAACTCATTTACATTCCACCCTTTTTTATCATACCTTGTAACAATTTTACCTTCATCATTATCATAGTATTTAAAAAAACTCTTATTATCTTCCTCTGCCCATGTGAGATATATACGTTTACCGGGAGCATCGGCGTTTGTATGCCAAAAACACTCCGCATTTGGTGGATAATAAAATGTACCTCTATGCACAACATTTTTCACGTCATAGTGTTTTTTAAGTATACACGCTATACGATGAATTATTTCACCACAAAATCCTTTATTGTAATGTACCCTATTCGAATATTGTGGGAACGCGAAATTCCCATTATGATAGATTCCCGCATCGATTATTGATTGTAACGCTTCAAATTCCTTGTCAGGATCCTCTGACTGCTTTTTATTAGGGTCAAAACCATGAAACTTGTAATATTCAGGACCCTCACACCAATTTACTTTATCAAGTTCATTCAGTTCTTCTTTTAAAATCTCCAGCATATGTTGAATATGATTGTTATTCTTAAACCACATTTGTTATACTCATACGATGAGTATAATAAATGGGAAATTTTCATTTAACGATCTAAAGTATCCATCAACGCGAGTGTCAATACACCAACAATGAAAAACATAACGACATAGTTACACTCTGTATCTTCCACAGTCCCTGGTTTCGTCTGGGGCACCACGACCTTCTTTGGTCTGGGTGGGGGAGCGACAGGCTCCTCCTCGATTGGACAGTAGCCTATCATTTATATTATACCTAAAGATTAATTTCAGTCTTCTTCTTCCTTCTCTTACGACCAGAGCTTCCAGCGACATTCACCTCCTTCACTTCACCACCCGTGGATTCTCCTGATATCGAAATGATGTCCGAAACATTGTCATCATCGGCCATCATGGGTGGATCTTCCCTGACAGACTCCAGGGGTTTCGTGTTCATGGGTGGAGGAGGTGGCATCATGATACCACCCATCAGACTGGAAATGTCCACACCAGGACCCTTCATCTCGTAGGGGCCGTCACCAGAATCCTGTGTGGGCTGCTGGGCCTGGGACGCTGTGTTCTGGACCGCGGACATCATGTTCTTGACCAGGTCGGGGTTCTGCTTCAAGACGTCGTTCATGTTGGGAATGGCAGCCTTAAACATACTGTTCGTCAAGTGGAACATCATCGCGGAACCACCCAACATCATGATCAACTTCACCTCGGGGGCGACGTTCACCTTGTTCCTGTACTTCACGTAGAGTTCTTCAAAGACGGTATCGTAATCCTCAACCGACTCCATCACGGATTCCGACCAACCCTCGAGCTGAATCTCGAAGGGGTTATAGCGTTTATTGAGAAACTCTAGACCCGTCACACAAGCTACCAACATACGACGCGAAAACCGCACCGACTGGTCTACTTCGATACCATACGTGATACGTTTCACCTCTGTGCGAATTTCATCCACACCAGAGTACATGTTTAGACGCTTGTTGGTGTTGACACCCTTCTTCTCCAGGCGTGCCAACTTGTTCAGAAGATCAGCCTTTTCCTCGTCGATCGAGTTGTAGCCCTTCGAAGGTTCTTCTTCTTGTGTGAATGTTTCACCAACCTCTTCCTCCTGGAAGTCATCATATTCACCATAGTCAATTTCTTCAGCGGGGGGTCTCACAGGGGCTGACTGCTTGTTTGGATTCGCGAAGGCGTCAATCTCTTCCTGGTGCTGAACCGGAGGAGGCCTTGACGCGTGCATGGGTCGTGGTCTGGGTTTTGGTCGCGAAGGAGGAGCGATATGGATCTCATCCATCAACGCCTGCTCATTCTCGTCGAGTTTAAGAATCTCAGCATCACCTCGTTCGAGGATAATCTCTTCGTCCATCTACTCTCTATGATGAAACTAAACCAGTATCTTTAACGCACTTGATTAAAAAAATGTTACATACTAGTAAATGAAGTTCAACCGCAACACTATCCTGGTCATCCTCAGCCTCGTCGCCATCGGATTCCTGATCCGTCGTACCGCACTCAGCTGCTACCAGCCCAGGTCGATTGAGATAAAGCCCATCAATGAAGATTCTCTCTTCGACCTCGAGCACAAGCTCGAATGTGCCCCTGGTCACACCAAGGATGGGAGCACGTACACCAAGTCCCTGACACCCGGTGGTCTCTGTAAGTCCGAACAACTCGTTCGTGACCAGGCCAACTATGCCATCGTAGGCGGAATCGGTGGATCTTTAATCTAAGCGTATTGTAAATGACTACGGTCACGGCTGTACGCCCAGATGTTCCCGACTTCGACTACGAGTACCACACCATTACTGTCGATACGATCGGTCAGTCGAGTGCTAACACGTTCACGGCGTACCTCAACACACCACTTCGGAACGTCGTTCAGGCCCGACTGTTGGGTGCTCGGATTAACACGGTGTACACCACCGAACATTGTTATGTTTCGATCCAAGAACTCGACAGTAATTTTGCTGACAGGGCAGCCAAGGATCCACCTCTTTCCGCGTCTTCGCAACCAGGACTTTCTATCCTACGAAACTCCTTCGCCAGTATCGTGAGTGGTTCTTCGGCCACTTCGGGTGACCAGGTACTCTCCTTCAAGGATGACTATCTCGTCGCTCAACAGTATTTGTACCCCCTTCCAACTCTCGATCGCCTCACGTTCCGTATCCTCGATGAGGATGGGAACACGATCACCAACCCCGGCTCCGCAGGTAATAACTTTTTTGTCATTCGCTTCGTATGCAAAAAGTCGAACTTAAAATAACCTTTCCTTATTGTAACTATGTCATCCGGTATAGTGAAGCTCATCGCCATCGGTGCTCAAGATGAACATATCATGGGAAAGCCTGAAATATCTTTTTTCAGTTCGACGTTTAAAAGACACTCCAACTTTTCACAGACCGTCGAAAAACAAACGATACAGGGTGCTGTGAATGGTAATTCCATGTCAACCATCCGCTTCGAGAAGACTGGTGATCTTCTCGGCTACACATATTTCACCATAGATGACAACAACGCGTCTCTCGATCACCCAGATTGGACGAAGCTCATCGACTACGTCGAACTCTTGATCGGTGGACAGGTTATTGATACACAGGATTCCATCTTTACCGAAAAGATTGCCATCGACACCTTCGCCAACAACGTTTCGAAGAGTTCCAATGGGACGCACCCGGGTATCAGTGCCCGATCCTATTTTTACCCACTCCGATTCTTCTTCTGTGAAAGTCCCCAGAATGCGTTACCACTGGTGGCGTTGAATTATCACAATGTCGAAATCCGTATTCATTGGGGTCCGGAAGCGGCTAACTATCAATGGACTGCTTACAGTAACTATTACTATCTCGACAATGAAGAACGAGGTGCTTTCGCCACACGTGATCACGACATGCTCATCTTCCAGGTACAGAAGAATATTCCGAGCAACGAAACGATACAGGACCTTCATTTCAATCATCCAGTCAAATACATCGCGAGTTCCAACACGAGCAACTATAGTGCGTTGACAGCCTATGACAACAAGGTCAAGGTGACCATCAACGGTGTCGACATCGATGGCTTCAAGTGGGCCCGTCCACACTTTATCGAAGTGATGAACTATTACCACACAAACTTTGTCACGTCTCCCGACTTTTTCTTATTCTGTTTCTGTCTGACCACGAGTTTGATGCAACCGACGGGTACGTTGAATTTCAGTCGTCTCGACAGTGCTAAGATCTTCAGCGATCGTTTACCCATCAAGGATCCAGTGTACGCCGTCAACTATAACATATTGAAAATCTCCAACGGTGTCGCCGGTCTCCTCTATGCCAATTAAAATACCATGCTATAGTAAATGGTGAAGAACTTGAACACTATTGATCGGGGGACCAAGATCAGGTTGGGTCGCTGGCACAATGATGACCAGGCCGATAACACGATCGTGATCAATGCGTCGGATACACCAATCAATGCGAGTAACGCGAATGCTCTCTACATGAAACCTATTCGGTCGGATCCATCCAATAACACGTTGATGACTGGTTTCGATCCAAACACGTATGAAATTGTGAATACAGGACTCAGACGTGACGACGTTGCTCCTCGAGAAGTGGATTACTATGCAAACATTGGTAATACGTTCACGAGCACAATCAAGTTTGAAGGTGATACATCACTCACGACGGAAGGTGTTGTTGGTATAGCCAACGTTCAACCCATTCATACATTGGACGTCGGAACAAAGTTTTACGTTGATGAGAATGGTGCCAACGTTCTCACTGTTTTGGGAGATACCTACGTACAAGATGATGTCGTCATAGGTGGCAACCTTGACGTGAGGGGTACACTGACATCCATCAATACTGAAAATACAACCATCAAGGATGCCATCATAGAATTAGGAAAGGGGAACACGTCGTCGGATATCGGCATCATCATGGATCGCCCCGATACAAATGTTGTCATGGGGTATCGCGATACTGTCGATGAGTTTGTCATCGCACACACGACGAGTAGTTCAACAAGTTCCACCATTACCCCATCATCGGAACTCATCGATGCTCGTATCCATGGTCGTCTACACGTGAACTCCAACTTGACGGTCGATACAGATACGTTGCACGTGGATGCTATCCGTGATCGCGTCGGTATTAACACTCTAACCCCTCAAACGGACCTTGATGTTGTGGGGAGTGCACATGTACACTCCGATTTTAATGTTGATACAGACACCCTATTTGTTGACGCCTCGACGGATAGAGTCGGTATCAATACGTTGACTCCATCCACAGACTTCCATGTTGAAGGCGAAACCTACGTATCCGGTAATGTCACCGTAGACACAGATACCTTCCATGTAGACACAGTCAACGATCGTGTGGGCATCAACACACTGAACCCAACAACAGACTTTCACGTCGAAGGGGACACCTACGTTTCTGGGAATGTGGATGTCCAAACAAATCTGAACGTCCTCACGGATGCGGTGGTCACCGGTAATGTTGATGTTCAAACGGATCTTAACATCATCGGAAACGTTTATGCAACCTCTAATATTGTCACGACTGGAAACGTGGATGTTCAAACGAATCTAAACGTCGCGACGGATGCCATCGTCAGCGGGAACGTTGATGTTCAAACGGATCTCAATGTTGTGGGTAATGCCTACGTATCTTCCAATGCTGTCGTCACCGGGAATGTTGATGTCCAATCTGAACTCAATGTACTTGGAAATGCTGAGATTCAAACAGATCTCACTGTCGTTGGGAACGCCTATGTGTCTTCGAACGCTATCGTCACAGGTAATGTGGATGTCCAAACCGATCTCAATGTCGTGGGTAATGCCTATGTGTCTTCAAACGCTATCGTCACTGGCAACGTTGACGTTCAAACAGATCTCAATGTTGTGGGCAATGCCTATCTAACTTCTAATGCCATTATCACTGGGAATGCCGACGTTCAGACGGATCTTAACGTCGTGGGTAATGCCTATTTAACTTCAAATGCCATTGTGTCTGGAAATGTTGATGTCCAAACGAACCTGAACGTCGCGACAGATGCTATCGTCACTGGTAACGTGGACGTTCAGACAGACCTCAATGTTGTGGGTAATACCTATTTATCTTCTAATGCCATTGTCACCGGGAACGTGGAT
>Ga0181600_10002669_pt1 | contig 13660 bp, 15 predicted proteins | sample 041ome_2_FD_132982 | JGI IMG/M metagenome (GOLD analysis project Ga0181600, IMG submission 132982) | Coastal salt marsh microbial communities from the Groves Creek Marsh, Skidaway Island, Georgia - 041406US metaG (megahit assembly) | ecosystem: Environmental > Aquatic > Marine > Intertidal zone... | reverse complement strand
ATGAACACCACAAAGGCACTGACCGCCAATAAGATGTTGTTCATCACCAGCCCGCTTTCGCGGCTGACCATGCTGAAGACGCCCTTTGCCTCCATCGCTTGGACGCGCGCGGCATAAAGCGTCAGCGCGCCGCCCATGAAGACTGCCAAAATCATCAAGATGAATACGCCACGCTCGGGGTCGTTGGCGAAGGCATGCACCGATGTGATCACCCCAGATCGCACGATGAATGTGCCAATCAACGAAAAGCCAAAGGCCATGATCGCCAACAAAATCGTCCAGCTTTTCAGCGCTTCACGCTTTTCCACCACGATGGCCGAATGCAGCAGCGCTGCGGCCAATAGCCAAGGCATGAAGCTGGCGTTTTCCACCGGATCCCAGAACCAAAAGCCGCCCCAGCCCAGTTCGTAATAGGCCCACCAGCTGCCAAGCGCGATGCCGATGGTCAAAAACACCCACGCCGCCAGCGTCCATGGGCGCACCCAGCGCGCCCATGCCGCATCAACGCGCCCCTCGATCAGGGCGGCCACGGCAAAAGAAAACGCCATCGACAGCCCCACATAGCCCAAATACAAAAAGGGCGGGTGAAAGGCCAAACCGGGGTCTTGCAGCAGCGGGTTCAGATCTTGGCCATCAAACGGCGGCACCGCAAGGCGCAAAAACGGGTTCGATGTGAACAAAATAAAGGCCAAAAACGCCACCGAGATCGAACCTTGCACCCCCAGCACCCGGGCCTTCAAGGTGGGCGGCAAGTTGTTGCCAAACCACGCGGCGGTTGCGCCAAACAGCGCCAAAATCAGCACCCACAGCAGCATCGAGCCCTCGTGGTTGCCCCAAACACCCGAGATTTTGTAGATCATCGGTTTGGCCGAATGGCTGTTCAGCACCACCAGCTTTAGGCTGAAATCTGATGTCACGAAGGCATAGGTAAGCGCAGCAAAGGAAAACGCAATCAGCAAGAAATGCGCGTTGGCCGCCGGTTCGGCAACAGCCATCCAGCCAGGCAAACGCCGATGCGCGCCAATAAGGGGAACAACCGTCTGCACAATGGCAACGACGAAGGCGAGGACGAGGGCAAAGTGACCGAGTTCTGTAATCATGCCCCAAGTATAGATGTTATGAACAGGCAGGCAAATGCGATTCCTACCCCCCTGTTCAACTTGTCGCAATCAGCGCCGCCCGGCCCCTGTGTTTTGCCACTGCTGCAAGACGGGGTTATCGGCAGGCTCTAGCGCCTGCAACGCCAGCTGGGCATCGGTGCCCGTATCGGCCAAGGCCACAGGCACGGCAGGTGCGCCACCCAAACCATGGTGTGCGGCCCCAGCCTGCCGGGCAAGGGCTGCGCGAAACTCGTGCCCTTTTTGCTGATGGCGCGCCCCAAAATAAAAGCTGACGATCACCCCCAACAACCACCACAGCGGTTCGGGCACAGTGGCCAGCCCCGCCATACGCTGCGCAAACCACGCAGGCGCCACCATGGCGGCCACGAACAATGCCGCAGTGCCAAGCGCGAACAACGGCCGGGGAAGGCGGTTCAAACCATCCATGGCCCGATCAAAGGCGCTGCGTTGGGGCTGGCCAAATTCGGCGGCAAATTGCGCCAAGGCCGCGCCTTGCAGCGCCGAGGCGCGGGCATCTGCGCCCTCGGGGTTGGGGCGCAGCAAATCGGCGGTGTCGCGCAGCAGGTTGCGCCCCCCCCAAACACCATATCCAAAACCGATGTGATCAATGCCATGCCGCCACCCTTGCGTTGAACTGTGCCTGCGACAGGTGAAACCGGGGCTGCATAAACGCCTCGGCGCGGTGAATCCACCCGCCCTTGCCGCCTTGTTTGTTGCGCACGAATTTTCGGCTGGCGGGGCGCAGATCGGCCAGACGAAAATAATAATTGCGCCGCGCTGCGCCATAGGCATCGGCCAACAGCCCGCAGTGCTGCGCCATCGCCACGGCCGCCGCCGCGGTTTTGGGGCCGATCACCCCATCCACCTGCAAGCCCTGCCCCATATCCACCAAAAGACGCTGCAAAATGCGCACGGCATTGGCCCCTGCATTGACAAACATATCAAAAACCGGGGGCAGCAGGCCAATATTTGGCGCATGGAAATACTGCGCCACCAAAACCGCCTGCGCCGCGTCAGCGCTAAGCGCTGCAATATCGGCGCGGGTGATCTGGCCATCGCCTGTCAGATCCTGCCCAAACCGGCGCCAAGTGGCCAAGGTTATGCCGTATTTCGTGGCACCGCCCGGGTCGTCTGGGTCGTCGACGAACCCGCCTTCGCGCGCAATGATCTGGCGCGCCATTTCCGCAATCTGCTGCATCATTGCCCCTTTGCTTTTGGTGAGCAAACGGTGCGCAGCGCGGGTTAAAGCCGTGTTTAGCTATCGTTCGGTTCTTTATAAACGCCTTGCGCCTTCAGCGCGTCCACCACTTCTTTTGGCATGTATGTTTCATCATGTTTTGCCAATATTTCAGAGGCTTCAAAGACACCGTTGATGTATTTTCCAGTGCCCACCATACCCTGATTTTCGGCAAACAAATCGGGTAAGATACCCGTAAACACAACCGGCACAGTGGCCCCACCATCGGTGACGTTGAACTGCACAGTTTCGCCTTGCCCGCGCACGATGCTGCCCTCTTCGACCAGCCCGCCAATGCGGAACACCTCGGTTGGGCTGGGGGGGTCTGCCATCACTTGGCTTGGGGCGCGGAAAAAATTGATGCCGTCACGCATGGCATAGCCAATCAACCCGGTTGAAATGATCAACGCAACGAATGTCAGCGCGATGATTTGTATGCGGCGTGTCTTTTTCAGCGATTTCATCGCATCCTCACTTGGCTGTGCACCTACCCATGGCCCTTTGCGGACCTTGGCCAAACATATCGGCAGCATTGGGCCCCAGCGCAAGCCCTGCCGCCGCCAAATGCGGCAATTGGCCTTTCAAGACCACCAGCTTAGGCTTGGGTAAAGCGCACCTCGCGGCGCAAAAACTGTGTGGCGCGGTCAGATACGCGGCGCGGATCGCCGGTTGTGAGGTATTTTTCCTCTTGGCCCGTGCCGCGCATGCTGGGATGGCGCTGCAGATAGTCGGCCAAGCTTTCGGCCACCAAATTGGCCTGGCTGAACACCATCACATCGGCGCCCAACGCATCTTGAAACACGGTTTCCATCAGCGGGTAATGCGTGCAGCCCAAAATTGCGGCTTGCGGCGTGGGCATTTTGCGTTTGAGCGCATCAACATGGCTGCGCACCAAGGCTTCGGCCAAAATCAGATCGCCCTCTTCGATGGCATCGACCACCCCACCGCAGGCCTGGGCCTCGACATCGACGCCAATGGCGCGAAACGCCAGTTCGCGCTGAAAGGCACGGCTGGCCACGGTGGCGGGCGTGGCAAACAGCGCCACGTTCTTCACCGCCACTTCGCGGGGCGGGCTGTTATCGCCCCATTGCCGTTCTGTCAGCGCCTCGATCAACGGCACAAACACCCCCAGCACGCGCTTGTCGCGGGGCACCCAGCTTTCTTGCATCCGCCGCAACGCCGCCGCGCTGGCGGTATTGCAGGCCAAAATCACCAGATCGCAGCCTTCATCCCACATCCGGCTAACCGCGCTGCAGGTTAGGCCGAAAATATCGTCGCTATCGCGCACCCCATAGGGGGCGTGCAGGTTATCGCCAAAGTAAACAAAAGGAACCTCTGGCAAACGCTTGCGCGCTGCCTCTAGCACCGTCAGGCCGCCCAGGCCCGAGTCGAAAATGCCAACAGCCATATTTTCCGCCAAATCACCCGCTTAGGCGCGGTATTTTTCCTCGAATTCGAAGCCGTAGCTTTGCGTATCTAGCGGCTTTGGCGACAAGTCATAGGTGGCTTTGCGCAGAAAATCCATCATCGCTTTTGAATCATGCGCGCGCGCGTCGATTTCCGCCTGCGCGATGGGTTTGCCGATCACCACCCGCACCGGGGTATCGACACGGGCGCGAAACTCTTTGATCAACAGCCCCATGCGCAATGTGGTATGCAGATGGCTGGCCAATTGGAACAAGCGGCTGGTATGGCCATCGAAATACACCGGCACCACGGTGGCCCGTGATTTTGCCACCATCCGCGCGGTAAAGGCGCGCCAGCCCGGATCCATCGGCTGCGCGAATGGGCGCGCCGCGGTTGATACGGTGCCGCCGGGGAAAATACCAATCGCCCCCCCGCCCCAAGATAGCGCAGCGCCTCTTTGCGGGTGTCTAGGTTAAGCTGCACCGCCTCTTTGGTGGCATCAAAGGAAATGGGCAAAATCACCCGGTTGATATCTTCAGCCTTGCGAAACACATGATGCGCCATGATCCGAAAATCGCCGCGCACGGTGGCCAGCATATGGCCCATCATCAGCCCATCCAAAATACCGTAGGGATGGTTTGCAATCAGGATCAAAGGGCCGTTGGCAGGAATATGCGACAGGCTGCCCCCCATCACATCCAGCGTCAGGCCATAGCGTTCGACCATCACTTGCCAAAAATCGCGGCCCTGCGCCACGTCTTGCTCGTAGCCCTGCGCGCGGCGGATCAGGCTGTAACGGCCTGTGACATTTTCCAACACCCGTATCAGGGCGCGCCCACCTTTCGAGCTGGCAGAATGCGCATAGCTAATATCGCGGGCAATTTTCGGGGGCAGACGCATGGGGCACAATCCAAAACCGGCGTGGCGCAGGAAAACACGCCACCTGTTGGGGTCTGAATGTGCAACAGTTTTGCGACATCTCTATGACACAGATCGCGCCCGCCAGATCACCGCGCGCCTAAAAATACTGCGCCTCGGCCCTTGAGCACAAAAAATTATGCCCTTAATGGCGATAAGGCAGTGCTGGCCGTTACGTCATCGCGGAACATTCTGTGATTATTTTATATTTTTCTCTATAGTGTTAATGCGAACAAGGAATGTGGCGACCATGGATTGGGATAAACTGCGAATTTTTCACGCTGTTGCCGATGCAGGCAGCCTGACCCACGCGGGCGATGCCCTGCATCTTAGCCAATCGGCCGTCAGCAGGCAGGTGCGCGCGCTGGAAGAAAGCCTGAACACCACCTTGTTTCACCGCCACGCCCGCGGCCTGATTTTGACCGAACAGGGCGAGTTGCTGTTTGACGCCACATCCGCCATGGCCAAACGGCTAGAGGCGGCATCGGCCCGCATTCGCGACAGCGAAGACGAGGTTTTTGGCGAATTGCGCGTCACCACCACCACGGGCTTTGGCAGCTTGTGGTTGGCCCCGCGCCTGCCCGCGCTATACGAGAAATACCCAGATCTAAAGATCGAATTGATGCTGGAAGAGCGGGTGCTGGATTTGCCCATGCGCGAGGCAGATGTGGCCATTCGCATGAAGGAACCCAGCCAAGCCGACTTGATCCGCAAGCGCCTGATGGCGGTGAAAATGCGCCTTTATGCCTCGCATGCCTATATCGAACGCAGCGGCATGCCCACGGTGCCCGATGACCTGCGCCACCACCGGCTGATTTGCCAAAACCCCACCTCGGCGCAGGTTGGCGCGGGCGCGCAGCTGGTGCAAACCCTGATGGCCCATCAGCCCCGCTCTACCCTGACGGTGAACAACTACTTTGGGGTTTTGCAGGCGGTGTTGCACGATTTGGGAATTGGCGTTTTGCCCGACTATCTGACCCAAGATTTTCCCGATCTGGTCGAGGTATTGCCCGAAGTCGAATCAACCGATGTGCCGGTGTTTTTGGCCTATCCCGAAGAACTGCGACACTCAAAACGTGTTTCAGCCTTTCGGGAATTCGTGCAAGACGAGATTATTGCCTATCGCAAACGGGTGAAAGATCAGGCAGTTAGCCAATAAATTAAGCAAGCCATGCATTCGCTGCATACCGGGCATGCTGCACCTGCGGCATGTTTTTTCTTGATTGGACAGGAACAGATACCTAATTCGGCACGTGACGGTGGTGACGACTAGTTTCTCATCATCTTCATACCTCCCTGTTGGACTTCGGCCGAGCTTAGCGCTCGGCCTTTTTTTTGGCCTTGACCCGGGCAAAGCGCGGGGCGGTGGCGCAACGGTCTTTTTTGTCTTGCCTCTTTCCCAATCCGCGCCCTTCCGCTATGACCCGCGCAACCGCGCAGCCTATGGGGAACCACATGCAAGAACCCGCCATCACGCCCGACCTGATTGCCGCTCATGGCTTAAAGCCCGACGAATACGAGCGCATTCTAGAGATCATCGGTCGCGCGCCCAGTTTCACCGAGCTTGGTATTTTCTCGGCCATGTGGAACGAGCATTGTTCTTACAAATCGTCGAAAAAATGGCTGCGCACCCTGCCCACCAGCGGCCCACAGGTCATCTGCGGCCCTGGTGAAAATGCCGGCGTTGTGGATATTGGCGATGGTCAGGCCGTGGTGTTCAAAATGGAAAGCCACAACCACCCCAGCTATATCGAACCCTATCAGGGCGCGGCCACGGGTGTGGGCGGTATTTTGCGCGATGTATTCACCATGGGTGCGCGCCCGATTGCGGCGATGAATTCGCTATCCTTTGGGCAGGTCGATCACCCGAAAACCCGCCAGCTTGTGCATGGTGTGGTCGAGGGTATCGGCGGCTATGGCAATTGCTTTGGCGTGCCCACCGTGGGCGGCGAGGTGCGTTTCCACCCCGCCTACAACGGCAACTGTCTGGTCAATGCCTTTGCGGCGGGCTTGGCCGATGCCGATAAAATCTTCTATTCCGCGGCCTCGGGCGTGGGAATGCCTGTTGTTTATCTGGGCGCCAAAACCGGGCGCGATGGTGTTGGCGGCGCCACGATGGCCAGTGCCGAATTCGATGACACGATCGAAGAAAAGCGCCCCACCGTTCAGGTTGGTGACCCGTTCACCGAAAAGCGCCTGATGGAAGCCTGCCTCGAGCTGATGCAAACCGGTGCGGTGATTTCCATTCAAGATATGGGCGCCGCAGGCCTGACATGTTCGGCCGTAGAAATGGGCGATAAAGGCGGGCTTGGCATCAAGCTGCAGCTTGACGATGTGCCCCAGCGCGAGGCCAATATGACGGCCTATGAGATGATGCTTTCGGAAAGCCAAGAGCGCATGTTGATGGTGCTGCGCCCCGAAAAAGAGGCCCAAGCACGCGCCGTTTTTGAAAAATGGGATCTGGATTTTGCCATCGTGGGCGAAACGATCCCCGAAGACCGCTTTCTGATTTTGCACAAAAATCAGGTGATGGCGGATTTGCCGCTCTCGAAACTGTCCTCGTCAGCCCCCGAATACGACCGGCCTTGGGTGCCCACCCCTGCCGCAGAGCCGCTGCAAGATGTGCCCGCAATCGACCCGATCGATGGGCTAAAGGCGCTGCTGGCCACGCCCAACTATGCGGCCAAGCAATGGGTTTACGAACAATACGACTCGATGGTGATGGCCGACAGCCTGCGCACCCCCGGCTTGGGCGCGGGCATTGTGCGCGTGCACGGCACGGACAAGGCACTGGCCTTCACCTCGGATGTTACGCCCCGCTATGTGCGCGCCAACCCCATCGAGGGCGGCAAGCAAGCCGTGGCCGAGGCCTATCGCAACCTCGTGGCCGTGGGCGCACGGCCCTTGGCCACAACCGATAACCTGAATTTTGGCAATCCGGAAAAACCCGAAATCATGGGTCAATTCGTGGGCGCCATTCAGGGCATTGGCGCCGCCTGTCTGGCGCTGGATACGCCCATCGTTTCCGGCAATGTCTCGCTTTACAACGAAACCGATGGCCAGCCCATTCTGCCCACCCCCACCATCTGCGCCGTGGGGCTGATTGACACGCCAGAACAGGCCATTTTGGGCACCGCCCGCGATGGTCACGTGGCGCTGCTGATTGGCGAAACCGCCGGGCATCTGGGCCAATCGGCCCTGTTGGCCGAGGTGTTCAACCGCGAAGATGGCGACGCGCCCGCCGTGGATCTGGACGCAGAAAAGCGCAATGGCCAGTTTATCTTGGACAACCACGCCCTGATCACCGCCTGCACCGATCTGGCAGATGGCGGTTTGGCCATGGCCGCCTTTGAAATGGCCGAGGCCGCAGGTGTTGGCATTGTCTTGGATGATACGGATATGGGCCAGCTTTTCGGCGAAGATCAGGCGCGCTATCTGGTGGCATGCAACTTTGACAAAGCCGAGGCGCTGATGGTGGCGGCCTCTGGCGCGGGCGTTCCCATTCGCAGCGTTGGCCGCTTTACCGGCGACAGCGTCAAACTGGGCAATGCCGAGGCCCCGCTGGCCGATCTGGCGGCGCTCTATCGTGGCGCTTTTGCCCAAGCCTTGGCCTAATAGCCAAAAACGCGCGCGCGCCCTGCGGCACAAATCGTGGGGCGCGCGCATGGCGATCATCTGGCCTGCCGCTTCTTGCACATAAGGCATCTCAGGTTTACATCTTTCAGCACAGCACAAAACAGGAGCCGCCGATGCCAATGCATGCCCATGAAATCGAAGACCTGCTGCGCCAAACATTTCCGAACGCTCAGATCACCGTGGATGGGAATGATGGCGTGCATATGTCAGCGATGGTGATTGATGAAAGCTTTCGCAGCATGAACCGCGTGCAACAGCAGCGCGCAGTTTACGCGGCACTCAAAGGGGTGATGGACGGGCCAGATGGCGCCCTGCACGCCCTTGCACTGACCACGCGCGCGCCAGACTAGGGGGGTGGGGCCATGCAGCAGTTCAGCATCCCGATCCTGATCGCGCTGATCACCGCTGTGACTGTGGCCATTGCCATTTTGCGCATGCGCGGCGAGCATCACGCAAAACGCGGCTCAAAGCCCGGCACCGGGTTTCACGTTTTGCATTCAAATTACAGCTCGGGTTTGGGGGGTAACAGCACCAGTTGGAAAGTGCCCCGCGACCCACAGGCCTATGCCCGTTCTTTCGTGCCCAAAGGGCACAAAGACTGAACCGTAAAGGGAAAAAACATGAGCGACGCAAAGACACGCATCGAAGACACGATCAAGGCCAATGACGTTGTGCTTTTCATGAAAGGCACCAAATCCATGCCCCAATGCGGCTTTTCGCAGCGCGTGGCAGGTGTTTTGAATTACATGGGCGTGGATTATGCCGATGTAAACGTTCTGGATGATGCTGAAATTCGCCAAGGCATCAAAGAGTTTTCAGATTGGCCCACCATCCCCCAGCTTTATGTGAAGGGCGAATTCGTGGGCGGTTGCGATATCGTGACCGAAATGACCCTGTCGGGCGAGCTGGACACGTTGCTTGATGGCTGCGGCGTGGCCTATTCCAAAGACGCGGCAGATAAAATTCGCGAAGCAAACGCCTGATATAAAAACAAAAAATCAGCCCCACCTGCGGCTGTTTTTTTACCAATTCCCATGCCGTCAGGGCCCCGCGCTATGCGGGGCCTGCGGTTTTGTCTTCCATCTGGGAGGCCAAGGCCTCGGCCCGGGCGGTTAATTCCGCCAAGGTTTCTGCCACCCCTGCGGGCATCACCGGCACCTCGATACGCTCGGGCGGCGGCGGCGGGGCAGATTTTATCTGCGCCAATTCCGCCTCTAGCGTGGCCAGCTTGTCTTGCATACCAGCGGTGCGGTCGGCCAGCATAAGCCCCGCCATCAACAGCATTCGCGCCTCGGGCAGGCGCCCGATCTGGCTGCTTAGCACGCTGGCCTCGGCGTCCAGCATGCCGGCGGCGGCTTGCAAATATTGCTCTTCGCCATCTTGGCACGACACTTCAAAGCTGCGTCCGCCAATACGAATTTCCACCTCAGGCATTGGCTTCCTCCGGCTGGTCGTTTTGCTCTTGCGTCAAAAGCGGGGTGATCGTGGCGATAATGGCATCGGCCTCGGCCATATCGGCGGCGCGGGCGGCGCGCAGGGCCTCTAGCTGGGCCAGCAGCGATGCGTTAATCAAATCTGGCTCGGCCACGCCCGCAAGGGCTGCTTCGCGCAGCGCCTCCATCGAGGCCTGCATCTGCGCGCCCGCCGCGCGCAGGCCTTGCACCTGCGCATCCAAGCTGGTTGCGGTGGCTTGCGCGGCCTCTAGCTGGGCGTGCAGTTGCGCCACATCCGCTGCGGGTTCGGGCGCAGGTTCAGGCGCCGGGGCGGCCTCTGCCGCCTCTAGCCGCGCTTTAAGCACCTTAATGCGCTCTTCCAACTGGGCCGTCACCAGTTTTTCATCTTCCAGCGCTTGGCGCAGGTTGGCCAGCTCTGCGCTATCCTCGGCCGTGGCTGTGGCCCCATCCTGTGCGGCAATGCTATCTGCGCTGGGGCGCGGGCCCAACCCATCCAATGCCTGCGCGATGCGGTCCATGGCCGCCGTCATGCGGCGTTCAAGCTCTGCGATCTCGCTCATTTACCCTCACTTTTGCCCAATGGCTTTGCACCTGTGGCTGTCTTTACCCGACAGATGCGAATCGCGCCGCCCTGCCGTTCGCGCCAGTTTAGACAACGAATACCGAAAATGCGCCCCCTTTGCGCCCAAAGACTTGCAGGCTTTGCTTGAACTATGGGCGGGGGGTGGTATGAGGCTGGCCAACAACATGCTTAGCCAGAGGACTGCTCTCGTGGATATTTCTGCCCTGCGTTCAGCCAACCCCGACCATTGGATGCGCGCCACAGCTATTCGTGCCCTAACCCTTGATGCGGTGGCTGCCGCCAATTCGGGCCATTCCGGCATGCCCATGGGTATGGCCGACGCGGCCACTGTGCTGTTTGAAAAGCACCTAAAATTTGATGCAAAAGCCCCCCATTGGCCCGATCGCGACCGCTTTATTCTGTCGGCGGGCCATGGATCGATGCTGCTGTATTCGCTTCTCTATCTGACTGGCAACCCAGATATCACGCTGGATCAGCTGCGCGCCTTCCGCCAATGGGGCGCCAAAACTGCGGGCCACCCCGAATATGGCCATGCGGCGGGCATCGAAACCACCACAGGCCCCTTGGGCCAAGGGATTGCCACCGCCGTGGGCTTTGCCATGGCAGAAGAAATTCAACGCGCCCAGTTTGGCCGCAAAATCGTGGATCACCACACCTATGTCATTGCCGGTGATGGCTGCCTGATGGAGGGCGTCAGCCAAGAGGCCATCGGCCTTGCCGGGCGCCACCAGTTGGGCCGCCTGATCGTGCTGTGGGACAATAACAACATCACCATCGATGGCACGGTCGATCTGTCTGATCGCACCGATCAGGTGGCACGTTTCAAAGCCAGCGGTTGGCATGTGCAAGAAATCGACGGTCATGACCCCGCAGCGATTGACGCGGCGTTGACGGCGGCCAAAGCCAGCAAGCGGCCCTCGATGATTGCGTGCAAAACCCACATCGCCTTGGGCCACGCGGCCCAAGACACCTCGAAGGGCCATGGCGCGCTGACCGATGCCGCACAGCTGGCCGCGGCCAAGGCCGCCTATGGCTGGCCCGGTGGCGCCTTTGAGGTGCCCACAGAGGTCAAGGCCCAATGGGAAGCCATCGGCGCCCGTGGCGCGGCCGACCATAGCGCCTGGGCTGGCCGTCTGGCCGCCCTGCCCGCCGCCAAACGCGCCGAATTCGAACGGCGCTACGCGCTGGAGGTGCCCAAGAAATTGGCCAGCACCATTCGCGCCCTGAAAAAACAGGTCAGCGATACCACGCCAAAGGTGGCCACGCGCAAATCCAGCGAAATGGTGCTGGAAGTGGTGAACCCGATCATGGCCGAAACGGTGGGGGGCTCGGCCGATTTGACCGGCTCGAACAACACCAAAACCGGCGATCTGGGCATGTTCGATATCGAAAACCGCAAGGGCCGCTACATCTATTGGGGCATTCGCGAACATGGCATGGCCGCCGCTATGAACGGCATGGCCCTGCATGGCGGCATGCGCCCCTATGGTGGCACATTCATGGCCTTTACCGATTACGCCCGCCCCGCGATGCGCTTGGCCGCCCTGATGCGTATCCCCAGCGTGTTTGTCATGACCCATGACAGCATCGGGCTGGGCGAGGATGGCCCCACCCACCAGCCGGTGGAACATCTGGCCATCAGCCGCGCCACGCCCAACACGTGGGTGTTCCGCCCCTGCGACACGGTGGAAACCGCCGAAGCATGGGAACTGGCGCTTAGCACCAAACAAACGCCATCGGTTCTGTCGCTGACCCGGCAGAACGTGCAAACCCTGCGCACCGAGCATAAAACCCGCAACCTGACCGCCCAAGGCGCCTATGTTCTGGCCGAGGCCACCGGCAAGCGCCAAGCCATCTTGATTGCCACCGGTTCGGAAGTGGAAATTGCCATGGCCGCCCGTGCCGCGCTAGAGGCCCAAGGCATTGGCACCCGCGTGGTATCTATGCCCTGCATGGAACTCTTTGCCGAACAAGACGAGAGCTATCGCAAGAAAGTGCTGCCCGCAGGCCCCGTGCGCGTAGGGGTCGAGGCATCGGTGCGCCAAGGATGGGACCGTTGGTTGCTGGGCGAACGTGGCCGCGAGGCGAAAGCCGGCTTTGTGGGCATGGAGGGATTTGGCGCCTCGGCCCCGGCAGAAGTGCTTTACGAAAAATTCGGCATCACCGCACAGGCGGTGGCCGAAAAGGTGAAAAGCCTGCTGTAATCGCACCGGCGCACACCCCGATATGATAAAGGCCCCAGCGCTGCTGGGGCCTTTGTTGCATTTGCGCAGGCGTCAATGGCACGCGGGGCGGGTGCCGGGCAAAAGAACCTTGTCGATCACATGGATCACGCCATTGTCAGCCTTGATATTGGCGATGATCACATTGGCGCTTTGACCCGTGCCATCGGCAATCGACACGCCAGATGCGTTGCGCGTGATGCACAAACGCTCGCTCGCCAAGATCGGTTTGAAATAGTTCGATCCATGCGGAATCATTTCAGCGGTCAGGTGGCGATCATCAACATGATATAGCAAAATATTGGTCAGCTGCCCCTTGTTTTCAGGCTGCAACAGGGTTTGCACCGTGCCCTCGGGCAATGCGGCAAAGGCATCGTTTACCGGCGCATAAACGGTGAATGGGCCCGGGCCCTGCAGGGTTTCAACCAGCCCTGCGGCGCTGACTGCGGCCACAAGCGTGGAAAAACGCGCATCGCCCGATGCGATCTCGACAATGTCTGCCGCGCTTGCAGCGGTGCCAAGTGTCATTGCGGTGGCCGCAACAGCGGCGAATTTGCGAATAAAAGTCATGAAAAACGTTCCCTCTTTACTGTCCACTTACTCTGCACGCTGATTTGCATGTGAAAGGGGTACGTGCCCATGCGCGACCTTGGATTACGTCCTCACGTAAACGTCAGAAATTGGCCCCAAAACCCAGAAATCGAGGCCAAAAATCTGTGACATTTGAAACAATTCACCCAAACATACCGCCGCCCGCAGGCAGGGGGGCATCAATGCCCGCGGGCCTTTTTGCCCGTCAGCGCCGCAATCACAGGGCCCAACACGCGTGTGGCAACAGGTATCAACAGCACCCCCACGATCAGCCCAAACACCCCATCCAGCACCGCCGTGACCAGCCATTGCACCGCGCCCGCGCCTTGCGTGACCATGGCGGCGGCGCTGTCGGCCAGAACCTTGATCGTATGCCCCGGCTCTTCGATATGAAATTCATGCAGCCCGTGTTCGATGATCGACCCGCCCACCCACAGCATGGCCGCCGTGCCGATCACCGATAGCGCCCACAGCAAACGCGGCATGAATTT
>Ga0181600_10002666_pt1 | contig 13671 bp, 7 predicted proteins | sample 041ome_2_FD_132982 | JGI IMG/M metagenome (GOLD analysis project Ga0181600, IMG submission 132982) | Coastal salt marsh microbial communities from the Groves Creek Marsh, Skidaway Island, Georgia - 041406US metaG (megahit assembly) | ecosystem: Environmental > Aquatic > Marine > Intertidal zone... | reverse complement strand
TGACGTTGACAACGTCACCATGACAGTCTATTTATTCGGGTTGATCAGGACGTCAGGTGTAGTTGTGCCGCGCGTCGGGCGTGCAGCATCCCTCGCGCCCGCCATCGCGAGGGTTCACGCGGCGATGATAACTCATCCGCGTCAGCTTGCGCTGAGATCCAAGTTCGGGTTGGGTTTTCTCGCGTGCGTCGCGCTTCTCGCGCCTCCTCCCGCTCTCGCGCAGGAATGCGTCGCGAAAGGACTTGACTGTTGCGCGGCCTTACATATGAGCAAAGGGTTCAGCTACCCGCTGGGCCCGCTGCAGCCTCCTGAACCGTCCGCCGGGACGCACTGCGCGCAGACGTGCGTGTTCAGCGAGAAGATCGCGATCGACAACACGGCCTTCGGCACCACGAAGTTCGGGAGCTTCCAAGGGGGCGATTTCGTGGCGAGGGACGAGTTCGGAAACCGCCTCCTGAACGACGTCGAGGGAACCCCGTCGGCTTGCGGCGCCTCGCTTGACGAGGCCACCAATCGCGTCACCCTCGAGCCCGGGACGTATCTCATCGAGGGGATTTGTCCCTTCGCCAGCATGCAACCCTCGATGTCTCGTCTCGCCGAGGTCGACGGGAACGGCGCGTTCGTTCAAACGCTCGCCGTCGGAACCCACAGCTTGAACCGCCCGCCGAGTAGCCTCACAATCGACTCGGCGTACGCGGGCCAAGCCAATGTCGCGAACAACGCGGAATCCACGTTCCTCGCACACGAAGTGACCTTCACCGTGGCCACTGATGTCGTGTTGCAATCGTTTATTGGCTCCTCGTACATGTACGACACGATGAACGGTGGATACGCCAACGTCTACAACGATCGGCCGAATCACGGTCTTTCGAGCGCGTTCGGCGCTCGATTATCGGTGCGCCGGATTCCTCCATCGCGCGCGGGCTCGACTTGCGTGATCAGAGAGACCGCTTCCGGTGTTGACAAAGGTCCGACGACAGCCGGCAACGGATACACGTTTCGTCCTCTGAGCCTTTTTTCGGGGAACAGCACGACGTGCGGCGCGTCATCCACTGCCGGGGGTCGGTTGGCGTTGACCCCCGGGACGTATCTGGTGAGGGTTCGCGCTTCCGGCTTCTGGAACGACAACTTCGCCGCGAGAATCCAGCGGATGAGCGGAGATTCCGCGACGGCGCTGTCGGGAGGTCTTGATTTACACGGGCATCCTTCAGGAGGTTCGGCTGCGGCTCCAGATGTCGTCACGACTTCCGACGTGCCTCCCTTCGAACTGGTCGTAACCGAGCAGACGGCGTATTTCGCCATCACGACGTGGGCGCGAAACGCCGACGGCACTTGGGGCTCGGGAATCGGTGCGAATTACGTGAACGCGCACTTACAATTCAGCGAGAGCGTGACCCTATCGCAAGTTTCCGTTCGGAAGCTCGACGAGATCGAGGTGGGTCGGACGTGCGTGGCGATGGAGCGAGGGTCAGATCTCTTCGCCCTCGGCGGAATCTCCGACGCCGCCTGGACGCCCAGGCGGCTGAACCACCTAGAAGGCGTCCAGGCGCGGTGCGGCGCGACGTTGGACGCCGACGCGTACGAGGTGACGCTCGCCCCGGGGTTTTACGCGGTGGACGGGTTCGGCGTCGGGCGAGGCGTAGACTCGTTCGAAGTGGCGTTATTTCGGCTGAGCGGACCAGGAGGCGACGCGGAGGAGGCGGTCGCGAGGAGCTCCTCGGGGTACGCGCACAAGGGTCTCATCGCCACGAACGCGAGGGCTATCATTCCGCCGACGGAGATTGTCGTCGCGGCGCGGACGACGTTTCGGTTGGAGCAGTGGAACAGGTTCGCCAACTCGGAATCCGACGCGCAGTCGTTCGGGAAGCTGGTCACAGAGGCTGGCGGGACGATTTATGCGTACGATGGCGTCGCATCCGAGGTGGTCAATGCGCAGCTACGAATCGAAAGACTCGTGCACGCCTGAGACGCGCGGGCGCTGGGGAGGAAAGGGCGCGCGCGCGAAGAGCCGCGAGAGAAGATGCGTCCTGAGGAACGAACACTCATACCAGCTAGCTAGCTAGTAGCTAGTAGCTAGCTGATACGTCGTACGCGTAGACAGTATTCATATACCGTAGCTATGATCTCATCGTCGTCTGCGATACCTGTCATCGCCGCATCCCGTCGGGGAAGGCGTCCCGCGCGCGTTCGAGTTGGTTGTTAAATCAGGGAGATCGAAGCTCGGGAAAACGGGTCGGGTCGACGGCCGCTTCCGCGCGCGCGGTTCGTTTTCATCATCCCGCGCGCCGCGATGGAGCGTCTACACCGCCAGCTCATGGAGTTCGAGGTCATGGAGGCGATGTACCCCGGGGATGCCGACGCCACGACCGGCTCGTTCGTGGTCCTGAACCCCGAAGGCGTGGAGGCGGTTCGAGCGCTCGTGGACGCGTGGGAGGCTTCGGGGAAGGAGCCCGCCTCGGAAGCCCTCGAGGCGCTCGCCCCCCTTCGCGCATCGCTCACGCTCGCCGTCCCCGACGGCGAGACGCGCGGTACGGTCACGCTGCGCGTCTCGCTTCCCCGCGAGTACCCCGGCTCGGCCCCCGCGCTCGAGGTGAGCGCGTCGCACTTGCCCCGCGGCGCCGCGACGGAGATGGCGGACACCCTGGTGCGTTTCGCCGCGACCCTGACTTCCGATTTGGGGGAAGACGGCGGGGAGTGCCTGATGGAGCTCGCCGTGGAAGCCCAGAACGAGGCGTCTTCGTGCGTGGAGAGGGAAGCGCGGAGGCGCGCGGAGCTGGGTGCGGCGACGCGCGGCAGCGACGACGAGCCCGACGCGTGCCACGCGGTTGTCCGCGTGGACCACATGAACGACAGCAAAGGATACGTTCGGACGCTTCAGAAGTGGTGCGCGAACCTGGGACTCGACGCGCGGGTGTTCTGGAGCGAACCGAGCGGCGTCCCGACCGCCGCTTCCGATGCCACGTCTCGACCGCAAAAGTCCTGGACAAGCGAGGACGTGGACGGCGAGCCGGAGACGACCGCGCGCGGCGTCGTCGGTCCGCCGGCGGGAGGTCGCGTGGAAAACGTCTTCGTCGTCGTCGGCGGCGACGGCGACGACGTGCAGAAGTTCCTCGCGCGTTTACGAACGGAGTTTATTGATGTGGACTCGAAAGGGAACAAGTGCCGAGAGCGGCAGAGCACGGTGCTGTGCCGCCGCTTCGCGAGCCAGACGAAGCAGGGAGAATCGCCCGTGCCTCACTTCGCCGGGTTCGAGTGCGAGAAGGTGGTCGGTGGAAACCGAGTGCTGGAGGGCATCCTCAAGCGGTTCAACCTGCTGCACGTCGGGACGGGCGCGGATCGGTTCCAAGCGACGGGGGGGTGAGACGACGGAGAGATCGCGCGACGCGCGTCCGATACCGACACGACTGGTGATTGTAAATGTCAGGCTTACTCCGACCCGACTCTTCTCCGGCGAATAATACGTAACGACAAACGCGTCCTTCCCCGCGAGTCGCGGCCGTCACCCGAGCATCTGCTTGATCTTGTCCACGGTGTACAGCATGCCCGCGTTCGCGGGCGACGCTCTGAGTAAGCACGGCACTAAGCCGGCGTACAGACGCTTGATGCCCCCCTGCTTCATGAGCTGCCCGCCGGCGTCTAGAAACCCCTTGTATTGGCGCTTCGCCGGGTCGATGCTATCCGTCATCATCGCCGACTTGATGACGTCCACCGGGTAGAACAGCGACCAGTAGAAGAACCCGCCGAGACCGCCCGCGGCCATGATCTGCAGATCCGTCGCCGTTTTCGATTCGTTCGTGGACGCGAAGTAGTTCTTGGCGTTCTCGAAGACCCCAAAGTAAATGGCGCCCGCGGGGAGGTTCCTCGTGAGCGTCGCGCCGAATCCCTGGTACGGTCCCCTGATTCCGCTGTGCCGGATGCTCGCCTTGACGCACTCGCCCACGGACTTGAACTCGGGGACGTAGTTCGCGGTCTGCTTCGCCTTGATGATCTGGCTCTGCCACTGCGACTTGTACAGATCGATGGGGCTCTCGAAGATCGAGCCCGCCACCCACGCGAGCGCGCCCGCGCGGCAGTAGCTCAGGGGGTCGTCGGGGGAGACGCCCACGAACTCCTTGGCGCGCGCGTAGCCGAAAAACAGCGTCGCGCGGAAAAACATCTGCCCCGCGAGGGGGGACGTCACGCCCTTGTAGAGCCCCCCGAAGCCCTCTGCCTTGACCACTTTGCTCGCCGCGTCCAGCGGGCCTTTGTAGATCGGGTTGTTCGCGGGCTGCGTCTGCAGCAGCACCTTCACGGTGTCGAACGGGTGGCCGAGGAGGGTCACCGTGACGCCTCCCATCGTTCCGGCGAACACATCTTTCGCGGATTTCACGAGCGTCGCGTTGAGCGCGCTGGGAGGCTCCGCCGCGGACGCGGCGAACGGGAGCGCCGCCGCGCCCGCGTTGAGCCTCGTACGCGGCTGGTACGCGAGGGTGGGCGCGCCGACGGGCATCTTGGTGTGCGACGCGACGACTCGGGTCCCCCGATGAGGGAAACGTCTTGCTAGCTACGGCACCGTTTTCAACGAAATCCAAGTCACCTGCGGTTTATCTGCACCGCGTAGTGCCGTGTGGCTCAATCGTGGCTCACGTTTCGAGGGTCTAACGACCGGTCATGGCGCCCGCCTCGCCACGTGGCATTCGCGATTTTCGCAACCGAATTTCAACTACCGAGAAACGAGTCGATGTTTTCGAACCCGGTGGCTCGGCGCGCACACCGTTGTCGCGCCTCGTGGATCCCCGCCGTCGTCGCCCTCGCCGCGCTCGGGAGCCCGCGCGCATGGAGCGCGCGCTTCCGACGCCCGCGTTCGCCTCGGCGAGCACGTGCGCGCGGAGGGACGGACTCGTCGGCCGGCGGCGATCGACGGGGCCCACTCGTCGCGGGGCTCGGCCGGAGCCCACGACGAACGAAAGGCTCGTCCCGCGCGTCTGCCACGCCCGGCGTCGACGCGCGGCCCGCACCGCGTGTCGCGCCACCCCCAAGCTCGGCTTGGGTGGATCCTGGGACGCGAACGACGGCGACGACGACGAGGATTTCCACGACCCGCCGACGCCCAACGACTGGCACGTTCCCGGATCTCCCGCCGCGACCTCCGCGGCACTCCCGCCCCTGGGCGTGGTGCTGACGCACGTCAGCGCGGACTTCGACACGCTCTCCAGCGCGGTGGGCTTGGCGAAGCTGCGCAACCACCGCCTCGGCGCCAACTGCACGTTCGTGGTGCTCCCGCGCGGCGCGTCCCCCGGCGTCGCGCACTACGTGCAGCTGCACAAGAACAAGTTCCCCATCCGCGAGAAGCGCGCGTTTCCCGCGGACCAGCTGAGCTGGGTGGGCGTGGTCGACGCGCAGCGGCGCGACCGGCTGGCGGACTGCGCGTCCTGGCTGGACCTCGCGGAGGAGGTGGTGGTGCTGGACCACCACGTGCTGAGCACGTCGGACATAGACGCCACGGAGCTCATCGTGGAGAGCGTGGGCGCGACCGCCACGGTGGTGGCGGAGATGCTCGAGAAGGAAAACGTGCCCATCTCCGAGGAGGACGCGACGCTGCTCGGTTTGGGGATCCACGCCGACACCGGCTCGCTGACGTTCGAGGCCACCACGCCGAGGGACGCGAAGGCGCTGGCGTACTGCCTGGAGAAGGGCGCGAGCCAAAAAGTGCTCGCGGAGTACTGCAACCCCTCGTTGACGGCGGAGCAGAGGGACGTCATCGCCAAAGGCATGCGCGAGGCGAAGAGCGTCCGGGCGGAGGGTCTCACGATCTCGCGCGTGCACGTGGAGTGCGCGGAGTACACGCCGGGCATGGCGACGTGCGCGAAGGACGTGTTGGATCTGACGGACTCCGACGTCCTGCTGATGGCGGTGAGCTACGTGCACGGCAAGAAGAACCCCTACCGGCACGTCTCCGTCATCGGCCGCGCCAAGCCGGTGAAAGGCGTCGACTTAGCGAGCGTCCTGAGACGCACGCTCGCGGGGGGCGGGCACCCCAAAGCCGCGTCCGCGGCGTTCCGCATGGACCAGGCCACGCGGGCGGGCGGACTCGACGAATCCGCGGACGACGCCGACGGCGACGATGAGAAAATAAAAGACGACGCGTGCGTCGCCGCGCGCCGCGATATCGAGGCGCGCCGCGTTGAAGGCGACGTGGAGGGCATCCTCGACGCGCTCGTCGAGGCCATCGTCAAGACGCAGATCCCCCCGCAGAAAACCGCGCGCGACGTGATGCGTCGCGCGTCGCGGGTGGTGTCCGCGCCGCCGGACATGACCATGGGCGAGCTCGGCGCGTTGCTCGAGCGCAACGACCACCGGAGCTGCCCGGTGATTTCGCGAAAAGGCGGCAGAGACGGCGCGGATTTGGACGACGACGGCGGCGCGCTGCTGGGCGTCGTGAGCATCACCGAAGTGGACGTCGCGGCGATCAAAGGCCAGCTGGACCGGCCGGTTTCGGGGTACATGAAGTTGCGCGTCGCCGTCGCGCCCGACACGCCCGTCTCGGAGTGCGAGCGCATCCTCGTCGAGCAGGGCGAGGGCTGCATCCCGGTGGTGGAGAACCACGACGCGCCGCGGCGCGAGTGGCGCATGGCGGGGCTCGTCACGCGCGCGACCATTCTCAAGACGCACGAGTACTACCGAAGCCGCCGGCTGAGCGCGGCCGCGCCGGCGTCTCCGGAGAAGAGGGAGGACGTCGACAAACCGTCGGACAAACCCGGAGGAGCCGACGGAGCGCGGGCGGAGGCTAAAGACAAAGACGCAAAGTCCGGGTCAGGCGCCGCCGGCGTGACGCGCGCGCCCGCGTCGATCGACGCGAGCAAGTTCCCGCCGGGTCTGGTGCCCGGCGAGGTTCCGCGCGCGCCGCGCGTGACGTTCGACGAGCACTTGTTTTTCTCGCAGGACGAGCTGGACAAGGTGCGGGTCCCGACTGAAAAAAGCATGGACTCGCTGAAGGAGGCGGCGGAGAGCGCGGCGGCGAGACTTAAAAAAACCTCCTCCGCGGGGGGAAAGGAGACGGACCCTTCTTCTTCGTCATCCACCGCTTAGCGGTGCGGAGTGTGTGTGCGTGTGAAGCCCGGAGGCGTAGGCGAGTACGTCGTACCGCAAAGAAAGTAGTAACTACTTGTAAAACGGTTGGGGCTACTACGCGCGGTTAACGAAAAGATCCGCGCGCGACACTTCCTTCGCGTTTACGCGTCATCCTCCGCGTCCCGCGCCTCGTCGGACGACGAGTCGGAATCCTCCGACTCGTCGTCGTACGCCTCGTCGCCCGATATCGCCCCGATCGATTCCGATTCGTCCTCCGCCCCTTCCTCGAGAACCCCTCTCTCCTCGAAGTACCTACGGCCGGTCATGCGGCTCGCGCGCTCGCGCGCCGCCGCCGCCGCCGACGCCGCCACGCCGGTTTCCGCTTCAAACCTCGCGACCCAGGCGTTGAACGACTCCACGGTGACCGGCGTGCCGACCGCGCGCATCGCCTTCAAGCGCTCCTCGGCTTCCTCTTCCAGTCGCCGCTGAAGCATCTCCGGCGTCTCCTCCACCGCGTCCACCACCCCCGCGCGGCCGCGCATCCACTCCTTCGCCTCCGTCGCCAGGTCGAAGATCATCGCCATGCCGACCAAACCCTCCGCGTGCTTCCGTAGCGTGTCCGTCACCTCGACCAGCTCTTTCTCGAACAAGCCCTCGATCGAGCGGCACCGCAACAGCGGAGGCGTCGCTGGATACGACGGCGTGTGCGAGAACACCAAGCCGAGGCGCGCGGTCTGCGTCGCATCGTTCGGGTCCTCCTCTTCGCCGTCGCCCAGTGCGGAGACGGCGATCTGGTAACACGGCGCGTGCGTCGCGCCGGCGATGCCCTCGCTCCCCTCGACCACCCGCATGTCCTCCATCAGGATGCTCTCCAGCGCCTCCACCTCCATGGCCTGCTCCTCGAGGAAGTCCGCCATGGTCCGCGAACGAACGCCTGGTCGCGCGCCGCGCGCCGAGGGTTTGGCCTCCACCGAAGGCGAAGTACCGTCCTCGCGGCGACGAGGGAACAACTCCGTGTTCGTAAAATACGCGCACCGGTGAAGGATCGGGATCGTAGACGTCGCGTGGCGACAGTCAAGTCGTACGCGTAGAAACAGAGGAACCTATAGGCTATGAATACGACACACGACTCATATATGGTATCACTACACACCATATGGGCTTTTTACATCAAACATCTTCCCCGAACGCGTCGCGCAGCGCTCGGCGTAGCGTCTCGTACCTCGCCCTCGCCGCCGCGACGCAGTGCGCGATTTGCGACTCCGTCGCCTCGGCGTCGCCGCCGGGTTTCAGCACAGCCACCACGGATCCGTCTCCGTCCAGGCACACGGTCACTGCGGTGGTCGCCAGCGCCTCCTCCTCCGCGGTCGGGTCCACGATCAGTCGCCCCCGGTACAACGCGGTGGTCAAAGAAAGAGGCGCGCTTTGAGCGGTGACGGCGCACGCCGCGCGTTTCGCGTTTTCCGTTTTTTTTCGCTTTTCGTTTACGCCGGAGAGCTCGTCGGCGCCGTCGTCGTCGTCGTCGCGTTTGACAGCCTCGCCGACGCTCGCCTCGCCCCTCTCGTCCACGCTCACCACCGGCACGACGCAGTCCCGGAGCGCGCCGTTCGCGGCGAGGATTGCGGCGTCCAGCACGCACCCGTCGTGGTCCAGCACGTAGACGTCCAGGCGCGCGCGCCACGCGAACCGGCCCTCGTCGACGCACAGCCGCTTCGGATCCACAACCTTCGCGTCGCGCAGCGCGTCCGCGATGCGGCGCGAGCAGTACGCCGCCTCCTCGCTCGGGCGCCCGGGTCGCGCGGCGGCGGAGCACATCGGAGGGAGCTCGACGGTGACGTCCAAGCCGCCCTCGTCGGGCGCGTCCAGCTCGGGAGTCACGAGCTCGAGCTTGACCGCCGCGAGCGCGGTGGTGCGGCCGATCTTCGCGAGCGTCGAGCCGTCGGCGGTGGAGACGACGCCGCGCGCGACGCTCACCGGCCGCGCGCGTCCGAGCGGGCGGCCGTCCGGACGCGCGCCCTCGCTGACGAACTTCTCGTAGTACTCGTGGGGGTACAGACGCTTGTACGCCGCGGCCTCCATCGCGAAAGGAACACGCCCGCGGCCGCCGCGCCCCGGAGAATGGCGCGGGTTTGGGCGCCGCGGTCGCACTTCGCCGGACTTCCGAGCACCTTCGTCGCGTCCGAGCGTGCGAGCGATGTTTTCGGGTCGATTTCGGTGCCAACTGTAACGCGCGATCGCGCGCTCGCCACAGCGAGGTGCGCGCCGCGAGAGCCGAACGAAGGTCGGGGCTTCGATCGGGGATCGAGAGGAGACGCGCGCGGAGGGTCGCGCGGTGGATCGTCCCGATGCGGGTCGTCACGCGCCCGGCGCTGGGGCGCGTGACGAAAGTCCTCGAACGGCTGGTCGCGGCAGTCGGCGAGACGACCGGACCGTCGTCGACGAGGCACGCGCGAAGCCGTCCAGGCGGCGACTTTGCGCGCGTCTCCTCGTCCGCCGACGCCCGTGACCAGCCCCGCGACGCGGTCACGCACGGACACCCCCGTCGATCGCCGCGATCGGACCCTCGGCTCGATCCGACGCGTGAGCGCGGGCGACGCGGTCGCGACGTTCCCCACGGCACCGCGCGCGGGTTCGCCGCGCTCGCGGCCTCACCGCCGAGGCGCGGGCGGGAGGACGGGGATTTCCCCGCCGGTGTGCGCGTGGCCGCCGGGCTTGAGGAGGCGGCGGCGGAGGAAACGGAGGAGGACCCGTCGCTCTCCGCGCGGTCGCGCGATGACCCGCACGACGACGAGTCCGGCAAAACCCCCCGCGCCGCGTTCCACGCGCGCATGCGCGCCTCGCTCGCCGCTCGCGACCCGGCGGAGGCGCTCCGCGTCTTCGACGAGCTCTCGGATGTGTATCCGGACGACCAGGGTGCGCCCGCGTACGACGCGCTCATGCACATGGCCGCGCTCGCCGGCGACCCCGACGCCGCGCTGGACGCCTTTGAGGCGTCGCTCGCGCTTCGGTACGAGCCGAGCTCGTACCAGCACGGGCAGATCATCCTCGCGCACGCGCGCGCCGGTGATCCGGAACGCGGCGCGGAGTGGCTCGCGGAGCTGATCGAGACGAACGGCCCGGAGTGGAGCCGAACGAGTAAGAGCGCGTCGAAGCTGTTCGAACGCGTGTTACTGGGCGCCGCGCACGCCGGGGACGTGAAACTGTTTGACGCGCAGTTCGCCAAGATGCGCGCCGCCGGCGCCGTCCCCGGCGAAGCCGCCCTCGAGGCGTCTCTGCTCGCGCTCAGTCTCGCAGGCGCGAGCTCGGAGGCGATCGAAGACGTATGGCGCGACGACGCGTTCGTACACGTGCGAATGGCCACGAGATCCTCCAAGCTGCTGCTGCGGCGCGTCGAGGCGCACGCGCGCGCGGCGAGGACCGCCGGGAAATCGCCGCGAGAAGATTTCGACGATACGCGTCCGTCTTCAGACCCGTCGTCTGAGGCGCACCGACGCACCGACGGTTTTCTAGAGGAAAAGATGGTGGTCGTTTCCACGACGTCCTCGGGACCGCGCGATGCGCACGTCTCCGCGGCGAGCTCGCGCCGACTCGGCGAGGAGGCTCTGCGCGATCTGTTTGCGCGTAACTCGGAGCCGACGGAGTTCAAGACGAAGGCGCGGAACCCGCGCGACGTGCGCGACGCGGTGACCGCCATGGCGGGCGCCTTCGCCGCCGCCGGCGACTCCGACGGCGTGCGCGCGCTCATTGAGCGCGCGGGCGCCGTCGGGGTCGAGCCCGACCAGCACGTGTTCAACGCGCTGCTGCGAAGCGAGGCGGTGGCGTCGGCGTCCGGCCGGACGCGCGACGAGGACGCGGATCCGTTTTTCGACCAACGCGACGAACGCGACGAACGCGAAAACGACGCCTCCTTCTCGTACGACGACGACGACGTCGAGTACGCCACGCTGGACGACGGCACGGCGGTCCCCAAGCCGCCCGTCGTCGCGCACTTCGACGCGCGCGCGCGGGAGACGCACAGAGCGGTCGTGCGCGTTGAGACGATGATGCGCGACATGATCGAGAGCGGCGTCGAGCCCGACCTGCACTCGTTCACGGCGCTCCTCTCGGCGTACGCGCGCGCCGGCGACGTCGCCGCCGCCGGGGACGCGCTCGCGGGGATGCGCGAGCGCAACATCCCGTTGGACACGCGTGTGTTCAACGCGCTGCTACAAGCGTGCGCGGTGGCCGGCGACCTGGACGCCGCGGTCAGGATCAGGGACGAGATGATACGCGCCGAGAAGCTCAGCGGCGTCGTCGCTCCGGACGCGGTGACGTTCCTGCACCTCTTCCGCGCGTGCGCGCGCCGGAGCCGCCAGGTGGCCGCCGTGCTTCGCGACCGCGACGACTGGGACGACTGGGACGACGTTTTGGGCGGGCAAGGGTTCGGCGGGCGCGCGCACGAGAGCCACGCGCGGCTGGCGGGCGCGCTCGTCGAGCGGAGGAGCGACGTGGGAGCGACGATGGGACGTATCGGGGACGTCGGCGAGGCGGCGCGCGCCGCCATTCAGTCTGCGAAAAACGCCGCTCGCGAGGGTCTCTCCTCTGTCACAGACGTCTTCGCGCGCGGCGTCGGGGGCCTCGCCAGCAGCGAGGCCGAGGGGCTAAAACAAAAGCAGAGTGGGTCCCCCGAGCTGGCTCGCGCGCGCGCGGCGTTTGTGTCGTTCCGCGACGACATGGCGCGCTCGGGCGTGCGGTACACGCGGCGGTGCGCGACGGCGGCGATGGCGGCGCTCGGGAGCCTCCGCGAGTTCGACGCGATGATGGCGTTTCTAAGAGAGCCCCCACCCGGGGTGGTCCCGGACGCGTACATGTACACGCAGGCGCTGCACTCGCTGGCGCAGGACCCGTTCCATTGGCAGAGGAGCGCTTCCGCGGGTCCGGCGCGCGCGAAGCCGAGTCTCTCTCCAGTCGCGACTAATGACTCATACGGCTCCGGCGCCGGCGACTCTCCGGACGCGACGTCTCCGCCGGCGTCTGCGCTGACTGGTCCTCGCGCGGCGTTGGCGTTGGCGGACGAGATGCATGTACGGGGCATACGAGGCACGCGCGTCACGCTGAACTGCGCTTTGCTGGCGTGCGCGCAGTTGCGGGATTACCGCGAGGCGCGTCGCCGGTTCGAGGCGCACGTCGGCGCCGGCGGAGAGATCGGCGCCGACACTTTTAATTGTCTGTTCAAAGCCGCCTGGAGCGGCGGCGCGTTCGCGTCCGAGGCGGCGGCGATCGCGGACGAGATGGAGGCCGCGATGGAGCTCGACGTGAAGTGCGAGCCCAACGCGTTCACCGAGCTCACGCTGCGCCGAGCCGGCGAGGGAAACGGCGACGCGTACACGCCCGAGCGCGCGGCGGCGCACGACGCGCTCGTGCGCTTCGGGTTCGAGAGGGAACACGCGCCGGAGACGCCCTGGGCGCCCGTCGACGAGCGGGCGCCCAGTTTGAACGGCGTCGGCGTGACGGTGGATGCGGACGGAGGCGGGGTCGATGGCGCATCGGACGTCGGCGCATCCACCGAGGAGGGCGCGCGAGAAAAAAACGCGCGCCGCGAGGGGAGGCGATGGAACCGGTGACGGCGCGCGCGCGGCGTCGAGCGCCGTGTACAACTTGTACGCGGCAGAACCATTTTTTTATCTTAGCTATCGTTCGCGATCGATTACCCCTCATCGCCGCAGCGCCAGCGTCACCCCGAGCGGCGCGTGGTCGGACGCGCCCACCGTGAGTCGGTCGAGTATGTACCCGTCGAGCACCTGGACGTCCGCGGTCTCTTCGCCCTCGTTCGCGAACGCGCGCCCGGAGGCGAGAAAATAATCCAAACGCAAGCCCCGGTTCTTCGGGCGGTTCCCGACGCGCCCGCTCCAGTACGTGAACCACCCCGTCGCGTCGCGGTGGAACTTTCGGAACGTGTCCTCCAGGTTCAGCTCGTGCAGCGTCTTCGCGAAGCTCGCGCGCTCCTCGGGGGTCAAGCCCGCGGATTTCTTGATGTGGGGCGCGTCTTTGTTGTAGATGTCCGCGTCCAGGTGTCCGACGTTCAGGTCGCCGCCGACGACAGTCGGCTTTCGTTTGTCCAAAGACGCGAGGTACCCGCGGAAATCCTCGTCCCAACGCTTCACGCGGTACTCCAAGCGGTCCAGCTTCATGCCGCTGTTCGGGACGTACGCGAAGACCAGGAAGAACGACTCGAACTCCAAAGTCAGAACCCGGCCTTCCTCCGCGTACCCGTCCTTGAACCCGGCGAAGCCCTCCGTGACGCGCAGCAACGCGGGACCGGCGGCGTCGGCGGCGGCGACGACGGCGGTTTCCGTCGCCGGCGACTTCGCGGCGCCGTTGAAGAACGCGGCGATGCCGGGCTGGGTTTGACTCTTCGGTTTTTCGGCGGCGTCGTCGCCTTGTGTCCGCGAAAGCCGCGCCTTGCACAGAACCGCGACCCCGGAGTAGCCTTTCTTGACGGTACTGCACGCGAACCGGACGGTGGGGTACTCGGGGAGGAGCGCCGTCAATTTAGCGGTGAGGTCCTCCACGTGCGCGTCCTGCAGTTTGTGCTCCTGCAGCGCGATGACGTCGGGCTGCTCCGCGTCGACGATCCGACGG
>Ga0181600_10002664_pt1 | contig 13671 bp, 10 predicted proteins | sample 041ome_2_FD_132982 | JGI IMG/M metagenome (GOLD analysis project Ga0181600, IMG submission 132982) | Coastal salt marsh microbial communities from the Groves Creek Marsh, Skidaway Island, Georgia - 041406US metaG (megahit assembly) | ecosystem: Environmental > Aquatic > Marine > Intertidal zone... | reverse complement strand
GCAATTTCCGGCAAAAGTACGAGCACCTGCCGTTTGGCAGACAGGGCCGCGGCCACAGCTTCGAAATAGACTTCGGTCTTTCCTGACCCGGTGACGCCGTCGAGCAGGGTGACCGAGAATTCCGCGGCGGCAATCTTTTCCCGGAGTTGCGCGGATGCGTTTTCCTGTGCCTCAGACAGGGAGGGGCCGGGCCGGGCAAGATCAGGGGCCTCGAATGGCGGCGGCGGCGGAACTTCGATTTTTTCAAGGGCGCCAGCATCAACGAGACCTTTGATCACGCCGCTGGAGACGCCTGTCTCGCGTGCGAGGTCTCCGGCCGACAGGGCCGGTCCGTCTTCAAGAAATGTCAGGACACGTTGGCGGGCCGGTGTCAGGCGCAATTTATCGTCGCTGTCACTGCGGCGGTAGACAACAACCGGCTTGGGCGGCGCGAGCGCATCAGGGGATCGCATGGCCATGCGCAACACGGCCCCTCGGGAACTGAGGGTATAGGCGCTGACCCAGTCGACAAAACGTCGGACCTGCTCCGGCATGGGCGGTGCTTCCACCCGCGCATCGACGGGACGCAGCTTGGCCGGGTCCACGTCGCCCATGGCCGGGCCCCAGACAACGCCAATCATCTCCCGTTTGCCCAGTGGCACGTGGACATAGTCACCGGGGGCCAGCTCCATCTCTTCGGGAGCGAGATAGTCATAGGGGCCCACGACGGCGGTCGGCAGCAGAACACTGACGGCGCGTTCGGTTTCGAACAGGGGCGTGGTGGAATCGGTTTGGGGCATCCGGTACACTCTATCGGGCGACTCGTCGGCGTCCAACGTAAGCTGCAGGCGAGTTCAGAAATTTGACCCTGGCGTTTTGAAACGGGCACCCGTGACCGGGCGCTGAGACCATAAGGAAAACGCAAATGAAGTTTTTTGTGGACACTGCCGATCTGGATGAAATTCGCGATCTGGCCGCCACAGGCATGATTGATGGCGTCACAACCAATCCGTCGCTGATCGCAAAATCCGGACGCAACATGCTCGATGTGATCGCAGAGATTTGCGACGCGGTACCGGGCCCGGTGAGTGCGGAAGTGACCGCGACCGATGTCGACACGATGCTGGCTGAGGCAGACGTTCTTGCCAGCGTTGCGTCAAACGTGGCCGTGAAGGTGCCGCTGACCCCGGATGGCCTGAAGACCTGCCGGGCTTTGCGGGACCGCGATATCATGGTCAATGTGACCCTGTGTTTCTCTGCATCCCAAGCCATTCTGGCTGCCAAAGCTGGCGCCACGTTCATTTCGCCTTTTGTGGGCCGACTTGATGATATGGGCTTGCGTGGTCTCGATCTGATCGAGGACATCGTTGATATCTATGCGCAGTTTGACACCTTCGATACCGAAGTTCTTGTCGCCTCCATTCGTGGCCCGGCTCATGTGGTGGAAGCCGCGCGTGCAGGTGCGCATGTTGCAACTTTGCCGCCGAATGTGATCCGGCAGCTATACAAACACCCGTTGACCGACAGTGGACTGGCGGCTTTCCTCAAGGATTGGGAAGCCACCGGGCAATCTATTCTCGAGCAGGCAAGCCAACGTAAGGACGCAGCGGAGTAGCCGCAGGGAAGGCCCGACGCCATGAGCACCAAAGCATCAGAGCCAGAGGCCGCCGAAACCGCCGAACTCACCGATGTTCAGGTCATCGGGTTCCTGCGTGAGAATCCGGATTTCCTGGAGCGCTACCCCCAGCTTCTTTCCGTGATCGTGGCCCCCGAGCGTGCGTTCGAGGATGCTGACGAATCCGGTGGAGAGGTTGTGGATTTGCAGGGGGCCATGCTGAATCGCATGCGCACCGAACTGGCCGAACGGAGTGAACAGAGCAGCGAACTGATTGATGCCAGTCGCGCCAATCTGCAAAGCCAGAATCGAATTCATGCTGCCGTGATTGCATTGCTGTCGTCGCGTTCTCTTGATCATATGCTCGAAATTCTGACGATTGATCTCGCCGGGCTTCTCCATGTTGATGCCGTCGCCCTTTGTCTTGAGGGTGGTACGGTGACCCCGACAGCCAATCAGGGTGTGCGGGTCGTGCCCAAGGGGACTATCGACAAGTTTGTTGATGCCTCGCGCACGATCACCCTCCATGAACATATGGAAGGCGATAAACGCATCTATGGCGAGGCTGCAGGGTTGGTGCGTTCGGAAGCCATGTTGCGCCTCTCCGTTCGTGACGATGCACCCTATGCGCTTCTCGCATTGGGAAGCCGCGATCCGGACCGTTTCCATGAAGGGCAAGGATCCGAGCTGCTGACATTTCTGGCGCGGATCATGGAACATTGCATCCGGACATGGCTCGACCTGCCCCGTTGACCGCGGCTGAGCGGCAACCGGTGGCCGCAGACCGTGGCATCCGGGACGCGCTGACAAATTGGCGTGCGCTGTTGGGGGCCGAGCGGCGCGCTTCCGAGCATACCGTTGAAGCCTATCTGCGTGATGTTGTCGCGTTCCTCGACTTTCTGACGGAGCATTGCGGAGAGACAGTTACTGTTTCTGTGCTGGTCTCCCTGAAGACCGGTGACTTTCGAGCCTGGCTCGCAAAGCGTGTTGGCGAAGGTTACGCCCGGACCTCAACGGCGCGGGCGTTGTCATCGGTGCGTATGTTCTTTCGTTATCTTGACCGTGAAGGCCTGGGTCACAATGCGGCCATTGGTGCTGTGCGGGGGCCACGTCTGCCGCACTCTGTGCCCAAGGCATTGGCTGGACAGGAAACCGAAGATCTGATGACCGCCGTTGCCGCACCCTCGAGACCCGATGAACCGGCCTGGGTGGCAGCTCGGGATCTGGCGGTTCTGCTTCTGCTCTATGGCTGCGGCTTGCGCATTTCCGAGGCGCTGGATCTCAACCTTGGCGATCTGCCGCGCGATGATGCCTTGTCGGTGACGGGTAAGGGGGGCAAGACCCGAATGGTCCCCATTCTGCCGGTTGTGCGGGACGCGATTGCGGATTACATCGTGCGGTGCCCGCAATCCCTCGTCGAAGACGGACCGCTGTTTGTCGGTGTGCGCGGCGGCCGCCTAAGTCCGCGTACGGTTCAGAAACGAATGCAGGATTTGCGGGCAATACTGGGGCTTCCCAAAGAGGCGACGCCCCATGCGCTCCGCCATTCCTTTGCCACCCACCTGTTGGCTTCGGGGGGTGACCTGCGGGCCATTCAGGAATTGCTGGGTCATGCTTCCCTGTCGACCACCCAGCGCTATACCGATGTCGACAGTGCGCGTCTGATGGATGTCTACAGTCGTGCTCACCCGCGCGCGCGCAAATAGATTTCGACCTCAATCCCGGAAAAACACCGCGTCGTATTCGAGCATTCGGCCGTAGTGGCGGCTCCAATAGCCGGGGATCACAAGATGTGGCCGAAATCCTTTCTCGGCCAATCGATTGAGCAGCGGCAGGTGGTCAGGCTGGCCGTCGTAGATGGGCTGCATCGAGAGCTCGAGTTGCAACCCGGCGATGCGGTCCCAGGAATTCCCAATGCCGTCGAGAACCTGATCTTCATAGCCCTGGGTATCCGACTTCACAAAAATCGTCTGAGCCCCACTGGTGTGTGCCTCCAGAATGGATGACAGCGTGGTGACGGGAACCTGTTCGCGGGTCGTCGCCCGTGTGCTCGCCAGTCGTTCGTGCGCCATGGCATCAAGTGCAAGGATTGAGCTCATGTCGGACTCACCGGAAATATTGATCTCAACCTGCCCGATTTCTGCACCGACTGCTGTTTGAGGGGCGATGGTCCAGTGCGGGTCACGGGCGGCGTGTTCTTCGAGTGTGGCGCGAACGCCCGAGAGTGGCTCGAACGAGACGATTTCCCCCGCATAACCGTTGGTGCGAATGGCTTGTGCGTATTGTCCGGTGTTCGCTCCGATGTCGAAAACACAGTCGATGTTGTGAATGGAGAGGGTTTTGATCAGGCGCTCCCAGTGCGGTGCAGAACCTGGGAAGGGCGAAATATCAAACCCGAAACGGCGCGTAAGTTTCCGAAAAGTACCGACCATGTTCCCTTTCCTGAATGGACGCGGCCCTCATCTGTGAGGTGATGATGCTGCGCGCGGAGGTTATCATCGATTGGAGGTTTTTCCGCTTCGCTCGCATTTGCGAGATGCGGTCAAAGCATTTAGTTTCTGCAGCCTTCCCAGTCCAAGTAATGTGTATGACCGACACACCCGACATCATCAACGCGCGAATGTCACGTTTCGTGAGAAAATTGATTGCGCCCGTAGCGATTGCGACGGTTATTTCGCTTGCTGCTGTTTTGTCGCTGATCTGGATTGCGGCAAGGGGGCAAGATCAGGTCGCAGCTGAATCATCTGCCGGATTGATGCAGGCCGTTCTTGCGGGACAGGAGCGCGATCTTGGTCAATTGGTCTATGACTATACGTGGTGGGACGCGGCGATCGAGAATCTCATTGACCGTCCCAACCGTGAATGGGCGGATGAAACTATCGGTCTGCATGCCGCCGAGACTTTCGGGGTGAGCGAGACATTTGTGGTTGCCGATACCAATTGGACGATGTTCGCATATCGTGATGGTGTTCCCTCACGTGATGATGCATTTGCATATTTTGGTGTCGCTCTTGAGCACGTCATCGCCGCAGCTCGCAACACACCAATGCTCGAACCTGCGCCGGTTACGGCATATCTGACCCGGCAGGGAAGTGTTCATCTTGTGGCAGTCAGCGCGCTGACCCCGGAGAACCCGACCGCGGCGCAGATGGAGTACAGGCCGCGCCCCGTTCTTGTTCATGCGCGTGAACTGTCGCCAGAGTTTCTTCGCGGTATCTCGGCGCAGTTCGGTTTTGACGATCTCTCGCTGACTGATGAAAGGCCGGCTGCAGATGGGCAAATGCTGACATTTGCGTTGCAGGGAAGTCAGGGAAATGGAGCGGGCTGGCTCAGATGGTCGCCGCCTTATCCCGGTTCGGCATTGTTTGCTGATATTTTACCGTGGCTGTTTGCCGGCGTTATGGTCTTGTTCGTACTTGCGGTCGTGTTTCTGCGCCGGGTGATGCGCGCGGCGCGGGACATGGCGCTTGATGCCGAGGCGCTGGCCTCAAAAGACAGGCAGCTTGCGCAGACCAGCAAGCTGGCTGTTTTGGGTGAGATGGCGGCTGGTGTGGTGCATGAGCTCAATCAGCCGTTGAATATCATTCGTATGGCGACAGATTCGACCCAGGCTGCGTTGCAGCGTTCCAAAGTGAGTGAAGATTATGAATCCTTGCGGGAGCAGCTGACTGTCATTGATGGACAGACCCGTCGCATGGCGGAAACGATCCAGAGTATGCGGATTTTCAGCCGTGATGATTACGGTCGCAAAATCGCTTTTGATGTGGTGCGTGCGACCACTGAGGCTCTCAACTGGATGCGCCCTGAGTTGGCGACGAACGGGGTCGCGGTTTCGTTTCGTGCGCCGGCACAATGTGGACGGGTTTATGGAGAACCTGCGCGCTATGAGCAGGTCATTGTGAACTTGCTTCTCAATGCCCGGGATGCGGTTCTGGATCACCTGAAGAATGGCGCAGCGGAAAGCTGTCAGGTCAGAATCGAAATCAAGGAGGACCTTTCGGCAGATCGCATCCTTGTCGTGGTCAGTGACAATGGCGGTGGTGTTCCTGATGAACATATCGAGCGTCTGTTTGAGCCGTTCTACACAACGAAGGGCCCCGGTGAAGGGACAGGGCTTGGTCTCTCGATTTCCTACGGTATTGTCACCGGTATGGACGGTGAACTCTCTGCCCGAAACGGGGGTGCTGGTGCCGAATTCACCATTTCGATTCCACGTGTCGTGCCAAAGGATGTTGCAGATGATGCCGCGCCCATGGAGAGTGGAAGTCGATGACGCAGAGCCGACATATATTGGTGGTTGATGATGAGCCGCTGGCGGCCCAGCAGGTTTCCCGTTTTCTTGAAAGTGAGTCTATCCGTACGACCATGGCTGGCAGCGGGTCTACTGCGCTTTCTTCGCATCAAGCAGACCCGGCCGACCTCATCGTAACCGATCTGCGTATGCCCAATGGTGATGGGGTTGAGCTCATCCGTAACATTCGTGCTGAAGACACGCGGCTACCGATTTTTGTTGTCACCGGTCAGGTGCTGCGGGAAGCCGAAGCTGAAGCCCTTGATGCGGGTGCAACCGAATTGCTTCGCAAGCCGCTGGATTTACATGAGCTTGCAAGCGCGGTGAAACGGCACCTGACGGTCGATTGAGGCCTGCTAGATGTGGATGGTGCGTCCGTCTACGGCGAGTGCAGCTTCTTTGACGGCTTCCGACAGGGTCGGGTGCCCATGGCAAGTTCTTGCGATGTCCTCTGCCGAGGCGCCAAATTCCATTCCGACAACGATCTCGTGGATCAGGGTGCCGGCATCCGGGCCGAGAATATGCGCGCCGAGCACGCGGTCCGTTTTGGCATCGGCGAGAAGTTTCACAAAACCATCGGTTTCGTTTGCTGCACGTGCGCGCCCATTGGCAGAAAAGGGAAACTTGCCGATCCTGTAATCGACACCTTCTTCTTTGAGTTGCTCTTCGGTTTTGCCAACGGATGCAACTTCGGGCCATGTGTAGACGATGCCGGGAATGACGTCGTAATTCACGTGGCCGCTCTCTCCGGAGATGATTTCTGCTGCCGCGACGCCTTCGTCTTCAGCTTTGTGGGCCAGCATCGGGCCGCGGACGCAATCGCCGATGGCATAGATGCCTTCCACATTGGTTTGGAAGTGTTCGTCGATTTCAACAAATCCGCGATCAGTGGTCTTTACACCCGCCTCGTCCAGGCCAAGCTGGTCGGTGAAGGGTCGTCGGCCGATCGAGACGAGTACGGTGTCGCAATCAATGGTTTCGGCGTCACCGCCCGCTGCCGGTTCAACGGTGAGTTTGACCTTGGTTTTAAGAGTTTCAGCGCCTGTTACCTTGGTGCCGAGTTTGAAGGTCATGCCCTGCTTTTCGAGAATTTTCTGAAAGGCCTTGGCGACTTCCCCGTCCATACCCGGAGTGATGCGGTCGAGGAACTCGATCACGGTCACTTCGGCACCGAGCCGGGCCCATACCGAACCCATTTCGAGGCCGATATAACCGGCACCCACCACAACGAGGTGTTTTGGCGTGGTTTCCAGTGTGAGTGCGCCCGTGGATGTCACAATTTGCTTCTCGTCGATTTCGACGCCGGGAAGCGGTGCGGATTCTGAGCCGGTCGCAATCAGCACAGAACCTGTTTTCAGTGACTCGATCTTCCCGTCTTCAGAAGTGACGTCCACCTGTGTCGCACTCTTGATGCTGGCGGTGCCGTGATAGGACGTCACCTTGTTCTTTTTGAACAGGAACTCGATACCCTTGGTGTTGTCTTTGACGACCTTGTCCTTGTGCCCCATCATCGCCGACAGGTCGTAGGATACTTTGCCGACATTGACACCGTGGGCCGCCAATCCATGCAGGGCGTGGCTGTAATGCTCGGAGGACTGCAGCAATGCCTTTGAGGGGATACAGCCGATATTGAGGCAGGTCCCGCCCAGACTCTTGCGTTTGTCGATACAGGCGACATTCAGCCCGAGTTGTGCGGCACGAATTGCAGCCACATAGCCGCCAGGGCCAGCGCCAATAACAACGAGGTCGTAGGTGTTCTCTGCCATGGTTGGTCAGACTCCGATCAGAAGGCGCTCGGGGTCCTCGATCGCCTGTTTGATGCGAACAAGGAAGGTCACAGCTTCGCGTCCATCAACGATGCGATGGTCATAGCTCAGGGCGACATACATCATCGGGCGGATGACGATTTCATCGTCGATCACGACCGGGCGTTTGACGATGTTGTGCATCCCCAGAATGCCGGACTGCGGCGGGTTGAGGATTGGTGTGGAGAGCATCGAACCAAAGATGCCACCATTGGTGATTGTGAACGTGCCGCCGGTCAGCTCTTTCATTGAAAGATCGCCATCGCGCGCACGTTTACCGAAATCGGCAACACCGGACTCGATCTCGGAAAAGCTTTTGGCGTCTGCGTCGCGCATGACCGGAACGACCAGGCCCTGGGCACCACCGACAGCAATGCCGATATCGTAGTAGTTCTTGTAGACAATCTCGTCGCCGTGGATTTCAGCGTTCACGGCTGGAATTTCCTTGAGCGCATTGACGGCCGCTTTCACGAACATGCTCATGAATCCGAGCTTGATGCCGTGCTTCTTCTCGAAATCGTCCTTGTAGCGGGCCCGAAGGTCCATCACGGCCTTCATGTCGATCTCGTTGAAAGTCGTCAGCATCGCGGCGGAGTTCTGTGCCTCTTTGAGGCGGCGTGCCACGGTCTGACGCAGTTTGGTCATCCGGACGCGTTCTTCGCCGCGCTCGTCTTCGGGGCGGTCGGGCAGGTCGCCGGCAGACACGAATGTCGGGGCTGTCGGTGCGGCCGGGGCAGATGCTGCCGGTGCGGCCGGTTTCGCGGTTCCACCATTTTCCATGTGGCGGAGGACATCACCCTTGGTGATGCGTCCGTCACGGCCGGTTGCTTCGATATCGGCTGCGTTCAGACCATTATCGTCGATCAGTTTGCGGACGGCCGGTGCCAGCGGCAGGTCATCTGCAGCGGCTTCCGAGGAACTCGCCGGTGCGGTGGCGGGGGCTGCGCTGGCAGCTGGGGCGTCGCCCGTGGTGATGCGGCCGACAACGGCTCCCACTTCAACGTCCACGCCTTCATCGGCAATAATTTCGACCAGTGTGCCGGCGCTTGGTGCGGGCAACTCGGCGGTGACCTTGTCGGTTTCAATTTCGACAAGAGCCTCATCGGCTTCGAATGAATCTCCCACCTTTTTGAGCCAGCGACCAACGGTGCCCTCGGTCACGGATTCACCCAGATCGGGGACGCTGATGTCGATCATGTCGCCGCTTGCGGCGGCTGCAGGTGCCGGAGCAGCAGGCTTGCCAGCTTTCGCTTCGGCTGGCTTGCTGGCGGGAGCTGCCGTGGCGGTTGCGCTTTCATCGATGGCACCGATTACGCTGCCGACCTCGACGTCTGCTCCTTCATTGGCACGAATTTCGGTCAGGACACCAGAACTCGGCGCAGGAACTTCAACCGTGACCTTGTCGGTCTCGATTTCGACCAGCGGTTCATCCGCCGTGATCGCCTCGCCTTCAGCCTTGAACCATCGGGCGATCGTGCCTTCGGTTACCGACTCGCCCATATCGGGGACTTTGATTTCCGTCGCCATATTCTTAACGTTCCTGTTGTTCGCCCGGTCGCATTACAGCGTCAGGGCGTCGTCTACGAGTTTTTCCTGTTCACGCCGATGCCGTGCCCCATTGCCTGTGGCAGGTGAGGCGGCTTCCGGGCGACCCACATAGCGCGGGCGTTTTTGGTCAGCGTCGATTTCGTTCAGCACCGCTTCCAGACGACGGTCCACAAACGTCCAGGCGCCCATGTTTTCGGGCTCTTCCTGGCACCACACAATTTCAGCATGCTTGAAACGAGAGAGTTCTTTTACAAGTGCCTTCTTGGGGAACGGATACAGCTGTTCCAGGCGCAGGAAGAAGACATCGTCGATTTCGCGTTTGGCGCGTTCCTCGAACAGGTCGTAGTAGACCTTGCCTGAACACAGCACGACGCGCTTCACATCCTTGTCTTCGCAAAGCTGCTCGTTGTCCCAAAGGACGCGATGGAAACTTGTGTCGGGACCAAAATCGTCAAGGTCGGAGACGCAGAGCTTGTGACGCAGTAGCGATTTCGGCGTCATGATGACGAGCGGCTTGCGGAAGTTGCGATGAACCTGACGTCGCAACGAATGATAGTAGTTCGCCGGTGTGGTGATGTTGCACACCTGCATATTGTCTTCCGCACAGAGCTGCAGATAGCGCTCCAGCTTGGCTGAGGAATGCTCGGGGCCCTGACCCTCGTAGCCATGAGGAAGGAGCATCACCAGCCCAGCCATGCGCAGCCATTTGGACTCACCCGATGCGATGAACTGGTCAATGATCACCTGTGCTCCATTGGCAAAGTCGCCGAACTGAGCTTCCCAGAGGACGAGTGCATGCGGCTCAGCCTGCGCGTATCCATACTCAAACCCCAGAACGCCGAACTCAGACAGGGGGCTATCGATAACTTCAATCGGTGCCTGGCCGTATCGGATGTTCGACAGTGGGATGTATTTGTCTTCGTTCTGCTGGTCGATGAGAACGGCATGACGATGTGAAAATGTGCCGCGTCCGACGTCTTCGCCAGACAGACGAACAGGGGTCGATTCACACAGCAGCGTACCAAAGGCGAGGGCCTCGCCGGTCGCCCAGTCGATGCCCTTTCCCTCATCGATCATCTTCCGCTTGCTCTTGAGCTGGCGAAGGATTTTCGAGTTCGCGTTGAAGCCGTCCGGCGGTTCCGAGATGGCATGGCCGACTTCGCGCAGGAGGTCCATGCTGACCGCGGTTTTGCCCCGTTGTGCCTCTTCATCTCCGGCCATGCCCAGATCGGCCCAGCGGCCCTCCAGCCAGTCGGCCTTGTTGGGCTTGTAGCTTTTGGCCGCTTCGAATTCCTGCTCCAGAAAGTTCTGGAATTCCTCAACCATACGGTCGCCGCCACCCTGCGGGATAACGCCTTGGTCCTCTAGTTGTTTGGCATAGAGGGCGCGGGTGGTGGGTTGTTCGGAAATCGACTTGTACATCAGCGGCTGTGTGAAGGCCGGCTCATCGGATTCGTTGTGCCCTGCGCGGCGATAGCCCCAAAGGTCGAACACGACATCAGCTTTAAAGCGGTACCGATATTCGGTGGCGATGCGCGCGGCATGAACTGTGGATTCCGGATCGTCGCCGTTCACATGAAAAATCGGCGCCTGAATCATCTTCGCGACATCAGAGGAATAGGGAGATGAACGCGCGGCTGTCGGGTTTGTCGTGAAGCCGATCTGATTGTTGACGATCACATGCACGGTGCCACCGGTGCGGTAGCCGCGAAGCTGCGAAAGATCGAGAGTTTCGGCAACCAGGCCCTGACCGGCAAAAGCGGCATCGCCATGCATCAGGATCGCCATGACTTTTTCACGATCGGTGTCTGTGCGGAGCTGCTGCTTGGCGCGAACCTTGCCTAGAACAACGGTGTTCACCGCCTCCAGATGACTTGGGTTCGGCGTCAGCGAGAGATGCACTGTATTGCCATCGAACGTCCGGTCAGACGACGTGCCAAGGTGATACTTCACGTCACCCGAGCCCATGACATCGTCGGGATTGGGGGAATTGCCCTCGAATTCCGAGAACATGGCCCGGAAAGGTTTGTCCATGAAATTGGTCAGCACGTTCAGGCGCCCGCGATGGGGCATGCCGATCACGAGTTCACGCAAGCCGAGCTGGCCACCGCGTTTGACGATCTGCTCGAGCGCGGGAATCAGGGACTCACCGCCCTCCAGACCGAAACGCTTGGCGCCGGTGTATTTCTTGTCGAGGAACTGCTCAAAAATTTCCGCCCGGGTTAGTGCGCCAAGAATGGCTTCCTTACCCTTGTCGGTGAATTCTGTGTGATTGCGCTCACCCTCGATCCGTTCCTGAATCCAGGCTTTTTCTTCAGGCCCCTGCATGTGCATGAATTCGACGCCGATATTTCCACAATAGGTATCGCGGACGACGTCAATAATCTGGCGCATTGTGGCTGTTTCCAGCCCGAGCACATAGTTGATGAAGATCGGGCGATCCATGTCGGATTCCGCAAAACCATAGGTTCTGGGGTCAAGCTCGGGATGCGGCTCTTTCGGCATCAACCCGAGGGGGTCAAGGTTTGATTCCAGATGTCCCCGCACGCGATAGGCGCGGATCAGCATCAGGGCCCTGATCGAATCCAGTGTGGCGCGTCGAACCTGATCCGGCGAAGCGCTTGCGTCCGTTGCAGCACCATAAGAGAGCGGCGCGCCTTTGAGCGCGGCCCCCGCACGTGCTGTGACAGCGGGAGCAGTATGCCCGTTTCCGCCAGCCCCGTTGGTTCCGGAACCATTGGTGCCGCCGATAATCGCGGAATTCCGCGGTGCCCAGCTGGGGCCTTTCAGGTCTTCGAGCAAGGCGCGCGCATCGTCATGCAGGGTGGAGAAAAACTCTCCCCACTCCGGATCGACACTTTCCGGCCGTTCGAGATAACGCGTGTATAGTTCGGCGACGAAGGTGGCATTTGCGCCGTTCAAAAACGACGAGTGGCCTATGTAGTTACTCATTTTTTTGCCGCAGTGTCTCTCCGCGGTCCCCGGTTGAACGCGTTGGTGCCCCCCGTCGCACCAACAATCAGATTTAGCCCTTCATGGCCGCCATCATTGTTGTCCCAAGCGCGGATGGCGAATTCGCCACCAGCATACCTGCAGATTTCATCGCCTCGATCTTGGCATCTGCTGTGCCTTTGCCGCCCGAGATGATTGCACCGGCATGGCCCATGCGTTTTCCCGGAGGTGCCGTAACACCTGCAATGAAACCGGCAATCGGTTTCTTGATTTTCGAAGACTTGATGAAGTCCGCTGCGTCTTCCTCAGCGGATCCACCGATTTCACCAATCATGATGATGCCCTCGGTTTCGTCGTCGTCGAGGAACATTTCAAGGCAATCAATGAAGTTTGTGCCATTCACGGGATCTCCGCCGATGCCGATACAGGTCGTCTGGCCCAGTCCCACAGCAGTGGTCTGGCCCACGGCCTCATAGGTAAGCGTGCCGGAGCGCGATACAATACCAATATTGCCGCGCTGGTGAATGTGGCCGGGCATAATGCCAATCTTGCATTCATCTGGTGTGATGACACCGGGACAGTTCGGGCCGATCAGACGGGTCTGTGTACCATCCAGAGCGCGCTTGACCTTGACCATGTCGAGGACCGGAATGCCTTCGGTGATGCAGACGACAAGTCCGACACCCGCATCTACGGCTTCCACGATCGCATCGGCTGCAAAGGGCGGGGGAACATAGATGACCGAGGCGTCCGCGCCGGTGTGCTGGACGGCCTGATTGACGGTGTCGAAGACCGGCAGATCGAGATGGGTTGAACCACCTTTGCCCGGTGTCACGCCGCCGACCATCTTGGTGCCATAGGCGATGGCCTGTTCGGAATGGAATGTGCCCTGAGCTCCTGTGAAGCCCTGACAGATGACCTTGGTGTCTTTGTTAACAAGTACGGACATGGCGTTACGCCGCCTCCTTCACAGCGTTCACGATCTTTTCAGCCGCGTCGCCCAAATCATCTGCCGTAATGATCGGCAATCCGGACTCGGCGAGAATTTTCTTGCCGAGTTCCACGTTGGTGCCTTCAAGGCGCACAACAAGCGGGACATGGAGTGACACTTCGCGCGCCGCAGCAACGACGCCGTCGGCAATCACGTCGCAGCGCATGATGCCACCAAAGATGTTGACCAGAATGCCTTCGACATTGGGATCCGACAGAATAATCTTGAAGGCCGTGGTCACACGTTCCTTGGTCGCGCCGCCGCCCACATCGAGGAAGTTTGCAGGAGTTCCGCCGTGGAGCTTGACGATATCCATCGTTGCCATCGCCAGGCCCGCACCGTTGACCATGCAGCCAATCGCGCCATCGAGTTTGATGTAGTTGAGCTCGTGCTTCGCGGCTTCGAGCTCCATCGGGTCTTCTTCGTCCTCGTCGCGCAGCTCTTCGATATCCGGATGCCGATAGAGCGCGTTGTCGTCGAAGTTCATCTT
>Ga0181600_10002662_pt1 | contig 13674 bp, 20 predicted proteins | sample 041ome_2_FD_132982 | JGI IMG/M metagenome (GOLD analysis project Ga0181600, IMG submission 132982) | Coastal salt marsh microbial communities from the Groves Creek Marsh, Skidaway Island, Georgia - 041406US metaG (megahit assembly) | ecosystem: Environmental > Aquatic > Marine > Intertidal zone... | reverse complement strand
TGCTTGTGCATTTGGTTGTGCTGGTGCTTGTGCTGCAGCATCTGCTGCTCCATCTGCTCCTGCTTGTGCATCACCTGCTGCTCCATCTGTTCCTGGTTCTGGCTCCGCAGTGTTTGCCATAGCTGCTGCAAATGCTTTTTTAGTTTCAGGACCTACTTTTCCATCAACTCCGATACCTGCTTTTTTCTGGAAATCCATGACAGACTGTTTTAGTGCTTCAGCATCCTTAGATGTTGCTGCTTCTAACATTTTATCAAGGTTTTTAAGGAATCTTTCACCTGGTATAATTTCTGTTACTTCAAATACTTTCATAATACTATTTATTCCTTCCTAAAATTTCATATTCCAGCCAACTCTGGCTTTACCACCTTTGCCCAAAGATGCACTAAAATTACTATTCTTTCCAGTTTTTTTATTCCAACTTAATTCTGGATTGTCACCTTTAAAGTCAGACTTAAATCCAAATTTATGTCCGCCTTTAGATGTGTAGTTAGCATCTACACCTTTTAAGTTACCAGAAACTCCTAAATCTACATTATCATCAGTATAACGCATAGCCTTCTTAATTTTGTCAGCATCCTTAGCAAGTTGTGTTCCCACAGCCTTTGCACCTTTTGCAAAACCAGCGCCTGTTATTTCATATATTTTCATTTCTTACTTCCTGATTTCATATTTGCACACCAGTGTGCCATACGTCTTTTTTCGCCTGTGCTGTTTTTAGCAAGTTTACGCAACCTTGTGACACTTTGTTTACAGTTTACACCACTGCGTTTTGCTTGTCCTTTTCTACCAGGCTTTTTACCGTCAGCAAAGTTTTCTTCTACAGGTTCTTGCATATGCTGTTTGATGTTTTTTGCTGTTCTTTCAAACTTGTGATCCTTGTGTTTAAATCCTACACCACCAGCAGCTTCCCATTTCTGTATATTGACTCCATAATCATCTATCAGTATATTAGGTGTTCCATCTTCAGTTGTAGCATATTTTGCTTTGTCGTGTGTAATGATTACATCTTTAGGAGGAAAGAATCCTAAATTCTTTTCAATCCATTCTCTTTTATGTGGTTCTGAATTAGGATCGTCTGGTAGTGGTGAACTTAGTATGTTGTACTCACCTTTTACATCTTTTATTAACATTAATAAATTTTTAGCATTTGCTGTAAGTGGTAAATCGAGCCAAAAGTTTTCTGTATCTCTGATTTTCTGTAGTGCAGGCTTAATATCATCGATCTTTGTCCAATGATCTTTCTTCATTAGTTTTGCCCAAGCGCCAAAGAAATCTGCAAGTACACCATCCATGTCTACATATATTGTGCTTACACTTGACAGCTCTTGTGCTTCTATTACGCTTTCTGGAACGTCATCACGCCAAACTAAGTCTCCTGGATCAGCAATAACAGCTCGTATCTTATCTACACCTGCTTTTAGGTGTGCAAAGTATCTGTGATGTCCGTCAACAATAAGCCCCTGACCTTTGTAGGGTACAATTACGATTGGCTTTATTTTTTTGCCTGCTTTAATCTTGTCAACAAACTTCATCATATTGTCGTGATTATCTTTAGGATCCATTTTGTCAGCAGGTTCAAACGGTGTAAGTTTAGATATGTCTACTATTTTTACTGGTTGTTTTTCATAATATTTGTCATCAACATCAGCACCTTGATACTCAGGATTAGTCCACATAGTTATTTCTGCGCCTTCGTTTTTCTTACGCCCGGCACAGTGAGCTTTTTGTGAAAAGCCTTTTGGATTAGAACAGTTGATAGAACGCTTATACTTTGTACTCCATTTTTCTTTTACTTGTTCATCGTGGATAAATTTAAGTTTATCATAATACTTGGGATCTTCTTTAATATGATCCATTGCAATTTTCATTGCCAGTTTGGGATTGTCTGTGTGTTCCATTTCAACTTCAATGCCCATTTTAAGTTGTCTGTATAACTCCTTGGGCATCTTGCTTTCTGCAAGTCCGAGATTGAAAAGCACATTAGTTGATTTACCTTTGACTTTTTTTGAAAGTGTAGGTGGACGTCCGTCTTTGTCTACAGTATTACCAAACTTTTTTGCCTGTCGTGGGATTTCGTTAACACCAACATCTGGTGTAGTATTAACGCCTTTTACAATTCTACCCCACTCCAAAAATCTCATTTTTTCTTGCGTCCTCTAAACTGCACAGTACCTGTCATGTAAGGTTTTGAAAACCAAAGTTTGAACCAATCTGGATCCCCTGGTTTTAGTCCCATCTTCTTTTCTTTTGCTTTTAAGGCTGTAGCAGTGATGCTTGGATTTTCATCAACCTTGTATTCTGTATAACCTTTGAATTCATTTACTCCTGCAAGACGCTTTAATTCTTCGATACTATCGTACATATTATTTTCCTACGTCTTTTCTACCACCACCAAGATCTACTTTAGTATAAGAATCTGGTTCCCATTTAACTGGATCAAATTTAACCTGTTTAAAGCCTTGCTTGTGTACACCGTCTTTTCTGTGTGCATGGGCTTTAGTATTTTTTATTCTGTCACGCTTTGCTTGTGCCCTTGCTTTTGCAATTAATTCGTTAGTTCCTTTTGTAGACATAACAGCATCACCAGTGCCAGAATTGTACCTATCACGATCATCTGCAAATTTTAAAATACGCTGTAGAGTAATTGGATCAAGATCTTTTTCCTCTAATCCTTCACCTACTGCATCTCCGCCCAGTGCCTGATCTAATAGTTGAACTGCTACTTTACCATTGCCTGGATACATTAGTTCAGCCGCTTCAAGTTTTTCTTGTTCACTTAGTGTAGGCCATTTTTCTCTAAGTTGTGTAGCACTTTTTATATTCATTCCACTAAAGTTAAAATCTATAGTTGGACCATATGCTATGTGTGCATGAGACTCAGCTGGTTGTAATTGATCTTTACCTTTAAAACTAATTAAATAACCTGGCATACCATCGCTTTTGCGAATCTGATCTGGTAACGGATGTGTACCTTGGTCTTTTTCACTTCTTACAAATACTAAAGAAGTCTTAGAAGGATTGCCAAGTATTCCTTCATATGACAATGCATTAAAAGGTGATTTGATTTGTATAAACTTACTAGCAGGAACACCTGCCATACCAGCAAGTTTTTGTTTTACATTAAAGGGAAAAGGTCTAGTCGAAGTATCGTTAGTCGCAGCTACATAAACATTCTCTTTACCAAATGTTTCTACAGCCCAATCATAAAGGCTTTTATGTCCTGGATGAAACGGATGAAACCCGCCGGGCATGACTGCTACGACCTTCTGCGTTTCTTCGGTTAGTTCCCAAAATCTCACTTGTACTCGCCCTTCTCAATTTGTTCCATTTCTTCTTTATAAATTTTATCAAAGATTGCCTTACGATCATCATCTCTAAAAAGTTCATCAGGATGTCTTGCAATTTTATATTTTACACAATAGTCTGTAATACCCTTTTCTATCATAGGCATTAGAATATCATGCGGGTTATCGTTTGTACCTTCTCTTTGCATATCTGCTATTTGAGAAATAGCCGGAAAGTATTGTTTTCTATAAAACATTGGATCATTTCGCATATGTACACAAGTATCATCTACGATGTCAAAATCTAAACCAGTATGAATAGGTTTGTGAAATTCGTCTATTCTCATATTACCACTTCCTGCATGACCAGTATCTTGCCTTATGACGAGGTCCTGGATTATCACAATTATGTCTAGCACGGAAACTTCTACGTCTCGCAGGGTTAGACTTTTTAATTTTCATATTAGGATCACCAAAATTAACTTTTACTACATTACCTTTTGGATTCTTAACATATACTTTAAACTTTTTAACATCACCACGCATTGGTTTGCCTAATGATACTTTGCGTCCTTGATATTCTGCTTCGTCTAATTCGTCATCTTCGTTAAACCACATAACACCGTACTCTTCAAAAAAGTCATCGCCGTCAAATGTTTGTTCGTCTAAATCATATTCTTCATCGGTACTAAATTCTATATCAAAATCATCATGCCCTTGCTCGGACATATAAATGCAAAGTCTGTCTGCAAATTCTTCAGATTCTTGTTCACTAAGTTCTCTTGGTAAAGGTATATGATATACTGTTGCACCTTGTTCTGATTCTAAAACATAGTGTTCTGGAAAGATAGATTCATCTAAACTTTCAACAATTTGATCTGTTTTTTCCATTACTATTCTAACAAAATGGTCCATAATATCTCCTAGTGATTTAGTATAACGGAACCAATAGAACCGTCACTCCAATCATATACATAAATTCTTAACCAAACATAATTGCCAGTAAAGTTCTTAATAAAACTTCCGTCACTTTCGTCTGATCCTGTAGCAGTGCTTGTGTGTAATGTTGTAGATAAAGCAAACCAGTCTGCTTCAACTGGGCTTACTGCAAGTGTTGCTTGTACAACAATCTTACCAATAAAGCCTGTAACATTGTATTGCACCGTATGAAAACCGTCAGCACGACCATAATATCCGTCGCCTTTTAGTTTATTTGCTGTGCGGGTTACTATAGTGCTGTCGCCTGGGTGGGTCAACTGTGCTACATCAGTTCCGCTTACTTTAAAATTAAATGTTTCACTATTAGCTGGCATACTGTTATTTATCAATACTTTGCTTACTAACTAGCTTGTCGATTCTCTGTATACAATCCCCAGCAATAATTTTAACAAGCATAAGAACATTTTCTGTAGTTATATACACATAACGACCATTAATATAATTTGATCTTTTTATATCATCTCTTAAAGTCTGTGTGCTTTTAACTTTGTCTTTATTATTACCTAACCAGTCAGCAAAACTTGAATTAACTCTGTTATGGTTAAAGGTTATCTTGTATCCGTATGTATCATCGTCTACAATTATTGTATTGGTTGTTTCTTTTAGATACTCTATATATTTTTCACTAGGTTGATGCCATTCTGTTGCATTATGCAGTTTTTCCGATAGTTTTAAAAGAAACTCTTTATCATTTGAATAAAATTTAATTGTACTAAATTCTATTCTTACAATATAATCTTTTCTGTATCTAGTTAATTCATTATAAATTACTTTAGCATCTAAGAAATGTGTTTCAGGAACAGGTTTATGTTTAAATAATTTTTGATATACAAGAGGTAAACCTCTTTCATAAAAAGCCTGTAATATGTCTAATTGAGTAGAAGCATATTTGAAATTTTTATTTCTAAAAATCGGCCCAAGTTGGTTTATTCCTGTTAAAGAGTACAAGTACTTGTTATAGAATAATTTTTTAGATTCATATTGTAACAGTTTCTGATTCATATGTTAGGACCAACTCTTTATCTTGCACATCGATATTGCATTTGCCGCCACCTTTAAGATCTCCAAACAATAGTTGTCTAGCCAGCGGGCGTTTAATATCTTTATCAATTACACGCTGTAATGGTCTTGCACCCATCTTTCTGTTAAATCCTTTATTAACAAGGTAATCAAGTGCTTCGTCACTTATAGTTATGTCAATATTTTTATCTTTAACCTGTGCTTTTAATTCAACTAAGAATTTGCCAACAATTTTCATCATAGTTTCTTTACTTAGTTTACCAAAGGTTACAATGCCGTCGAGTCTATTGCGGAATTCTGGTGCAAAGAATCTTTTTAGTTCAGTATCTTCGTAGTCATAATCATCTTCTTCACCAAATCCAATTGTATTTCTCTCAGCATCTTCTGCCCCAAGGTTAGTTGTAAGGATCAATATACTGTTACGAGCATCTGCTTCTTTGCCATTAGAACCTGTAAGTTTACCGTTATCCATTACTTGTAATAAGATTTGAGAAACATCAGGATGTGCTTTTTCAATTTCATCTAGCAATAGTACACAGTTAGGATTTTCTTGAAGTTTTGTAATTAATAAACCACTATTTTCTTCAAAGCCTACATAACCTGGAGGTGAACCAATTAGTTTAGCAACAGCATGCTTTTCTTGATATTCACTCATATCAAATCGTACAAGTTTTACACCAAGATTTTTTGCTAACTGTTTTGCTGTTTCAGTCTTACCAGTGCCTGTTGGCCCCATAAAAATAAATGCACCTACAGGTTTATCATCAGGTTTCAATCCTGCTTGTGCAACAAGAATTTTATCAACTAGATCTTCTACAGCCGCATCTTGTCCATATACATCAGATTTGATATTCTTTTCAAGATTTGCAAGATTTTCTGTTTCTTTTTCTGCTACTTGTTCTGTAGGCAAGTTTATTGCTTTCGCTAATTCAAATTGAATTTCGTTTTCGCTAACAATTTTATTTTCTACAGATTCTTTAAGATTAAATCTACTACATGCAAGGTCAATTAAATCAATTGCTTTGTCAGGTAGTTTCTTATCTGATTGATATTTAACACTTAGTTTTACTGCTGCTTCGATTGCTTCGTCAGTAATAGTAGTACCATGATAATCTTCATAGTATTTTTTAATACCGTGAAGAATATCATGTGTTACTTCTGGAGATGGTTCGTCAACTGTTACTCTTTGGAATCGACGCATCAATGCACGATCCTTTTCAAAGTACTTCCTGTATTCATCCCAAGTAGTTGACGCAACTACCTTCAAGTTACCTTTGCTAAGTGCTGGTTTCAGCATATTAGCAAGGTCATTGGCACTATTGCTGCCACCACCGGATCCAGCACCACTAATCATATGTGCTTCGTCAATAAACATAATTGTTTTACCTTTGCCCTTTAAGCCTGCAAGTACAAGTTTAAAGCGTTCTTCAAAGTCACCTCGGTATTTAGAACCAGCAAGCATGCTGCCGATATCTAACATGTAAACATTATATTCTTTTAAAAATTCCGGTACATTGTCATTTACAATATTCCACGCAAGTCCTTCTGCGATTGCAGTTTTACCTACACCCGGGTCACCGACTAACAGTACATTATTTTTGTTTCTGCGTCCTAGTGCTAGTGCAATAGTGTCCAATTCTTCTGATCGACCAATAACAGGATCGATTTTATTTTTCTTAACTTCTTGATTGAGATCAGTTGTAAACTGTCTAAGGGCTTTCTGTCCAGCACCTGAAAGTTCTTCATCTTCAAAACTAGTTTCTAATTCTGTATTAATATACTCTGCAAAGTCTTCTTTTTTCAATCCGCCTTGCTCAAGATAAAAGTTAGCAATTGATTTTTTCTCAGACATTAAACTTAACAATACATCTGAAAGCTCAATCTTTTGACGGCCAGCAAATAATACTTGTGTAAATGCTCTATTTAAAACACGCTCAACTGCTTGTGTTTTTTTAGGTTTAAATTTCTTTGCTTCTATTTTAAGTTCTTCACATTTTTCTTTCAAATGATGTTCTAGATTTGCTTTTACATAATCTGCATCTGAGCCAAATCCTTTTACAATATTGTAAAACGGTTCACTACACAACATGCTAAAAAGTAAATGTTCCAGAGTTACATATTCGTGTTGCAATTTTTGAGCATCTTTAATTGCTTTATCGAATACTAACTGTAGTTCTTGACTTGGTTCAACCATTATTAATCCTTTTTTCCAACTTTGCTTTTTTCTTTTTTGCCATTTCAAGTTTCAATTTAGAAACTCTATCTGTAAAGTCTATACCTTGTAGATGATCGTATTCATGTAAAAATACTCTAGCATCATAGTCATCAAGTTCTATTATACACTCTTTTGCGTCTGCGTCAAGAAACTGTGCAACCAATTTAATAGGTCTTTCTACCTTTAAAAATAAATTAGGAAAACTTAAACATCCTTCATACCTTACATCTGTTTCTTGTGATATCTTTTGTATTACAGGATTGATCACTGCAAATGCATGCTTTAATTCTTTGTGTCTAGTAGGTTGCATTATAAACATTTGTGCATCTAATCCAACTTGGTTAGCACTAATGCCGATACCTTTGTATTGCTCCATAATATCAACCATGCTTTGAGCAAGTTCAACAGCATTGTGTTCTTCAAAGTCAAATGTCTTAACTTGTTTTTTAAGCCAATCATTTGGTGCGTAAATCAATTCCATTTTTTATCTCTTGTATTTTGTTTAATTCTTCGTCTGTGAGCTTAGGTGTTATAGCCTTAATATTCACATACAAGTTACCCCTTCTAGTAGTATTTACTACAGGAACACCGTGTCCGGTAACATTCATGGTAACACCATTATTTGTTCCAGAGGGGATATTAAGCATTATAGACTTGTTTTCAGGAGTTGTAATAGTAACATTTTTTCCTAGTATTAGATCAAATATATCTACTTGTAGTTCGGTAAACAAATGTTCGCCATCTCTGCGCCAGCCTCTAGGAGTCGGAATAGATAACTGTACAATTAAATTACCTCTTGACAGTTGTGTTATACTATCGTCACCGTATCCTTGAAATTGAACATTATCGCCGTGTTTCATACCAGCAGGAATTTTTACATCGATAATCTCAGTCTTGCCACTCGGTAATCTATATGAAATTGTTGCACCAACACCAGTATAAACATCTGAAAAAGATATTTTATAACCTATCCTAATATCTTTATTCCTCATTTGTCGTCGGCGCTGTTGTCCAAATCCTTGGCCAAAGAATGCACCAAAGATATCATTTACATCACCGTCGAATTGAAACCCACCAAATGGATTACCTCTCATTTGTTGCGGATCAGCAGTTCCATACTGATCATACATTTGTTTCTTTTGTGGATCTTTTAAGGTGTTATAGGCTTCGTTTATTTGCTTAAATTTATCTTGATCACCACCCTTATCAGGATGATATTGCATAGCCTTTTTTCTAAAGGCTTGTTTTATTTCTTGGTCAGATGCTGATCTTGATACACCTAAAATTTCGTAGTAGTCTGCCATACTACTACTTAGCGGTGTTACTTATCGGAGCTCTTTTTGCTGGTTCCAGTATACAAACCAAACCATGCTGCACCGGCACCAACTACAATACTGATCAAACCGCTTTGTTCCATTGTAGGTGCAGGTAAGTTCATATACCAAATAACACATTTGTATAACAACACAATATAAACAGTTAAGAATAATCTTGGAAAGATTCTCCAAGCATCTACTGCTCTTGCTAAATGGATTAATCCTTGATATGGATTTTGTGAACTATCAGTTGTTGATGTGTCAACTTCTAACTCGATTTGTACGCTTTTTTTAATTGGTTCGCTCATTTTTTGCCCTCTAATTTTTTGATACGAGCTTCAAGCTCGTCTATTTTTGAAGTTATTTTAGGATACTTTGTGCGCCAAGCATTAGGATCATTTTGTAGCCAGGTCCATCCCCAGCGTATTGCTAGATATTCTAGTGCCGAATCGAACTTCTTTACGCCCCATATTGCCATTCTTGTATCTTTAAACCAGAACAAAAATGCTGCACCTAGTAATGACCCTGCTATACTAGTATAAATCCAAAGACGGTCGCCCGCCATGCTTTGTATCATTTCCCACATAGTAATCCCTCATTTAACTATGTGTATTTATTAGAAATCACACTTAATAGTTCCTTTAGGAGAAACCATTTTTTCAATTGATTCCCCTTCAAGATTTGGTTCAACACCAGGTTTTATGGTACAATTAGATTTGTGAGTGCAACTACTGAGGATCAGTAGTATCAGAATCAGGCTTAACTGCTTCTTCATAGTAAACAATAATTTGTTTTTGCTGTTCGATATATCGTCTTAGTTCAGCAAAATTAAGTGCAAGATTTTCGTAGTCTTTTACAGAGATTGCGATGTATGCGTCACCGCCATTTTTAGCTTCAAATTCTTTTACAAATTCTTCATAGTTTTCTTTTGAAACCACATAGATTTTAACATCGTTGAGCTGAACCTTCTTAGGGTGAGCAACGATTGGTACTGTAGTTTTTACAGTGTTAGTTACTGTTACTATCTGTGGTTCCGTTCTGAGCATCGAGCACCCCGTTGCTAACAATAGGGTCAGTGATAGACTCAAGATCGTCCCAAAGTTTATTAGTCGCATCTTGCATTCTCTTTTCAATTAATCCTGGCTTTTGGTTTGCCAAGTGTGTTAAGTTATGTTTTTGCAGAGTAGCACGAAGTTCATCTCCGTACTGCTCTGCTTTTTGTAGATCTGCGGAAAGTGTTTGATTTAGTTCGCCTAGTCTTCTAGATTCTGCTCTTTCAAGTTTGAGGCTGTCTTCACTTGTTTGAACAGCAATTTCCATTTTAGCAACATTTGCTCTTGCTATTTCTAAATTCTTTTGTAAATTTTTTACATATAGAAAAGCACCACCTGCACCAGCAAGTAATACAATTATCATAGCAATTCTAATTGAACTAAACATTATCTTCCTTTATCGCAAACTTTTATTATAATAATCTTGCCGTCACCGTCAACAAATTCCTTCCATAAAGCATCTTCATGTTTTTCATGTCCACAGTTTTTGCAATAACTCATTAGTCTAAAAGTTTCTCCAATGTTTTAGGCCCAGCAATACCGTCTGCGGTTAGACCATTTGCTGATTGCCACTCTTTAAGAGCACGCTCAGTGCCTGGACCAAACACACCGTCTGCTCCAATACCTAATGCTTCTTGCATCATCTTAACACCATCGCCTTTAGCACCTTTGCGTAGTACACCAATGTCATCGATATCAAATGAATCATCTTCATCATCTGATTCGTGTACATCGTCGTGCATTTCGCCCATAGCGGCTAGTGCTACTTTCCAATGATGAATACGATCTTCAAGTCCAATGTATCCGCCATTAATGCGTTTGGTCATTGTTTTGATATCGCTACTGTCTGCATAACGGTTAAGTCCGTTTTTATTCCAGAACCAGATAGCACTCATTAGAGCCATTTCTTTGTCTTCTGCAACTTGATCTGGATTATCAACAGCATCAACATCCATGTCTTTACTAAATGCTGAGTAGTTTGCTTTACCTGTTAACTGAATAGGTCCACGACCGCGATAACGCCAACCGTCACCACTATTAGTGTCCCCATTATCCATCCTGCCAGCATATACGATGTTAGCAATTTTTTCTGGCTGTCTTGCATAGTCGTTAGCATCTCGTCCAGCTCTGACGAAATATTTTCCAAAGACTGCATCCAACGCTTTTGCGCTATAGTTAAGATTTTCACTGAATGTTCTCCACCCGCCTGATTCATGACCACACTGTGCAATAAACGCGGCGATACGCTTAGGTGTGTTAATTTCGTGTTTCGGAAATACTTCATTCATCGCCTCAACCCAACCTTCTGGGTCTTTGCAGTTAGGAAATAACTGCGAGAATTGGTTTGCTGTTAGCATAATTTATATCCTTTTGACTACGAGGGCCTTATCCTCGTTTTCGAAGACTAATTTGTCTCCATACTTACTTATATTATAGTCACCGATGTACTTGGTTAAAAAGAGTATTTCTGGATAACTCTCCATTAAATCGAACCTACCATCTATGCTTTCTAGTACTTCTTTTTTATTGCCGAATTCTACAAATTCAAAGGCTACCATATCCGCATATGCTTTTTTAATTATAAGTTTATTTTCAACCATATCTATACTCTCTAGATAACTATTATTGAAAAAATTCTTATAATTTTCCATAGTTGTTTCGTTTTTAACTATACCATAATTGTCCGGATCTTTGGGTATAAAACTGTCTAGATTTTCCATAGTGGCGTCTCTGCTTTTAAAATTTTTATAATATCTAAATTTTAGATCTTCTAAAGCACCGATCTTTTTAACACCATCTAGTATTTCAAAAATGTTCTCGTGTATGTGTCTGTTTCTTTCTAATTCTACAAAAACTTTATATGTGCCGTCACTTTGCTCGCCAGGAGTAGCATCGGCATCAAGTATAAAACTATAACCGCCTTCTAAAAATCTAACAAGATCATCAGCTGGCGCCTTTTCTCTTAAACTAAAACTAAGTGTAACTATATCAGAGTCTTCACCCATTTTTGAACTGTATGAATCTATTTCAAAAATATCATACACCATGTGTTTTAGATCTTTTTCTCTAAGTCCCATTATAATGTTGCTCCTTCATCACCTGCTGGAGCTGCTTCACCGCCTGCCGCTGGAGCAGGTGCTGCACCTAATGCTGCATCAGCTGGTTGTGCACCTGGCTGTGCTTGTGCTTCTTGTGCAGGTTCTGGTAGTAGTTCATTTACTTGTGCATATGATCCGTAGATCTCTGCTACTAATTTTTTAGGCATCATAATTTCTACAATCCAAATAGGATGTCTATCTAGTCTGCCTTTTTTAGTACCAGGTCTAATATCACCTGGTTTACGAATTTTTCTTGCTTTTGTTAAATATGACTTTTGATAACTGATTTTGCAATCATAATCTAGCAGTCTTTTACCGCCCATTGGATCAGGCATTTTAGCTCTTGGCCAAAAGAATTTACAAGTAATCCAATGTCTATCTATATTTGGACCTTCGGCAAGCTCGCCGTCCTCCCAATTTTTATAAACATAAAGATCTAATTCATCTAACACTCTTTCAAAGTCTTTAAGGACTTGAAAAGAAGTTGTACTTTCATAGATGCCTTCAACATTTTTTACTATATCATATATATCGTGCATTTTAACTTCCAAACTTGTTATAGTTATTTATCGCAAATAATCAATAACAAAGTGCTTTTGATCAAGTATCAAATGGTAAATACTTTGTAGGACAGATGCCTACAACGGCACTTGTCCTATTACACACTATCCATAAGGAGGACTTAATGGGTGCAAAGAGAGCGTCTCGTAAACAGAGACAACCAAATAACTACGAAAATGTAGTTGATTTCAATAACTTTAAAAAACAAAATCAAGTAACAATCCTTCCAAGAAACAAACATCAAGAATCATACATGCTAACACTGTTGGATCCGAAGAAAGACATAGTCTTCGGTGTTGGTCCAGCGGGAACTGGTAAGACTCTGCTCGCAGTGCAGGTGGCTGTAAAGATGTTCAAGGAAGGAAAAGTAGACAAAATTATAGTAACCAGGCCAGCAGTAAGTGTAGACGAAGATCTAGGATTTTTACCAGGTACGCTAGAAGAAAAAATGGCGCCTTGGACAAGACCTATTTTTGATGTTTTAAGAGATTACTTTAACGCTAAACAAATATCAAATATGATAGATGAAGGCATTGTTGAAATAGCACCTCTTGCGTATATGCGCGGTCGCACATTTAAAAACAGTTTTATATTAGCAGATGAAATGCAAAATGCTACAGAAAATCAAATGAAAATGTTGCTCACTAGACTAGGTGAAGGATCAAAGATGGCTGTTACAGGAGATCTAGCACAAGCAGATCGAATCAATGATAACGGTCTTATACGCTTTATCGAAAGGTTACAAGCACAAAATCACACCCGTTTGGACATAGTCCGTTTTGCACAAGGAGACATTGAAAGACACGAGGCAGTCAAAGAAGTACTTCAGATTTATGGAGATGAATAAGAAAAGGGCTTCGGCCCTTTTCACTTTTTAAAGACATATACGCCTTCGTATTTTTCTCTACCGGCAAGTTTTTGATTGCCTACCCCAGGCCGTGTGTTCAACATCATCTTAATTGTTGATACATGCTTAAAGCCTATTCTTTCAGCTGTCTTGATCCAATCTTCGACGACCTTATATTCTTTGTTTCCGTAGCTTTTGTAATCGGCGATGTTAGTTGCGAAAAGTCCTTCTCTATTGAGTCCAGTATATATGTGTTCAATGGTCGGAACAACATAGCC
>Ga0181600_10002658_pt1 | contig 13684 bp, 21 predicted proteins | sample 041ome_2_FD_132982 | JGI IMG/M metagenome (GOLD analysis project Ga0181600, IMG submission 132982) | Coastal salt marsh microbial communities from the Groves Creek Marsh, Skidaway Island, Georgia - 041406US metaG (megahit assembly) | ecosystem: Environmental > Aquatic > Marine > Intertidal zone... | reverse complement strand
ATTTCATTTGATTTAGTAAAAATAACTTTGTCTACATCTTCTTTATCGATGTGATTGTCAGCCAATGCTGGACCGCTAATAAGTAGGGTTAGCATGGCTACTATACCTAATGGTTTCGCCATAATATTCTCCTGTTATGTGGTAACCAATTGCACCTAACTATTCATTGCTTTATCACTGAGTGAACTGCAACATTTATTCAACAATCTTGTTACAATCGTGTTACAATATTATTTATCATCTGTAACAAAGAGTTGACAAAGATATGAAAAATGCTATAATATATCTTACATTAATTAAAAACCGAGGAGGTTATATGAATAATGTAATTAATATGATACAAGATTTTGTAGTTGGAATTACAAAAATCTTTGTAGCATTAATACCGTTAGGTGTAGTTGCTGGATTAGTATTTGGCGATACACTTATTATAGGCGATGTAGTAGGCAATTTAGTTGCACTAGTTAGCGGCCTAGGTGAATCAGGATTAGTAGGACTTATTGTTATACTGATTTTGGTATCATTGTTTAACGACGGTAAATAAATCTTAAGGGCATTCTATATGCCCTTTTTCTTTTAAAAAAAGGTTGACAATATCCAAAAAAATGCTATACTATATGTATATTAAATAAAAAGGTAGGAGTTTTTATGCATAGTATTTACACACAAAATCAAAGCAAAGATAAAATTAGATCTGTAAATGGATTTTTTATTAACACAATTACTTGTTTTAATGCAAATGATGAACAAGGTTCTGGTGTTACAATTCAACTTACAGGTTTAGAATCCATGTGGTATAACCACGAAGAAAACATTAACCATCCAGAAGGGTCTGAAAATCCTGAAAGCATTAATGTTCCTTTTATGAAGTTAATGAGAGAAAGAATCGCTAATAGTGTATTAGCAAGAACTGGATATGATATTAGAGATTATGATAATGTTATTCATGCTTCAATATCTCCTGCTAGGGATAGCAATGGAAATATTATTGAAGATGACAGAAATATTGTGAGGAATGTTTAATGAATCCTTGGAACATTATACAAAAATTAGTTTCAGATAACAGCAGACTTTTTAAGGAGTCTGTTGTTGCAGAGCATATTGACAATACAGAATTTGTTAAAGGTGCTCAGTATGCCTTAGATCCACTTGTAACATTTGGAGTACAACAAGTTCCTGTTAGTGAAGCAGACGGAAAAGGTATTTTAGAAAAAGACTTTTATGCAATCGCTGATATGCTAGTTAATAGAGAATTAACTGGACATGCGGCAAGAGATGCCATACAGGAACTGTCTGACTTAGCAACCAATGAGCAATGGAACGATTGGTATAGAAGAATACTTATTAAAGACTTTAGATGTGGAACAAGTGTAAAAACATTTAATGGTGTAAAGAAAGGCATTATTCCAGTGTTTGGTTGTATGTTAGCACATGATGGTGCTAAACATCCTAAAAAGATTAAAGGCGAATGTTTTGTAGAATACAAGTATGATGGCGTAAGAGTTATTGCTATTGTACAAAATGGCTCCGCTACATTGTATTCTCGTAATGGTAAAATACTTCCTAACTTTCCTCACATAGAAGAAGCATTGGGTAAGCCAGAGTTTGAGGGTTTAGTATTTGATGGTGAAGTAATGAGTGACGACTTCCAAAGTTTAATGAAGCAAGTACACAGAAAATCAGGTGCTAATACAGAAGATGCATACTTGGCACTATTTGATATGCTTACACTTGCAGAATTTAATGCAGGTGGAACTAGTAAAGACGCAGTAGTAAGACGTAAAAGACTTATTGAATTAGACGATCATAATCTACTTCCTGACAGCATTAGAATAGTTGATGCATATAGTGTGAACTTTGATACTGAAGAAGGCAAAGCAGAGTTTGATAAACTAAACAAAACTGCATTAGCAGAAGGCTATGAAGGGCTAATGATTAAGCCAATTAGTGAAGGCTATAAATGTAAACGTTCACATGCTTGGTTAAAAGTTAAGCCTTTTATTGAAGTAACACTTAAAGTTATTGCATTAGAAGAAGGCACAGGTAAGAATGAAGGCATGTTAGGTGCTCTTGTAGTAGAGGGCGAAGATGATGGTAAGTTCTTCCATGTAAATGTTGGTAGTGGTCTTAGTGACGATATGCGTAAAGACGTTTGGGCGGCACAGGATAAAGTAGTAGGACAACTTGTTGAAGTAAGAGCAGATGCGGCTACTATAGGACAAGATAGTGATACTTGGAGTCTACGTTTTCCAAGATTTAAAACATTCAGAGGATTTGAATTAGGAGAGAAATTATAATGACAGGTTATATTTTATTTGTAGCGGTATTTGTTTGGATAGTATCCTATGTAAGACTACCCAAATGGACCTTTCCACAGGTCAATGTAGTACAAAGAAGTAATTTTGCTACTCTTAACAGTATATTTGTTATTGTAGTTTATATAATGTTTATGTTGGCGAACGGATAATGATAGAGTTTATTCAGACATTATTTGTTAGTGCCTTGTTTTTAACAATAACACGTTTTGGTGTTAGGGACGGGTTTTATCGTGATTAATTGGGTATTCGGTTGGATTAGTATAGATTACCTTATTGAAAAAGGAGTGATTAAAAATGACAAGCAAACAGAAAAAGCAAATTAATAACTTTATTCAATCTACATTAAAAATTGTAGGGTGCTCTGCATTGTTTATTGGAATGACTGTGGCATTAGGTGAAAGTCCTGACATGGAAATATTTGCATATTTGTCAATGATATTAGGAACAACATTTGTAATTATACATAGTTTCAGAGCAAATGATCATATGTATCTGTTAGTTTCTAGTGCAGGATTTTTACTTATTGGTAATGCGTTTCTAGGAACAGAAACAGCACTCATGCTTATGCCTGAATTAGCAATGACAGAAGATCAAGGTTGGTTTGCCAAATACGGTAAAGTAATTGTTGAAGTATTAAAAACGGTAGTAGGATAATGAAAATATATTTAAAAGAAACAAATAAAGTACATGACGGTATACAAAAAGTATATAGTTTTCCAAATGGCTACGGTGCTAGTGTTGTGAAGCACAGTTATAGTTACGGTGGTAAAGATAATAAATGGGAATTAGCAGTTCTCAAAGATGGGGATTTGTGTTACGACACAGATATCACATCAGATGTACTTGGATATTTAAATGATCCTGAAGTAGATAGTTATTTAAGACAAATAGAAAAATTGGAGGTGGCAAATGCCTAATTGGTGTAGTAATCAAATAAGAATAGAAGGTCCTGTAGAAGAAATAGACAGAATATGGGACATTATTGAAGACACTGATACTGATGACGGTCTTCTTACTGCTATAGCACCACTAGATAGTGAATGGGAATACAATACTGCAATAGATCATTGGGGTACCAAATGGGATATAAAAGACCATAACTTAGCAAAGGAAGTATATGAATACAACGGCCAAAAAAGAGGTATACTGGAAGGTTATTTTGAATCAGCATGGGGACCACCGTCAGAAGCACTAGACAAATGGTTGAGTAAAAGCGAAGACTATGAGGGAGAACTGTTATGGTATGAACCAGGCAACGACTTTTGTGGTAGAAATAATAACGGAGACTTTGAACAGTTTACAGTAAGTGACTGCGATGAAGACTTTTTTATCGATACAGATACTGGAGAAGAATTAAATGATGCATTTGGTATACTGGAAGACAGAGCCATGTGGGAAGAAGAAGAACAGGACGAAGTACTAGATGAACCGGTTACTTTAATAGATCCAGAAGAAGAGGTATAAATATCATTATGGGGCAATACGACGACAAAGTTGAAAGACAACGGCTATTATTATTAGCAGAAGAATGGGCAAAAGGTGTATCAGGCATACATGCACATTCAGTAGACAGTATGTGGTATGATACCAGACCAGAAGATACCGAAAACGGCAAAATTGTAATAGACAGAAGTTTTTATAGTGGATTAATAGAAAGAACACTAGAGGACGGAACTATTGTATATTTTGGCGAAGAACTCAAAGGTGACCAACTTATAGACGCATATACTAGTGCTGAAGGAAATAAAAAACAACTTCAGGGCTTGACAGATGTCTATTAATCAGTATAATAAGACATGAGCAAAGACATTTACAATGATGATGGATTTTCAGAACAAGTTGATGTTGAAGCGATTTGTAAAAAACATAATATGGGCAGATATGATTTAATAGAATTATCTGCGTATGTGGCAAGACAATTAGAAGTCAAACCACATGATGCCATGAAAAGAATTTTACAGGAAGACGACTTAGTTGCATTTAAAGAACGGTTAGAAGAACGAAGAGTTACTTCAGAACTATCAAGGCAATTAAGAAAGAATAGTTGAGGAGCCCGAGTGGTATTTCGTAAACAGGGTTTGGGTAAAAAGGTGAGTGTAGTTGCTACTGTTCCCCATGGTAAATTCCCAAAGTGTACTGCTCCTCATACTTATTTATAATAGGGGGTGTAATAACCTCGGGTATGGGACAGGTTTGTGATAGATTACCAAGTCCACAATTTAAGTTTACGACATGCGTAACAACTACAAACCATCCCACCAATTTTTGCCCTGTTCGTCTAGTGGTTAGGACACATGGTTTTCATCCATGCAACAGGAGTTCGATTCTCCTACAGGGTACCAGTTTTAGTGTGTCTTCGCCATTTGCGGCAGGTTATACCACTTAAATCACATAACCAAAAGTTGCGAGTCAGACGCCTGAGACTCTTTAAACAGGTTAGTTTAGACACGGCATAGATCAACTATCTCGACAAGTTGGCGTCGTGAAAATACGCGGTCTGGTAGTTCAGATTGGTTAGAACGCCGCCCTGTCACGGCGGAGGTCGAGGGTTCGAGTCCCTTCCAGATCGCCACCTAGTGGGTCTTTAGCTCAGTTGGTTAGAGCACCTCGTTTACACCGAGGGGGTCGCAAGTTCGAATCCTGCAAGACCCACCATTTTTTCTACATAAATATCGTTATGGAATTCAAACCTAAATGTATTAATAACAAAGAAAGTTTTATATCGGCTGATGGTTATTATAGACCTTGCTGTTGGAGACCCACATTAGACGAGGAGTTTATAAAAGAAAAATATAATCTTAGTAAAGTCTCTTTATCTGAAGCAATAGAACATTCCCAAAATTGGTTGAGTAAAGAACAAACAAAGGATTTAATTGATGTAGATAGCATATGTAAAGTTCATTGTGTCTATAATATAGGTGTAGAAAAGAACTATGAGTAACTTAACCCAACTACACTTAGAACTTACACGTAGATGCCCCATAGAATGTCCTAAATGCCCTAGAACAATTGATAAAGGAGTATATAAGGCTAATACAGATCTAAGTTTGTCCTTATTAAAACAATCTTTAAAAGGGGAATACTTGGATTTAATCATATGTTCGGGTAATTTAGGTGACCCAATATACCATCCAAACCTATTTGAAATATTAGAATTTCTTAAAACAAAATGTAAGATTATTAAATTACATACAAATGGTTCTGGTAAAAACAATTTATGGTGGGAAACATATTTTAATACTATCAGAAAAACGGATATAACTGTATTTGGTTTAGATGGATTAGAAGATACAAACCAAATTTACAGAAAAAATCAAAATTGGCAACAAGTATTTGATGCTATGAAGTATGGTAGAACAATAAATAATAACATTGTTTGGCAATGGATACCGTTCAAACATAATGAAGATCAAATAAATGAAGCAAAGGCCTTGGCAAAAAGACATTATATAAGATTTTTACTTTTAAAAAGTCATCGTTGGGAAGATAACGACCCTATGAAACCTAGCAATAAAAGTCTATATGTTGATACAAATGCTCTTGACTTTGAAAAAATTTAAGTTATAATAGAATGATGTATGTCTACATAACAGGAAGAATTAAAAATAAGAAAAAGATTGAAAATTTTGTCTACGATACATTATCAGAACTACTACCAAGATTAAGAAGGAATGTGTTCATTGATATAGATATAGTTACAAAATGTGACGATAATATTTCTGCTTTTTGTTGTGGCGATAAGGAAGAAGTACAGATAGAGTTGGCTAGAGAATGTGAAGGGATTAAATTTTCTTTAGACGAAATGGTTAAACATTTAGCACATGAATTAGTTCATGCAAAACAGTTTATAAAGGGTGAGTTACATCCTTCTTTAAGACACTGGAATAACAAAGACTATTCTAAAGTATCTTACTGTAAAACACCTTGGGAAAAAGAGGCATATCTATTAGAAAAAAAATTAGTTAATAAACATTGGAATTAAAATATGGCAAAACAATTTAAAAAAGGTTCAAGTTCTATTTCTGCAACAAGAAAAAGTAGTTCTATTGGTGCAGGTGGTAGAGGAAGAAGTACTAAAATATCTATGTCTACAATGAACAAGCATAAAAAAAGATCACACAAAAAGTATAGAGGACAAGGTAGATAATTACTAAATAGTTGTATGACAAATACTACAGATAAATGGCTATGTGAATTAGTAGAGCCTAAGCATCCTGCTCTACATAATCCTGCGAATATTGATCCTTTTAGTATTGATGTAGACTGGAAGGAAAGAGAAGAACAAATGTTTGAACTTATGCGTACAAGACACGGCATAGGCTTAGCCAGTCCACAAATAGGAAATAGTTATAATATGTTTGTTATGCATATGGAAGGCTCTGGAAATATTGGTATATATAATCCGGAAATAGTCGAAGTAAGTGATGAAAAAGTAAATATGGAAGAAGGATGTCTGACATTTCCTTTATTGTATTTTTATGTAAGTAGACCAGAGAAATGTAAAGTAAAATATACATTAAATGATGGTAAAACTATTGTAGAGAATTGGTTAGATGGAATAGATGCCAGATGTTTTCAACATGAATATGAACATTTACAGGGTAAACTTTATCTTGATTATGCTAGTGAACTAAAGTTGCAACGTGCAATGAAGAAAAGAGAAAAATACTTTAAAGAAATAGAAAGAGTATCTAGATAAATGATAAATTATCCTTTTTGGGTAAATGACTTTGACAGAGTCAAAGACCACAGGCTTACCCATCCAGATGTAGCAAAAATATTTGAACAACCCGTAGCATTCTGGTACGGAGCAAAAAAGAATAAAAATGCTAATAAAAATTTAGATAAGAGTCTTAAAAGATTACTTAAAAGAACACTTCCAGGATTACCTTATTTTGTACTTTATAATTTACCTAACAGAGACTTAGGGCATTACAGTAAGGGAGGTGCTTCTAATGCCACAGAATACCTATTATTCTTACAGGAGTTCTGTAAAGGTATTAAAAATCATAAACCAATTATAATATATGAACCTGATGCTTTACCCCATACGACATTAATGAATAATAAGGATTCTGACTTTAGAATTAATCTTATTAAAGAAGGTTTAGAAACAATAACAGAAGAAAGCGATGCTTATGTGTATGTTGATATAGGACATAGTAATTGGTTAGACCCTAAAGATGCCGCTGAACTGATCACAAGGGTCTCTAATGACCGTGTTAGAGGGTTTAGTGTTAATGTTAGTAACTATAGATCAACAAAAGAAAGCATGGAATGGGCATTAAAGATATGTGAATATAACGATAATTGGAACTTTGTTATAGATACAAGCCGGAATGGTAATGGTCCTCATGGTAATGATTGGTGTAATCCTCCAGGTAGATTAGTAGGAGAATTTCCAACATGTGACACAGGTGAAGATAAATGTGATGCATTCTTATGGATTAAAATACCCGGAGAGTCAGACGGTAAGGGAAATGGTGGTCCGAGAGCTGGTAAGTTTTGGCCTGAAATGGCTACTCAATTAATTTCTAAAAATATTTAACTTACGCCGCTAGGGTCTTGGTCGTCTGCGATTTCAGGACTTACTTCAGGTTCTTCCTGTGGTCCATTTATTTCTGCATCTAAATAATTATGTGCCGCTTCAATATATTCTTTTGCTTTAACAACTTTACTTTGCCACCAATGTGGGAAATCGCTATCAGGAAGTTCCTTAATAAGTTTATGAATATCTACTGAAGTTTTACCTATATGATATAGATCTTGGCTAATCATACCTATTTCATTATCAGTGTGTCCAACAACATCTTTAGTTACTTCGTCTTCTGTTATTTCAAGTCCAGCAAGTTTTTTCATTCTTTGGATACTTTCTAAACCTTTGGCTTTCATCTCTTCGTCTTTATCATCAAATGCAGAGTTTACACTAGGTACTTGATTTGGTTCTTGTCTTCGCAAAGTTTTCTCTTGAGCATATTCTCTTTCCAATGCTGGAAGTTTTGCTTCAACTTGTGCTAATGTCAATTTAGGATACTTATCAGTAACCCATTTAAAGAAATTTCCTATTCCAAATTGAGAACCTTTATTTGCTTGTGCATCATTATGTTCTGCTTTTTGCATGGGAGGTGTTGTAAACATATTAAATTCCTGCTAATGCTCTTAATTCTGCCATTGCGGCTTCTAAAGCCTTTGATGTTGTGTCTTCTATGCTTTCGTATTCACCATGATCTTTGTAGTCTGCACTATTAACTACATCTTCTATATAACCTTGAACAACTTCATCTCTGTCATCGTCCATATGCAAGTTATGATCCATTGCATACTCAGTCATCTCTTGGTCTAATTGTTCTAGACTTAAACCCATTTCTTTTGCTAATTCTTCTTCACCTTTTTCGTATGCTGATATTAATTTGTCATACATCATGTCTTGTTGACTTAGTTCACCAAATGGAGCACTTTCTTTTTTAGCATGTTTATCCATTTCTTCTTGACTTGGCTCTTGTGGGTCGTCATCAAATTTTACATAGCCGTCACCATCACAATGTTCACATTCTGGGTCATCGCCTTTACAGTGATAGCAATCGCCACCTTCTTCTATTTCTTCAACTTCTTCATCTACTGATGCATCTGCTACACCCATTCCCTTGTGGAACCAAGATTCTAATTCTGCCTGTAGTTCGTCGCCTTCAACATCAAAATATGTAAAGTCGTCTGCAACTTCTTTAGTTTCTCCTTCTGGAGATGTGATTATGAGTTTATGTTTTGAATAACCATTTTCTTCACCGTTATATTCTAATGTATAACTGTATTCACCTGCACCTTCTTCTATTTCTTCAATGCCGTAGTCTGATCTAATGTCACCTAACTCAACACTTTCTAGTGAACTTGTTTCAGGATCAAAATCTCTTTCGTCTCCTGCTTCAAGTTTCATTTTTTTAAGAGCAACTTTTACGACTTTAAGAACAAATGCTCTGTCATCTTTATCAAGATCCATAAGTCCTTGTTCCCTCATAGAATCTATGAGCTCACTTAATTTTTTACTTACTTCTAGGCCGTTTTCGTCTGGCATAATTCTTTCGTTTATTTCTGATAAAATACTAGATGGTGATGTCATTAATGCTTTTAAGAATTGTTCTTTTTTAACTTCAGGGTCGTTAACATTTACGCCATCAGGAAATCTATTTGCAATACTCATAACTGCTGAACTTTTGCTAACTGGAGCAAACTTAATTTTCTCAGGTTTTAAAGGCGTATCAAACTCCACTGGAGCATCTTCGCTTACACCTAATCCTGCTAATTGTTTTAAAATGTTTAGATCTTCGTTCATCTTTTCACCTACTATTTTATTATAAACTAAATCAAATATTGATTCGTTATATTCTTTAAACTGCTTATTAAAAATCTCTTTTGCTGATTCCTTATCAGGTGCATCACTAAGAGCCTTTCTAAAAGCACTTGCACTTGCTACATCTTCACTTGATGACATAACATTTGGTGCTTGTATAATATATCCTCTTTGACTCATTGGTCTAGGATCGTCCTTATATGTATTTATCATTTGATAATACTTTGGTTCGACTTTCCCAGTGTCCTTATTCGGTCGCAATTTCATATCTAATCCTGATTTAGGGTCTACATTATTAAATGTAAATCTAGGATCATCTTGCATGTCTTTTTCACCTACCGCAAAAAATATATGAGTATTGTCTGCATCAAAATATTTTGCATAATCGTCCCAGACATAAGGTCTACCTGCGAGTAAAACTTTATTAGGATCTATACCTTGTGCTGTTGCAATAAGTTGTTTTTCTTTGAATGAAAAGGGAGATTTATCACCGTCAACTTTATTAGATGTTCCAAAATAAACATCTACTCCTGGGTAATTTGCTTGTAGTTTATCGTATACTTCCGCATGATGCGATAGCATAGGCTGAAATCGTCCTGGATATATAATTACCTTTTTCATATGTACTATTTATCAATAAGTACGCCAGAAACCAATCTCTCCTATCTCAATATGTTGTGGCTGGTTAATTGCATATGCAATCATGTCAGCACATTCTTCTGATGTTAGCATATTGTTTTCATCCCATCTAGCTCTTGTCATTTCTGTTCTAATAAATCCAGGATTTACATTTATCATTCTGCATTTTCTTTTATCACTCTTAAACATCAATAAAAATGCTTGATGACTTAGTGCGGCCTTGTGTGCAGAGTAGCCTGTTTGGTTTCCACTTAATCCAGGGTATTTACTTACACTGGAAATATTTACTATAGTTTTAGTTTTGTCTCTCTTCCAATATGCCCATAATCTATTTAAAGCATCCATTTGTCTCATACCACTATATGCATTGTTAATAAAGACGTCGCAATCTATTGTTTGCTCTATGATTTCTATAAGTCCTTCATCAGTTTTTATATCAAAACCGTTTGCTCTACTCATACCTATCACTTCATGTCCTTGCTCTGACAATAGATCGTGTATGGCTTTTCCTAAACCTCTACTATGTCCAGTTAGTGCTATCTTCATAACTTACTCCTACTATGTGCCATCTTGTCTCATCGCTGAAATTTATTGCTGAATGATAATTAGACGTATTACATAGATATATACTTCCTTTCTTTAAATTGTAAAATGTTGATTCTAAAACTTCAGAGCTCTTATTATTAAAAAATCCTAAATAACAGTCTTTATTTGTTTTTACAGGAATATGTATCCTAGCATTACTGATTTTTTCATTACCTACTCCATCACTGTGAATGCTGTAATTAGAACGTGGGTTTAATTTCATTAATCTCCATCTATAAAAACTATTATATTTTTTTATGATCTTTTCTATAGAAGTTCCTAAAAGATCTTTATTTAATTGCTTATGAAAATGTTCTTTTATTTTAAGATCTTTTATTTTCCCTGTACTGGAAAACCAGTCGTTCTCACCATCTACTGATGTTAAACTGATTTGATCTTTCTCCCAAAAATTATTTAATCTTAAAAGATCATATATGTCTTGCCAAAGATCATCAGCATTTATATTTTCTTCTAAAATTTTTATATGGTTTTCCATAAGTATTACTTATGTTTTGGATTGAGATTTTTTCTTCTTTTTTGACTTCTTTAAGAGATGTTGTTGTGATCCTTCTGGTGCAGACCATAGTTTATCTAATTGTACCATTGCACCATATTCATTTATTTTAACCACTAGATTTCCACTACCCTTATGTATTCTATGATATGTATTTTTAGGAATGAATACATTATCGCCTTCTTTTAATTCTTTAGGTAATTGATTGTCCATTTGAAGTTTCCAACCAGTGCCTTCTATAACTTGTACATATCTATCTTTGCGATCTCTGTGCCATACAAGTTCTTCAGATTCCACAGACTCGGAAAACTCTCTGAGGAAAGAGTGTTCTGTAAGTTGTTTTTGGGTATATGGGTTTACCACCACTTGCCGCCTTTTACTAAACCGTATCGTGGTAAGCGACATGCCCAGTAACCGGCTTTCATTTTATCATTTTTCTTTTCGCAATTATGTCTTGCGGCAAATGATTTTGCTCTGTCTTTATTTCCTGATTTTGTTTTTAATCCTGGATCACCAAATGAAATCTTTTTAACATTGCCTGTTTTAGGATTCTTAACATACACATAGTATTTTTTACTGCCGCCTCTTTTAGGCTTGTTGAGTTCTACATCTTTGCCTTGATACTCTGCTTCACCTATACTAGCCATCATTTTATTTTTAGGATAACTTGGTGATGTACGTTTCATTGCATTACGTCTAAGTCTTAGTAGATCTTTACCTAATTTAGTATTTACTCCTGCAACTTCACCGTCTATTGATTTAAATTGTTTGGAACCTTTATCAAACTTAAATTCTTTTCCTCTTTGATCTTTTACAACATCAGCAACACCAACATCTTTGTATGCTCTTTCTTTAAGTTTAACGTCATATAAACTTTTTGCAAGAAGAGCAATCATGTCTGCTGTTTCGGAATCTTTGCTTTCGAGTTCAGCAAATAATTCTTGTGGTGTCATCTCAGTCCAACGATTTTCATCACCCAATGCCTTTGCTAACATTTTACTAATTGGTGCATCTTCAGAATCACCTTCTTTGACTTTATTTTTTTCGTCTTTTTCTTTACGTTTTCTTTCGTCTGATGCTTTCCAAATTCTATCTGCTAAATCCTTATCTGTACTTTTACTATATGGAACTGCTGGTGCTTTACCATCTTTACCGCCCATAGATTCGTTTTCAACACTTTCAGGAAATGCTATCTGTTTTGCCTTAGCGGCTAAATCTGAAGCCTTTGCTCTACCTAGTTGTGGGTAGTCTGTTCTAAGTTGTTGGACTATCATTCTAGGATCGTCCATGTTAGGCATCATTTTTGCGGCCTGTTTTATAACTTCTTCGTCGCCTGGGTAATTGTCTTTGGCCTTTTGTCTGTCTACATTTTGTTGATCAAACTTAATGATTTCTACCCAACTGGCATTTTCCATTTCGCCTTGATCACAACCGTAGTTGCCCCAGCCATAACAACTGTCTTCATCGTTGTCATAGTCACCGTCCATGTATGAAGTTCCACTACACTCTGGACATATACCATCTATAACACTTTGTTTTTCCCAATCGTTCCTAACACCATCTAAAGCAGTCTGTAAATCATCATATGCTTCTTTACGTTCTTCAGCATCATAATAATTATCAGGCTCACCAATCATTCCCTCTTCTGCTTCTTCAATAGATTCATCTTCATTCAGATATGGAACATCCAACCAAACACGACCTACACCTTTTAGTTCAACACTTTCGCCTATGTCGGTGCCAAGCATTTCTTCACTTTCCCAATCTAACTCAGGAAGTGAACCTGCTTCACGTAATTGTTTGGCTGTTTTAAATGTATCAAAGTAGGCTTCGCTTTGATATCTGAATAGACTGTCTGGTAGAGGTACACCCTCTTTGACATGTTTTGCTAATGCTTCTAATGATTCTGTACGCCATTGACTGGCACCTTTACCCAAATACTTTTCTTTTTTGCCACCTGCTTTTTCAGTGTATTTGTCTTGTACGTCTACACCTACTCTAAAGAAATCCTTTTTTTGTTTTCCAGGATTATCTTTAACCCAAAGCTCTGCGGCTTTTTGTGAAAGATAGTAACCGTCAAGGTTACTTTCGGTTAAAAAATCATTTAGTTTCATATAAACTATTTATCAAATTTAGATATCTAGTTCTTTTTTCTTCCAAACAATTTCTATACCACGTCTAGTAAGCTCATTAAGACATTTTTGTTTGATTTTAGGCTTTTGACCTTTATTTAAATAGTCAATTAATTCTTCTTTTGGTGTATTTTTAATATAGAAATTTTGT
>Ga0181600_10002648_pt1 | contig 13702 bp, 11 predicted proteins | sample 041ome_2_FD_132982 | JGI IMG/M metagenome (GOLD analysis project Ga0181600, IMG submission 132982) | Coastal salt marsh microbial communities from the Groves Creek Marsh, Skidaway Island, Georgia - 041406US metaG (megahit assembly) | ecosystem: Environmental > Aquatic > Marine > Intertidal zone... | reverse complement strand
GGGGGGGGGGGGGGGGGGGGGGGGGGGGGGGGGGGGGGGGGGGGGGGGGGGGGGGGGCGACGGATTCGGGTCGGGTCGGGTCGTCTCGGGTCGATCGATCCTATTCGATCGATCGGGTTTAATTACCCATCGATCGGGTGGGATGGATCACTCGATCGATCGGTGACTCCGATCGATCGGGTTGGAGTGATGCGGTTGGATTTCGAGATTGCGAATTCATCATCAATTCGATGCGTCGTCGTCGTCGTCGTCGTCAGAAAGAGCACCCGATGACGACGGCGGTGACGGCGGCGACGACGGCGCGATCGGGAGCGTTTTCTCGGCGCCGATTCGGTGCGGACGCGCGCGTTCGGGTGCGACGACGAGAAGGAGGACGAGGTGGAATCCAGCGGCGAGGGTGGGGTGTCGTCGCGATGGCGACGAAACGGTGCCTGGTACCGATGGCGAACGGAAGCGAAGAGATGGAACTCGTCATCGTCGCGGATGTGTTGCGACGCGCCGGGGCGGAGGTGACGATCGCGTCGGTGGAGGAGACGCTGCAGTGCGAGTGTTCGAGAGGGGTGAAGATTTGCGCCGACGCGTTTTTGCGAGACGTCGCGACGGAGAGCTTTGATTTGATCGCTTTACCCGGAGGCATGCCGGGAGCGACGCGATTGGCGGAGTGTCAGACGCTCATGGGGATGCTTGAGACGCAAATCGGGATCGACGGTGCGGTGACGGCGGCGATGTGCGCGAGCCCTGGGGTGGTTTTAGCGCCGAGAGGGTGGTTGGACGACGTCGCTTCCACGGCGCATCCGGCGTTCGTGAAAGATCTTCCGAGCGATGCGAGCGCTAACGCCAGGGTGGTGATTGACGGGGATATGATCACGAGCAGAGGACCGGGGACGGCGATCGAGTTTGCGCTGGCGTTGGTGGAGAAATTGTTTGGCCCAGAAAAGGCGAAGGAGGTTGCGGCGCCGATGGTGCTTCCGGCGCCGAGAGACGGAAACGAAATCGTTCGCGTGCCCAACGAATGGAGGCTCGAAGACGCGGGGCTCAATAAATGATTGATGATTGCGTGTCGCGGCATCCGAAGGATGCGATGTACACTAGCGCTCGCTTGTAACTTTACGACGACTTGCTCGAATGGAAATTTCCAACTAACTAAAGCGAGCTCCTCAAAGCATGACGCTCGACAAAGGCGCCACCGACGCCGACGACATCGGCGCGCACCCCATCGCCGACGTCCTCCTGGAGTTCACGCACGCGCTCACGCACCAGGCTATCGTCTCGCGAGGTTTATTTCCGTCGTCGCGCGCCCGGTCGACGCTTTACGGAGCGAGAACCTGCGTCGTTGAGAGACAAGATGTCAGCGATTACTTGAACGACGTGTTCGCGACGCTTCGAGTCGCGCTTTCGAGGTACGGCCGGCTTTCGACGACGATCGTTACGCATGGATTGACTGACGCCCCCGCGCGCGCTGTTAGGGATGCGTTTGAGCGCATCGACGTCGTGTTTGTTAAAGACGGAGCGGTTAAAGAGAGCTTTGAGTTCGGTTTGAGGTTGGCGAAACCAATGCCAGAGCCGACGGCGAGGCTTAGAAAAGAGATTTGTGGTGCGCTGACGTCGTTTGCGACACGATTCGTGTTGTTTTCGGAGGATGCGCGACGTCAGACGAACGAGTCGTTTGACTCTTTTGAAGTCGTGGCGTCGGCAACAAAGACAGAGAGCGCTCCTCCGAAATGGAGGGTGGATCGGGACGCGGAGAACAAGGAAATTGGAATCGTCGGGGCGAAGGAGACGGTGCGGGTGAAACGCGTGGAGACGGATGCGTTCACGCTCGAAGCGACGCTGGTGAGGGCGAGAGCGGATTGAAACCACCGGCGTGCCATGGGAATGGAAGGAGGCGCGTCCGGCGTCTTAGCAAAGTAGATTAGCTTAGTGTAGTAGTCGAATGAATAGTGTGTCATTGCATAGTATGAATGCGTAGCAATGTGCTTGCGATGCGAGCGAGTCGGGTCGAGAGGGGGGTATTGCGTATTGCGTATTGGTGGTGTCCTGCCGTACCGTCGAGCGTAAAGCGTCGTGGCTAGTTTTCGGGCGGCTCGTACGTGTTCACCGCTCCAGTACCAAAGTTGACGACGCAATCGACCAATCCCTCGCACGAGCGCTCATTCGCATTGTCTTCTTCCTCCTCCTTGCACGCTTCAAAATTTTCAGGGCTGACGAGGCATGCCTCTTCGCTGAGCAAAACCATGGCTTCCTTTGATGACGGAGAACGCAGGCCGTTACCCGGTTGCTGACAAAACTCCATCGTCTTCATGTGTTCCGCCTCGTCGTTTCGCACGTTGACAAAGACATCGTACAAATTGTCAATCTTTGGCCTTCTCTCACCCTTGTTCCCGGTCTGAAACTCGTCAAAGAGATACAGATCTCCCTTGGTGTAATACTGCACCGCGACGCGCGGCGGCGGTTGCGATTTCAGCGTCTCCTCATTTGCGCTGAGAAATTTATCGTACGTCGCATACGCGTGCGACTCCACCTGCTCGAGCAAATTGTAAGCCCACCTCGGGGAAATCAAGTACTGCCCAACGCAAATCCAATAGTACGCCACTGCGATGTGTTGCGCGATGAACCGATCCTTCCAGAGCTCGGCGCCGCCCAGCGACTCCATGATTAGCAAGTGGTGGTACTCGTTCATCGTCTCGGCAAAGTGCACCTTGAGGTAATCCGCCTTTCGCCACCACCCAAACGTTTCGTACAAGTGCAACACAGACATGAAGCTAAAGTACGGCACTCTCGCGACGGTTTCGAGCGCGTGAAACCTCGCGTACGACCGACCGCCGTACAGGTTGTCAATCGCAGTCACCGCCACGCCGATGATGGCAGAATTTATCGAACGCTCCACGGCTGCCGCCGCTTCGGACAACGGCCCGCTCTTCGTCGCTGTGGACGTGGACGTGGACGTGGACGTCGCTTCGCCGTCCGCGCTCGCGCGCAGCGCTGATTTCCTCCACGACGCGCGGGTGATTTGACCGCCAGTGCTGGGTAATCCTCTTCGACGTTCGGCGGCGTTTCCAACGCGTCTCCGACCGCGCGTGGGCGTCGCGAAGAGCGCGGGATTCGCGATGGGCGTCGCCATCGTTGCCATCGTCGTCGCCATCTGCGGCGAAGCGTGCGATGCGAGAGAACGCGACGTTGAATGGCGTCCGTTTCGCTCGGTGCCGAGGTCGTCGTCATACCGCGACGACGGAACCATGTCGCGAGGCGACGGTGACGGTACCGCCACCGACGACGACGGCGATGACGACGACGACGGAATGCGCGACGATGCAAACGATCGCGCGCCGCTCCTTCGTTCGGCGTCGGACGAGGCGACGGCGGCGCGAAGGCGCGAGACGCGGCGCGAGGAGGACGTTTCGAATGGTCGTTTGAACGCCCGCGTGAACGCGTCGACGTCGACGTCGGCCAAGGCACGACTGGAGCGCGCGTTGGATGGACACCCGATCGGGCTCGTCGTCCTCGGGGCGACGGAGATGTGGGAGCGGTTCGGGTACTACGCGGCGAGGGCGTTGTTGGCGTTGTACGTTACGAAAATCTTAACCGACGCGACATTCGACGTCAGACGCGTGTGGGGACTGCGGACTCTGGGGCGGTGGTTGGTGCGGTACGACTTTGCGACGACGTTTCCGGACGCGACGACAGATCCGGATGGGGCGCGGGCGCGGGTGAACGCGGCGGAGGCGCTGAGCGCGAAGACGTACGGGGCGTTTGCGTGTTTGACGTATCTGACGCCCGTGTTCGGGGGGATTTTGTCGGACGCTGCGCTCGGGCCACATCGCTCGGCGCTCGTCGGGGCGGCCGTCATGGCGGTAGGGTACGCGGCGATGGCGAGCGAGCGAGCGTTTTTGTTGGGCATGCTCGCCGTGTGTTTCGGTAACGGGGCGTTCAAGCCTTCGATATCCACGCAGCTGAGCGCGTTGTACAGCAAGAGCGATCCGAAGCGCGACGCTGGTTTTTCAATCTTTTACTGCTGTATAAACGTTGGAGCATTCTTTTCGCCGCTCATAGCTGGCACGGTGCGCCTTTACTTTGGTTACGGCGCGGCTTTCGGGAGCGCGGCGCTCGGTATGGCGTGCGCGCTCGTCATCTACACGTCGAATAGGAAATACGTATTAGAATCTGCGGCTCGGTCTGGGCGCGCGCGCGGCGAGACCGACGAGGAAACTGGCGACGGGAGTGACTGTGAATCAACGCCCGCTGAGTCGCCGCCGCCGCCGCCGACGACGAGCTTGTCGACGATGGTTCGATTAGCTCGCGAAAGCTCGAGCGCAGTCACGGCGGTGGCCATCGTGTGCGCGGCAGGCGTCGGTTTCTCCATGGTATACGAACAGCAAGGGAGCACATTGATGATATTTTCGGACGAACACATCAATTTACACGGCTTACCCACGGAGTTTGTCGCGGCGTTGAACCCGTTTCTCGTGTTGGCGTTGACGCCTGCAGTCACCGCGCTTTGGGATTGGCAGGCAAAGTCTGGAAAAGAGCCGCACCAGATGACAAAGATTGCAATTGGAAGCGGGTTACTCTCCGCCTCTTTCGCCGTGCTCATGTTTGGAGCGCTTCCGATCGATTCGCACGCGTCACCAGATCGCGTGAGCGTCGCCTGGATTGTGCTCAACCAAGTGTTTCTCACCGCCGGCGAGCTCTTCAACTATCCCGTCGCGCTCTCTTACATTTCCAAAGTGGCGCCGGAAGGTTTACTGAGCGCCCTCATCGGTCTCTGGTTCGGTTCGTCTTTCTTTGGAAATTACTTTAGCGGTCTCCTCGGCGCGACGTACCCGACGTTTTCGACGCCGAGCGCATTCTTTGCGATGCTTGCCATGATTTCCGGCTTCGTGTGCGTCGTCATCGCCCTCGCGCGAGCGCCGCTTCGTCGACACTGCCCGGTGGATTGATTGATATTGATTGTAATATATTCAACTACACACGTACTCGTACATCTAAACTAACGTTATCCGCGCTATAACATGACAACACTCGGTTTACTTCGACGCCGCCGTCCTTTCCTCTTCCGCCGCCCGAAACGCGCCCACGTACGCCTCTCTACCCACGCCGCCTTTGACTTCCACATCCGTCAGCGCGTCCCAAACCGTCGCTCGCGCCTCATCGAGCACCTTACCCTCGCACTCCCGGAACAACGCGTCGATTAATTCCTTTTTCGACCGCTCTCTCGCCCGCGGGTCTCGCAGCGTCGCCGATGAACGCACCACGAATTCCGTAAAGGTTTTCAACGACGGGTTGGTTTTCATCTGTTCGACCGCGGAATGTTTGAGCGCGTCGAGCGTTCCGTCGCGTTTGAGACGTTTGGCGACGTCATCGTCAAACGTCATCGCCGTCGCCGTTGTCGTTTGCGCGTCGTCAAGGGGCGCCGGCGCCGAGGGCGGGGGTGGGGGCGCGCGTGAGCGAGGCATGGTTTGAAGAGTTTGAAGAGTCGCGGTTGCGCGGATTCACATTCTACAACGTAATCGGTGCCGGTACTGGTGATACAGTGTGTTACATTGATTAATCTATGAAATTGACGTTGTCTGGGGAAACTCCGTCGTCTGCCGTCTCGAAGAGCTGCCGGTTCCACTCGAGCAACCACTTGCCGAGGGCGTAGTAGAGCGCGCCGTGGCGAACAATGTAGAGGAACGCGGCGAGAACGCCAGTGGATGGACCGAGGGCGACGGCATCGTGGAGCGTTTGCGCCCAATCCGTGCCGTCGATGCATAATAATAGAGGAAGTATGGCGTAGCGTAATGGTGAGGCGTTGGACGGAGGGGTGACGCGCCAGGCGTCTCGCCATTCGACGTCGACGACGTCCATATCCAATCTCTCGCGAGCGCACTCAACGAGACCGGGGACGTGCAATCCACCGTACAAAAGATTGACGGTGTCGACTCCGGGCGCCTTGAATGCTTTCTTGACGCCGTCGATGGCGACGTCGTTGCGCCGGGCGACGAGGATGGGTTCAGACGATCCACCCCCGACTGGTCCCGTGGCTTGCGCGCTGACGATCATTTGCGCAAAGGCGAGTCGTCTCGCGCTCGTCAAGTCTCCCGCCGCGCAGCAATCTACCATGGCGCCGAGAACGTTGGAAGGCCTCCCACCGGCCCAGACCCAGTCTAAGAGTAACAAGTGCGCCTCTGGGCACGGAACGAACCAACAGCTCATGCGGGCGAAGAGACGCGCCGGATCGCCGCCAGACGCTCGACCCGTCGCCGTGACCACCAAGGCTTCAATTGCCGGCGGTAAATTACCCGTGGACACCACGCTCCTTCGCACGTCCGCCGCGCTCCTCTTCGCGCTCTTCGACGTCATCTGTCCAGCTTCCTCTCGAAGCGCGATGAGTTCCTCTCGCGTGACGTCGGCGACGAACCATCCGTCCTCGCGCGCGTCCAAGACGTCCAACTGCGCTCGCAATCCGTGCGCCTCGGCGAGCGCTCGCGCCTCCGCCGTGGGTGCCAATTCTGTACCTAAGCGCCACAATTTCACAGAGGAGGAAGGGGATGCGTCGGCATCGACATCGACGGTTAAATTTTCCCGCGACGTGATGAGCTCCACCAGCGTCGCGCACCGCCCGGCACCGGAACCGGCGCCGTCGTCACCACCTGCACACGCAAAATCCTTCGCCATCCCCCGATAATACTCCTCCGTCCCGTAATGTACCAACGCGCACACCTTTAACCGCTTCTCTTCGTCGCTCCCGTTCCAAGAGTCGCACTCCCGCGGCCGAAGCTCCACCGTGGCGCTCTGCAGCGCCCACGCCCCGTCGCGTTCGTCTCTCACCAGTCTCAAAAACTGCCGTCGAGACTCGCGATCGAGCGCGTCAAAGCTCAAATCTGAATCTCGCGTCAACGACGACACGTTCCACGAACGACGTCGACGACGACGACGACGGGAACGCGCCGTCGCGCGCGTCTGCGTCGCGCTCTCGCATCGCACTCTCACACCCGCACCACGCGCGGTACGACGAGGGTTCGCCGCCGCGCGCGACGACGAAGACGAAGACGAAGACGAAGACGCGAACGAACCCGAAACCGCTCGCATCGTCGTCGTCGTCGTCGTCGTCGTCGTCCGCGTCGTCTGACGACCGGTGCGTCGCGCGTGTCCGTCCGTCCGTCTGTCGTTCTCCACGTTTGAAACGTACCGGTATGTACGTACACAGTACCGTGTATGTGTAAACAGTGTACATCTATATATTTTTTTTATGATATGATACGTGACGAGCCCATCGGCGCCTTCAACACTAAAAATTGCTCATCGGCGACGACGCCACTTCCGAGTCGTCGGCGTCGCGCGACGAACGCGGCGGTATGGTTGGCGACGCGACGGAGCGCGCGTCGTTGTTGGGCGACGCCGAGACGCGTGAGGCGACGGCGACGCGTGGAAGGCGAACGCGTCGGCGCGACGATGCCGACGACGATGTCGACGCTGGGCTGATGAAATGGGTGTTATCGATGAGTCGTCGTGATGATGACGGTGAAGCCGACGACGTCGCGGGAACGTCGAGCGCGCGAGTGCGGTACGGCGACGTTGATGATGACGATGCGCCGTGGGACGCTGTGCGTCGCTTTTGGGCTTCGCCGTCGTCGTCGTCGTCGTCGCCGTCGTCGTGGGGATTTCAGAGCGAGCGAACGAAACGAGTCGCGGGCGGGGCGGCGATCGCCGTCTTAGTCGCGTTGGTTTCGGTTTCGTCGTCTACGTCGTCGTCGTCTACGTCGTCGTCGGTGTCTTCGTATTGGTTTGATGGAGTCGTGGGTTGGGGACGAAGTCACCGCGCCGCGACGAAGGCAGAGGCGGCGTTGTCTCTCGCGCCGTTGAGAGAGACCAACGCTACGGTGCAGGACAGGTACGCGAAGAACGCGAGAGGCAAGGTGGATAGGCTCGCGTTGGCCGCGGCGTTGGATCCCGTGCATCATAGGTATCTTCCGGATGCGTTCCATGGTTACGACCCGACGCTTCCGTACGATGCGTATGCGCACAAGCCCGAGGTGTCGGGGTCGAACAAGGGGTTTTCCGTGTGTTTCGACGTCGCCAAGCAACACTGGGACGCCGTGTACGCCACCGGGTTTGGATTGCTATTCGAACCCGGTTTGTGTTTCGACAAGGTTCAGTCTGGTAACTGCGAGACGAGCAAGGCTGACGTGAGAGTATTTAGCCAATCTGCCTACCTTTGGGCTGGCAGACACAAGAGCAAGAATGGCGCGTACGACAAGCCCGCCAAGGTGCATCCGACGCAGGTGGACTTTTACTTTGCCCACGAGGCGGCGGGCACGTTCGGGGGCGAACTCAGGCGCGCGGATGTTCTCGCCCAGTTTGACTACCTCGCGTATTTCGACAATAAAAAGTCCGCCGTCTGGTGGCCATTCGGACCGACGCTCAACTCGCTCGTGCACGATTTCCCGGCGCACTCCACGCCTTTTGCAGAGCGCATCCCCGGCCTCGCCTGGATAGCCATAGATTGTTTGCCACCGCGTTCAAGCCTTCTCGTTAGGATTGCGGATCACTTTCCAGTCTTTTCCATGGGTTCCTGCAAGCACAACGCCCAGGCTCCAAAGGGACTACCCCAGAGAGGGAACTCGTCGGCCAAGTATCAAGAGCTTATGGCCAAGTACATGTTTTACTTTGCCATGGAGAACGCCCCCGCGTGCAACGGGTACGCGACTGAAAAAATTTGGATGGCGCTCGCTCGAGGTTCCATTCCAGTTTACATGGGTTCGCCCGACATTGAAGAGCTGATGCCGGTGAAGAACGCCTTTGTGGACATGCGCAAGTTTGACTCGCCCGAGGCGCTCGGCGAAGAGCTTCGATCCATCGCGAGGGACGAAGAAAAGTACAAGTCGTACACGCAGTGGAGGTATGAAGATCCACACACGTGGCAACCGGGTTTCCGCAAGCTCTTACGCGTCATGAGTAGCGACGTGAAGATGGGCGTGTGCGCCGTCTTGCAAAAGGGCGAAGCGGCGTTTCCAAAGAGCGCTCCGCAGACTGGATCGTGCGACGGCAGCTTCAAAGCGTTGGGTCTTAATTCTGCGCAGATGGTCGGCGTCCCCAACGCGCCTAGAAACCCTTCCGACTTTTTGGAGAAGAAGTGCGACGAGCTCGACGCCAAGTGTTACAAGTGGCGTTTGGCGCCGCTCGGCGAACCGCTCGTCAAGCAAAAGCACCCCGTCGCCAAATTGGGTCGTCACACGAGAAAGCGCGGCGACGAAGCGTGAAATAGGTAATAGCGCGACACGAATTGTTCATCACACACGCACACACACACACTCACTCATACTCACTCAGTCACTCACTCACTCAGTCACTCTCCTCCCCACTGCTCGACGACCGACGACTGACGACCGCACGGCATGCGCGCGCCGCCGACGTTTCGGCTGGCGTATGCCTGGGAACGCGTCATGACGCTCTTCTTACCCACGCTCGTATCGGCGACGAACGCGCGCGCGACGACGACGACGACGACGACGACGACGAGGGTGAAGCGAGACGTCGACAAAGATGTTGACGAAGAAACAGCGACGAAGTCAGCCTCCTCGACGCCGTTGGGAGAAGCGCTTCGAGCGATGGACGCCGTGGAGATGACGCGCGTGTTCGCGTTCGCGGGATCAGCCATGGCGCCATCGCTCGGGGTGGGAGGCGAACGGGGGACCTCGGCTTCCTCTTCCACCGCGAAGCCGTCCTACGTGTTGGCGAGACGGTTGGCGTACCCGTTTAGAAGCGCGGCGATCGGAGACGTCGTCGCGTTCGCGCACCCGACGAATGCGGACAGAACGCTCATACGTAGGGTGACGGCGGTGGAAGGGGACGAACTGGTGGACGCGACGAACGCGAGCGTGTACGTGGTGCCGCGAGACCACGCGTGGGTGACGGCGGACGCCGAGGACGAGAGACACGAAGATTCGCGGTCGTTCGGGCCGGTAGACATGCGAGCGATCGAATGGAGGGTGATTTACAGCTTACGTACAGCGGTGGATCACGGAGAGGTGGAGAACAACGCGGGATCGCGCGTCGCCGACGCGCCCGTGCTCGAGGCGGAGCTGGAAAACGCAAAGCGCCGCGTCGGTTTTTCTCGAAAGCCGGGCGAGGACGAGGACGAGGACGAGGACGAGGAGGAAGGATGATTGCGAGGATGATTCGTTTTATCAGTAGTGGTACTAAAAGTAGTCGTGTATTATATTCTATCTAGTGTGCGTGTGCGTGCGATGCGCTGCGCTGCACCGTCGGCAGCGCTCAAACCTCTTCTTCCGCCTCCTCTACTATCCTCGTCGTCGTTCGTAAATTTGCACGTACGTCTCAGTCAAGTTGACTTGCTGAGGTAAAACCTCTTCGACGCGCAAATCCTGCGTCTCGTACCAGTTCTTATCCGGCGCGTGGTAAACCATGGCGCGATACGACGCCGACTCGTCCTCGATGGACGGTCCGTCGTGCACTACGTTGGCGACCAAGTCGTACGTCGCCGCTTCGCCCTCTGGAACGGGCACGTGGTCGGCGACGTTTAAGCCTCGCACGGGAAACGTCACGATTGTTGGATTCTTCTCGGTGAAAAAGTTATTCTTCACGAACCTCGAATAGCTAATGATGAGATAGTCTGGAAGCTTGGTGATGCGAAACCTGCGTCGCGTCTTCGGATCGGGCGTCGTCGCGTCGAAGCGTTTCAGCAGCGAGCGCTCCAGAGACACTTGAGGAATAACCTGCGCTTCGGATCGGGCGTCTTGAAACAACGGAACGTTGGGAAGCTCCATGTGAAGCATTAGGAACTTTTGCGGCAGCCGTGTCGTTCTTCGTCGCGTATCGTCACGATCGTCGTCGTCGTCGTCGTCACGATCGTCGTCGTCGCCCGTGATGATTTCCAATTCGCCTTGAAACATGGACTCAATCGTGTCGAAGTTCGTTTTCGTCGTCTTCGTTTTCGTCTTTTTCTTCTCCTTTTTCTCCTCGCGAATGAGTTCGTTGAGTAGCCAGCGAAGGAAATGCGCGGCGTCGCCGCCGGTTCCGGTCCCAAACGCATCCTTTGACCGCGTTCGAACCGCCTGAACGAACTCGTGCGGGCTCGCGTGTCCTTTAAAGTTGCGCTCGTTCCACATTTTCTTTGTCAGATGTGACAGTTGTTGCCAGATCAGCGAATCTTCCGACGACGACGACGACGAAGACGGCATCAACAGCAATCGTCTTCTGAGCGGCGTCACTCGACTCAAGCTCTGAAGCACGGCGCAAATACCGTCCGAATCGCGCTCGCCTCTGCGCGCCGTACCGTTGAGCCCCGCGACGCCGACGAGAAACTCAGACCCATCCAAAGCGCGTCTCCACATCGGTCCCGACTCCACGTTGTCGACGCAATACTCGGTGTTATTCGCCATGTACGTCTCCGGTTTCAGTACGTCTCTGATGCGTCTCAGCGTCGCCGAAGCCTCGGACGAGACCTCGTAGCCGTCTGGCAAACAATACGTCCTTCCCGTTTCCAAGTGCATGAACACGCGGTGCCCCGTGGGGGTCTCGTTCAGCGCCGCGTGTTTATACGCGTGCGTGTTTTTCCCTCGTCCAGAAAAGTATTTTCCACACACCAGGCACGCGTACACGTGCACCGGGCTCAGCGACACCGAGCACTTGCGCTCAAAGTCAAAATCCAGGTTCGCGGTGGCGATCGTGTCGAGGTACGGGCACACCGCGGAGGGTGAGGAATCCGAAGGCGGCGGAACCGGAGGCGCGACATCGTCGTCGTCGTCGTCGTCGTCGGACGCCGCGGCTTTGCGTTTACCACGCGCCATGGTCAGTCTACTCGCCGCCGACTGAAGTGTCTGGAGTGTCTGTCGGTCGCCCAAACGTGGTGCGCGCGTGAATTACAAAACCCGTACGTCGACACACACCACTCGATGTGGTTTTCGGGTAAAACACTTTTCCGTACACCCGACTACGTAACAGACCACGGATTCACACTCCGTAGTCTACAATCCTCTCTACTAGCCGCTCGAAAGATGCGGATCGGTAAAGCCTTAGCATGTACATACGACGATGAAGCGCCATAACTGGCGTATCGTTCATCGCTGCGGACCTATGTCCGAGCGGTACTTCATAGTGTAGATGGTTATCACGCTAGGCTTTCACCCTAGAGACTCGGGTTCGAATCCCGGTGAGGTAATTTTTTCCTAGATAGCGTTTTTACACTTAAGCATGTGTCAAGTGTCCGACTTTTCATAAACATGTTTATCGGTGAGGTAATTTTTTCCTAGATAGAGGGCATACGAAGTACGTACCAAATATCCTACTACGTATAAAGATATTTATCGGTAATGTGATTAAATTTTCCATAGGCTACTCACTTTAAAAATTTTTATAATATGGATATCGATAGTAGGAAAAGTATTACTGAGTATTAACTCGACGGTCCGACTTGGCGTTGCCGATCGAGTGCGGAGACTCCGCTGCGTCTGTCCGCAAACGTCGTCGTCTGCGCTCGAACGTCGTCGTTCGTGCGCGAACGCCGCGCTGAGTGAAAACGCCGCAGCTGTCCTCATCTTAGTCTTCGATCGCGGCGATGTTCGTGCGCCGCCTTCGCGGTGACGCCGAGAGAGACGAAAATTCACCCCTGTTGGCGTCAACACCATCGGCGTCTCGCGTGAGGTCGTCGAAATCGGCGCCGTGGTTCATCGCCGGCGCGCTCGCGCTCGCCTCGCTCGGGTTCGCGTACGCCAAGTACGGCTTCGGAAACGACTTTTCGAACGCGCTTCTCTCTCGCAAGTACATCGTCACGCAGCACAGAATGCTCGGACCCGAGGTTGATCAGTGCAGCGCCGCGTGTCGCAAGCACAACAACTCGGCGATCGGCGAGTACGCGTTTGAGGATGAAAAGTGCAAAGTCAACGGCGGAGGCATCGGGTGTTACGGTGCGAGCTGTCGCTTCTGTCAAACGAAACCGTACTCGTCGCGTCCGACTCAGTGGAGGTATCAGCAGTGTCCGCCGTGCGTGTGTAACCACCACGGGGCGACGGGGTGCGACCCGTGTCCGGGCAGGTACTCGTACTTTCGCTTCAACGTGAAAACGATTCGCCAAAATACACCGGGCGATGAACTCTTTGGCACGACGTGCTCCGGTTCGATGATTTGTCAGTTTTCTGAAGTCAAACTGTATACAAACAAGGGGACAGAGACGCTCGCGCTCGACCCGTCGCAGAGCACCGTGCTCAACGGAAACCTCTGCGCTTCAAACGAGGGTCCGAACGCGGCGACGGATGGCGACTTGAACACGAAAATGTGCGACAGAGACACCGTCGGTGAAGAAGGTGGGCTCAATTTCGTATTCGCCGCCGTGGAGCCTTCGCAATTCTCCCACTACGAGTTTTTCACCGCCAACGATTGTCCGGTGCGCGACCCGACGTCGTGGACGTTTTACGGTTCCACGGTGTCGAATGAAGGCCCGTGGATCGAGCTCTCCAGTGGAAGCCAACAGCCGCCAAACGAACGATTCGCATCGTACGGTAAACGCGCCGTGTGCGGTTGAGCAGTTTTACAGTACTTCGCGGGCGCTGCTCCCCTTTTCTTCACACGTATTGCCCGCCCATCGCTTTGTAGTAACTCTTGTCAGTGGCGGTTTCAATGTTATAAATCACAACCTTAAGACTAGTACCCTACCACCATCGCCACCACCACCACCACCACGTGGGTATGTGGTTCGGTAGGT
>Ga0181600_10002647_pt1 | contig 13707 bp, 7 predicted proteins | sample 041ome_2_FD_132982 | JGI IMG/M metagenome (GOLD analysis project Ga0181600, IMG submission 132982) | Coastal salt marsh microbial communities from the Groves Creek Marsh, Skidaway Island, Georgia - 041406US metaG (megahit assembly) | ecosystem: Environmental > Aquatic > Marine > Intertidal zone... | reverse complement strand
CGTGCTCAAGGCGGGTGATCGCGTTGGCATTACCTGTTCCCCTAAGCAGGGATTGCAGGTCACGCTCGATACGGTTGCCAAGCTCTCTGACCGCGGATTCTCGCTGACGCCGCACCTCGCTGCGCGTCAGGTCATGCATAAGCAGCATCTCAAAGACATTGTGTCCCAGCTCACAGACAATGGGATTACCTCTATCTTTGTGCCGGGTGGTGATCTTGATGAGCCCATGGGTGAATACGACAGCTCGGCGGCCGTCCTTCGCGATCTAGCCGAGATGGAGCATCCGTTTACCCGCATTGGCGTCGCCTCTTACCCCGAAGGTCATCCTGCAATATCAGACGACATTTTGTTTGAGGCCTTGTCGGCAAAGCAGGGCATAGCCACGCACATGGTGACCCAGATGTGCTTTGACATGCCGGTGCTGGTCAAGTGGCTCTCGGAGATGCGCGATCGAGGCATTACGACACCCGTATGGATCGGTCTTCCCGGCGTGATGGACCGGATGCGCCTGTTCAAGACGTCACTGCGCATTGGCGTGGGGCAGTCGGCTAAATACGCGAAGAAGCAAAAAGGCCTCATCGGCATGTTCCTGCGAAGCCCAACGTATAAGCCCGACTCGTTATTAAAAGAATTAAACCCAGCGATAAACGATGAACGCATGGCCATCGAAGGTTTGTACATGTTCACGTTTAATCAAATCGACAACACTGTTCAGTGGTCTCAAGAACAACTTAAACGCCTGGGTTAAATCGCCCACCGGAGACTTTTCCAATGACAAACAGCACCCCTCTCGCGATAGGAATCGGGCCGCGCGTGCGCCGGTCGCCTTTTTTTGACTCGACTATTGACGCCGGTGTCCGGTCGTTCACGATTTATAACCACATGTATTTGCCGGTTCATTTTGGGGACCCCCTGGCGGAATACTGGGCCATGGTTAATGGCGTTATTTTGGCGGATCACTCGGTGCAGCGGCAGGTAGAAATTAAGGGGCCGGACGCGCTGGCACTGACGCAACTTTTGACGCCCAGAGACATCTCGACCTGCCCCGTGGGCCGAGGTCGTTATGTCGTTTTTTGTAATGACCAGGGCGGTATCATCAACGACGCTGTTTTGTTTCGAATGGCAGAGGACTGTTTTTGGTTGTCGCCGGGTGATGGCGACGTCATCTTATGGGCGACAGGTCTCGCACGGGGCAAGGGCTACGATGTTGAAGTGAGCGAGCCCGATGTATCGCCGTTGCAGCTTCAGGGGCCCGTCTCGCCGCATGTGGCAAAGAAGCTATTTGGTGAGATTGCGCTCACGCTTGGTTACTACCAATGCGTTGAGCTTGAGCTCAACGATATTCCTGTTGTTCTTACTCGGACCGGCTGGAGTGGGGAGCTGGGCTATGAAATTTACCTCCTTGACCAAACGCGAGGCGCGGAGCTCTGGGACCTCATAATGGAGGCGGGGAAAGAGTTTGGGATACTGCCGGCTTGCCCATCGCTAATGCGCAGTGTCGAGGGTGGGATTTTGTCGCACGGCTCGGATATTACGCCCTGTGATTCGCCATTCACTATTGGTCTTGAGCGACTCATGGACCTCGACAAACCGTCGGAGTTTATTGGCCGTGATGCGCTTAAGCGAATTGAACAAGAAGGGACGCCGCGCAAGTTAGTCGGTGCCAATTTTGGAGGTGAGGCCATTGGTGGCAACGATAAGTTCTGGGATGTTTATTCCGAGGGCGCGGTTGTTGGACACATTACGCGCTGCTGCTATTCACCGCGACTGGAGCACAACATTGCCCTGGTGAACGTGCCAACCGAGTTGTCAGCGCTCGGTACCCAAGTCCAACTCGATATTCGCGGCACGCTAGTGGACGCTGAAATCGCCGCTTTGCCCTGGTTCCAGTCGCATAAGACCATCCCAGAGGGAATCTAGCGCTAAAATTAGGACCGTGATGACGTGTTTAAATACGAAAAGGGGCTTATTGAAGCCCCTTTTTTTTGAGCGTTACTCCGGTTGTTCTACCCTCATCGTCAGTAAGCCTGCGATGAGCATTGAGACTCCCCCGATAACTAGGGCGTATACCGGCTCACCACCAAACAGTTGCCCTACGATGACCCCCAGAATGCTCGCGGCGAGAATTTGTGGCAGCACGATAAAGAAATTGAAAATCCCCATGAACAGGCCCATTTTTTGATAGGGGATTACTGTCGATAGAAGCGCGTAGGGCAGCGATAAAATAGATGCCCAAGCCATACCTACTCCCACCATACTCAGTAGCAGGAAGAAAGGGTCTTGGATGACGACGAACGAGATAAATCCAAAGCCACCGCAGAATAGGTTCACCATGTGTGATCGCTTCAAACCCATTTTTCGCACCATGATAGGTATGAGAATGGCGAATAACATAGCGACCACATTGTAGGTCGAAAAGAGCAGGCCTACCCAGTCTGCACCTTGGTTGTAGGCGCCCGTCGTGGGGTCCGTCGTATTGAAATGGTAAGCGGTCACCGCCGCCGTTGTGGACGTCCACATGGCGAAGAGTGGAAACCAACTGAAGAACTGCACGGCGGCAAGTTTGCGCATGGGCCCAGGCATGTTGAATAGATCGTGAAGTACCGTGACAAAGCCGTGATCGGTCTTACCCCTTGCGATTAGCCGAGAAGCAGCAAGTTGGCAAAGTCCGAAGACCGCTATGCCGACGCTCAGTATGTACAGGTTCCGATCGAGTACGTCCGAGAACGTATCAATGATGAATGTCGCGGCTACACCTAACAATAGCCACGTAGCACCGCCTCTCGTATAGCTGGATGCCTCGGCCGGTGACACATCACTCGCCGCTGATTCATCCGCACTGTCCTCAAAGAAAGAGGCCATCTCTTCGGGGGCGTATTCCTTGGTTGTAAATACGGTCCACGAGACCGCCGCCAAGAAGATGAGTCCACCGGCGTAAAAGGACAGTTTTACCGACTCTGGGATGGCGCCCACATCTGCGGTGTTCGATACGTCAAACCAGTTGGTCATCATCCAAGGCAATGCAGATGCGACAACCGCACCGATGCCAATAAAGAATGACTGCATCGCGTAGCCAAAACCGCGTTGCTCCGGCGGCAAGACATCGCCTACCAGCGCTCGGAAAGGCTCCATCGATACATTAATCGAGGCGTCTAATATCCACAGGGTGCCGGCGGCGATCCATAAGCTGGGGGAGTTGGGCATGACGAATAGCGCAGCAGTGGACAGTAATGCACCGTAGAGAAAATAGGGTCGACGACGTCCGAGCTTTCCCCAGGTACGGTCACTGAAATAGCCAACAATGGGTTGAACAACCAGCCCTGTTATCGGTGCAGCAACCCAGAGCAAGGTCATATTGTTGTAGTCCGCACCGAGCGTCTGAAATATTCGACTGACATTGGCGTTTTGCAACGCAAAGCCAAATTGAATGCCCATGAAGCCAAAGCACATGTTCCAGATTTGCCAGAAGCTGAGTTGGGGTTGCTTAGTCATCGGTAGGGTTCACCTTGTTTCAAAATGCCTAGTTGTCGTGAATCAAAAAATGGCGTTCTATTGCCTCGGTTTGGCACGGTAGTCGGCCCAGTCAATGTCCATGTAGTCTGCAGTCACAGTTCCATTACTCGATGCGTAAAAGCCGACGTGCGCGCCCGTGTAGTACTGGCTGAGTAGCTGATTTGGTGGCATTGAATGCAGCAGTGACCACTCACTGTCAGGCGTAAACCGATACCGTACCTCGTACTCTTTCCCCAAGCTTTCCAACTGCCACTCAATAACACCTGAGTATTCAGGAACAACCTTTGAGGCAAGCATCATCGGTGCGCCGCGATTGGCAAGTGTGATATTGAGCTCGTAGCCGTTCTCCCATCTTCTCACCACGGCATTGAGGTAGTGATCGTCTTTTTGGAAGAGGGTGATACCTGCTTCACTGTTCGCGGCCTGGCTTTCGAAGTGGGTGCGCGCGGTAAACAGAAAGTCGCTTTCTGTTTGCTTTATTCCAATCTGAGCAACCCGCTCGCGGGCTGCAGGTGTGGTGCTTTGCGAATACAGCCGAAGAAATCCGGGCCGACTGTTGAGGCTGTAAGCGTCTCTATTTGGAGCCCGTCTGAAGGTCCAGGCTAATCCAAGCTCCGCTTGCTCAAAGTCGTCCCGCAAGGTCAGGGATGGGCGATGTTGGCTATTAGCAAAGGGCAGTGGACTTTTGCGCTCCACACGACCGGTAGAAGGCGCGGCGACAGGCCATAGATATTTTTTCTCCTTCCACCAATAGGGCTCTCGCTCCCACTCAACTTCAATGAGGTGGGTCTCGCGCCCCATATTGGATCTTCGCTCTTCGTCGCCGCGGATGCCTAGTGCCACCATGTACCAACGGCCGTCCTCAAGTTCGACAAGGTCAGCATGGCCGGTACTGTTGACCCAGTTGTCATAGCTCAGGTGCCTCGACGTCAATATAGGGTTTCGTTCATTGCCCTCGTAAGGACCGGTGAGTGAATCGCTCACGGCAATGGTGACTGCATGATTGAAGGAAGTACCCCCTTCAGCAACTAACAAGTAGTACCGACCGTCGTACTTATAAATATGGGGCCCTTCAGCCCAGATGGCCCGCTTGAGTGCGCCTCGCCACAGGAAGTGACGCTCGCCAATCAGCTCCCAAGAGTTTGGATCGACACGCTGAAGCCATATCTCGCCTTCACCTGGGTAGCTGGCGTCTGCAGGTCCATGATTGCCGACATACCAGACGCTCCCGTCATCGTCGAAAAACAAGTCGGGATCTATCCCGGGAGCGCCTTCGATGACATTTGGCATTGACCATGGTCCGGCCGGATCGTCAGCTGTGAGGACGAAATTGACCATTTGCGTGTCTTTACCGGGCTCAGCAGGCGAGTAAACATTGGTCGTGATGAGATAAAACTTGTCATTGTGACAGCGTAGCGACGGCGCATGAATGCCGCCATCCGACTGAACATCGACAAGATTCACCAATCCAGACGCTTGCTCCCGTCGATGGAGTCCATGGCCAATTAACTCCCAGTTCACCAGGTCTTTCGAGTGATGAATGGGTAAGCCTGGGAAGTACTCGAAGGAAGAATTGGCAATATAGAAGTCGTCGCCTACGCGACAGATGCTCGGGTCCGGATAGCCCCCGGAGATAATCGGGTTAGTGAATTGCCCAGCGGTCACACCAGCGGCGGCAAGCCCCAGTCCCCACACGAGGGTAAGTGAGGCGACTACCTGTTTATTTACTGTGGACATGGCGCTAATCAACCTCAGTCTAGTTCAAATACCTGTGCCGTTTTGGCTGGAATGTTTATCCGATCGGCCAGTTTATGCCGGTCTCCAGTCAAGACGTTTCGCGCCCTCGTCGCGCCAGCAAGACCCTGAGCGTAGCGGCTGCTATCAAGATGTACTGCGTTTGGTTCGTTGTTCATGACGACCATCACCCGCTGCTCTTCGTTGAATCTGAAGTAAACATAAATGCCATCTCGCGGCGCGAAGTGAAGCAAGTCCCCGTTGTGAATGGCGGTCGCATCGCGGCGCCAGGTAAATAGCGTCGAAATGAAGTCCTGAGCGGCTTCAACGTCGTCACTTAGCCCCTTTCCTTTAAACGCGTCGACGCGATCGCCTGACCAACCCCCGGGAAAGTCAGCTCTTAAACGGCCATGGTCGCCGTTTGCACCCGCATTCATTAACAGTTCTGTGCCGTAAAGCATTTGCGGGATTCCGCGGGTGGTCGCAAGGAAGGTCATCGCCATCTTGTAGCGAGCAAAATTCTCATCGACGCCGGGGTACAAGCGAGTCATATCGTGGTTGTCAGCGATGAGCATCAGTCCCATGGGATCCGGATACAAAAAGTCGTCGGCGAGTACTTGATAGAGCTTGATCAAACCCGTATCCCAGCGCTCTTCTTCATTGACGGCCTCCCTGACGGCCTGTTGCAACGGGAAGTCCATAAGTTGCGGCGCGCCCGAGTCGTAGCCGTCGTGATTTTGTTTTCCCTTCTGCCAATACGAGATCGTCGCCGGATTCATCGACCATTCTTCACCCACGATGCTCATGTTCGGATACTCGGCGATTACTCGCCATGTGAAGTCGGATAAAAACGCACGATCGTTATAGGGCCAGGTATCGACACGGACCCCCGACAGATCAGCCGTTTCGATCCACCATATTATGTTTTGAATGAGGTAGGTCGCTAACAGCGGGTTCTGCTGATTCAGATCGGGCATTGTTGGAACGAACCAACCCGTGATCATTTCGCTTTTATCGAAATCGGATGCATACGGATCTTGATGCGTTTCCCGGCGATGATTGGTCGGTGAGAACTCGGCATCGCGATTGATCCAATCGGCGGTTGGTAAGTCATGCATCCAGGGGTGCTCGGAGCCGATATGGTTTGGCACAAAGTCGTGAATGATGCCTATCCCTAGCCGCCTCGCACTGCGACTTAGCTCCACATAATCAGAGTTGCTTCCTAAGCGCGCATCTACGCGATAGAGGTCGGTAACCGCGTAACCATGATAGGAGCTGTCCTTCTGGTTATTCTCTAAGACGGGTGTCATCCAGAGCTGTGTCATTCCGAGTTGCGTAAAGTAGTCGAGATTTTTTGTGATCCCCGCCAAGTCACCACCGTGTCGCCCATAGGGATGCTGTCCATCCGCCGGCTCATGGAGATGTTCGACTGTGTCGTTGCTGGGGTCACCATTTGCGAAACGATCGGGCATGATCAGATAGACGGCATCCTTTGCACTGAATCCTTGTCTATCACTCGAGTTTTCACGCCGCGCATGCAGAGGGTAAGGCACCTCTGATGGGGTCCCATCTGCGGCGATATACAGAAACTCAACTGTTTGCGGCGCTGCGTCTGCAGCGATCGTCAGGTCAACGAAAAGGTAGTTTGGACTATCACCGCTGGTCACTTGGCTAATTGTCACGTCACCCGATTTACTCGAGAGGCTGCCGGAGCCAATGTCGTTGCCATACATCATTAGTTGAAGCGACGGATCAGCCATACCGACCCACCAGTTAGGCGGGTCCACACGATCGACAGTGGCGCCAAGGGTTTGGCTGGAAATGCCACCTAATAGCACGAAAAAAAGCGTGGCCTTGAGGTTCATGTGGTTGCCTCCGACTGCAACAGAAGGGTCTTTAACGACCGTCCCTGCGTTATTGTTTGATTAGGCTGATAGCAAAACCGCCGCCCGAAGCCATCATCACATCTAGAGTTGAGTTTGCGGTGACCGTCATGGTATCGATGACCGCATCGTAGGGGTTGGTCTCCCAATCTGCATCGGCGCCGTCCCGATAAACGGTGGCGGTATAGGTGCCCTCGCCCAAGAAGCTAAAATCAAGGATCACAGACCGCGCGTCTTCGTTGGTAATGCCGCCAATAAACCAATTTTTTGAGCCCCGCTCCTGGCGTGCGTAAACCACGTATTCGCCAATTTCACCTTCCAGCGGCAATGACTCTTCCCAGTCTGCAGGCACGTCCTTAATGAATTGAAAGAGGTCGGGTTTGGCGGCGTAATTACGCGGTAAATCGGCCGCCATCTGCAGGGGGCTGTACAGGACGACCATCAATGCCAACTGCTTGGCTATGGTGGTTCGAATACGCTCGCTCGCGTCCATCCCTTTAAACGTGACATCAAACACGCCAGGGGTGAAATCGAGCGGTCCGCCCATCATTCGAGTGAAGGGCAGTATGGTGGTGTGTGCCGGCTGATTTCCCTCAGACCAGGCATTGTATTCCTGTCCGCGCACGCCCTCACGGGTCATGAAGTTGGGGTAAGTGCGACGCAGCCCTGTGGGTTTGATGGGCTCGTGCATATTGATGCCAATCTTGTATTTGGCGGCCAGCTCGATCGATCTCTGATAATGATTCACCATGAACTGGCCATGGTTCCACTCGTAGACGAGAAACTGGTCATTGTCATCATCACTGCCGTGAACGTCGTGGCGTGGATACCTATTTGAAAAGCCAACATAGCCAGTCTTCAGATGATTAACGCCCAGCTCCTGATAGAGCGCATACGCATCTTCCATTTGATCTTCATAGTTTTTGATACCGCCTGAGGTCTCGTTGTGGAGAACGAGGTCGACATTCTTTTCTTGTGCGTAGGCAGCCACCGCTTCGAGATCGAAAAAGGGTTGCGCTTCCGTGAAACTAAAGAGATCGGCGTTAGCGATCCAGTCGCCATCCCAGCCGATATTCCAACCCTCGACGAGGAACCCATCGAGCCCATGCTCGGAGATGAAGTCGATGTAGCGCTTCGCCTCGGTGGTCGTTGCCCCCAGCTTCTCGCCAGTAGCCCAGCTATTCTCCCCTAGGTGCATGCCCCACCATATGCCCATGTAAATTCCAGGCTTCACCCACGATACATCACCGAGTTTGTTGGGTTCGTTGAGGTTGAGAATAAGGTTGGATGACAACAGTTCCGTTGCGGAGTCAGTTACCTGAATGGTGCGCCAGGGTGTTTCAAATGCGCCGCTTCTTCGAACTCTCACACCGTCGTAACCGGTAACCAATTCACCTTTCAAGACGCTGCCTTGGGTGCCCCGAAGCACCATGCTTGAGTAGTCAATCAGTGAGGCTTCGTGAATCGTGACGTAGCGCTCCGTGCTGTCGAGAACGGTCAGCGGCGTGTGCGCGCTTTTAACGCTGGCGACGTCCGTCTTGAAGTACTCGTACTCGTAGCGATCCTTATTGTAGGCAGGGTTCCAGAATGTTCTGTCGCTTGGATTGGCAATATCGAACTCGGTTAGCTCATCCGTAATGAGCAGTTCGCCGCCCTTGAAGTCCTCGGGAAATTCAAATCGGAAGCCGACGCCTTCATCAAAGACTCGGACTCGCAAGGTGAGCGCTCTACTGCCGTCACTGATGGTGAAACTCTGTTCGTTGTGATGGTCCCTGACGATACGACGTTCGCCCCACGGTTGCTCCCACAGCAGATCGGTAGAGCCAGATGTGCTTGGCGCGACGTAGAGAGCATCGGCGAAGTTCGCCGCGTTTGCGAAGGCAAACCCGAGGCGGCTGTCATTGATGACGGGTGTACCCTGATCGCTAACTGAGTAGTGAACTCGTCCCAGTTCATCGTTACTAATGTGGAAAGCCAGTTCACCGTTTGGTGCAGTGACGGTATAGACTTCGGGGCCTTTGGCGCAGCTCGATAAGAAAGCTGCACAGACCACACCCAAGACAAATGCACGAATCATCGTAACCCCCATTATTTTTCAGGGATCATACATCCCGAACCTATTTTCATCACCGGAATGTTAATTTTCTGGAGATTGTCGACTTTTTCTGCGTGATTGCCCCTAGGTTGAGAGCCAATCCAGTCAGTTATTTGATGCAGGGATGAGGTAGCACCATCGCATTGTTGATGGCGCTAAATGACGGCTTCGGATCATTGGGCTTTCAAGAAAGCATCGTGCGTGGGTAATTTCTCGACCGTAGTTCCGATCAGTGACTTTAGATCGTGTAATAGACCCTGGAGCTGATCACCGCTAATACTGTGCGCCAGGGGGTGATAGTCCTCTGGCACCAGTCGTTGACCAATCATTACCTGTTGCCAGGCAATTTCGTGGAACAGTTCATCGTTTTCTTTAAACACCTTACCCGAGCTTTTGAACAGCTCAATGCGGTGTGCCAGGGTGTCAGGGATATCCATGTTTTGACAGTCGATCCAGAATTGGCTGTCCATTCGCTGGTTGACCTTGTAGTGCAGGATGATGAAGTCGCGGATATGCTCAAATTCGACCTGCGATTGTCGATTGAATTCGTCTACCTCTACCTGTTTGATACCATTGTGCGGGAAGTGTTGGACGAGTCGTCGTAACCCCGCCTGTATGAGATGGATGCTGGTTGACTCTAGTGGCTCTAAAAACCCGCTCGCCAACCCGAACGAGATACAGTTTTTATTCCACTGCTTTTTTCTGCGTCCTGTTTTGAAGGGAATGTTTCGAGGCTCAGCTAGAGGTTCACCCTCGAGATGATCAAGCAGCACCTGGCGCGCCTCATCATCGGACATATAGTCACTGCAATACACATGCCCATTTCCGGTGCGATGCTGTAGCGGGATATTCCACTGCCATCCTGCCTTGTGAGCGATTGATCGCGTGTAGGGCCTGATGTCTCCGATAGAGACTGTTGGCACAGCCATGGCCCTATCGCACGGTAGCCAGTGCCCCCATTCCTCGTAACCGGTTTTGAGCGTTTGCTCAATCAACAGCCCCCGGAATCCAGAGCAATCCAGGAAGAGATCTCCCTCGACCACAACACCCGACTCGAGCTCTACCGATTGTATGAAACCCGAATTACTGCACTGATGAACGCGATTGATGATGCCCTCGAGACGCTTCACTCCCTGCGCCTCGCAAAAGCCACGCAGGTATTTTGCATACAAACCCGCATCGAAGTGGTAGGCGTAGCTCAGACCCGCCAGATCAGTGCCTGGAAGTTGCTGCAGTTTCGCAAACTTATTTTTCTTCGCCGTTTGGTAATTCAACGAGAAGTCCCAGAAATCAGACTCAATGCCTTCTTGCTGGCTGCGCAACCAGAAATTATGGAAGGTACAAAAGGCAAAGTCCTTCCCGATATTTCCGAAGGCGTGCATGTAGCTATCGCCGTCTTGACCCCAGTTTTCGAACTGGATGCCTAGCTTAATGCTGCCCTGAGTTGCCTTTAGAAACTCTGATTCTTTGAAGCCTAGGGCGTTGTTGAAGTTGATAATGGGTGGAATGGTTGCCTCGCCGACACCGACAATTCCAATGTCATCTGACTCAACCAAGGTAATAGAAATAACTTTGCTCAACGTACGCGCAAGTAGTGCCGCCGCGTTCCAGCCTGCGGTACCTCCGCCGACAATGACCACTCGGTTAATAGCGTGATCGTCCATTCTTATGTGCCCCAATAAAAAAGCCCCGGCCGAATTAACGGCGGGGGCTTTAAGGTTAGCTAGTTTGCTTAGAAGTTGTAACTAAATCCAACGCGGTAGTTTTCACCGTACTCCTGGTAGTCACGGATCTGGCCACCGTTGAGCGAAGTGAAAGGCTCGTCAGTCAAGTTAACGCCCTGTGCGTAAACGCGCAGGCCTTCTAGGTTAGCGATACCCGCATCAGCGAAGTCATAAGATAACTGCGCATCGACGATGGTCTCGCTCAGCATGGTGTACTGCTCAACGCTAAAGCCCAAGCCGTAGAGATCGCCTTTGAAGTCATCACGATGACGCATACTGACGCGCGCTTCAAAGCCGCCGTTTTCGTAGTAAACGGTCGCCTGCTGGATACTGTCAGACAGTCCTGGGAGTTCAAAATCCGAACCGCCTGGCGTCTTGATGTCTGACTCAACGCCCGTATGGCTCGCGAAGATACCCCAGCCGTCGAGGCTCTCGTGGATCATGCTCAGTGGCATGGCCAGGGAAAGCTCCCAGCCTGTCAGCGTTCCATCGCCACCGTTAACTTTACCGTTAACCGTTGCTGTGGTGCTGCCATCAGGTGTTGACTGACCGCTTGCCGCCAGGAAGTCGGAGACGTCGATTTCTGCTGCGCCGTCAAAGATCCACTCTTTCAGATCTTTGTGGTAGAGAGCAATCGAGAAGTAACCATCCTCAGCGAAGTAGTTCTCGTAGGTCAGATCGATACCCAGCGCCTCTTTTGGCTCGAGTGAGGTGTTACCACCCCCAGCACCAATGTAGTTGCCGTATTGGTCAGGGACCAAATTAACGCCAATACCAAACGACGCGTTCATCTCGTCCATACGAGGGCGAGACATGGTTTGAGCGACACCCAAACGAATAGTTTGCTTGTCATCCAATGCAACGCGGAGGTTCATGCTAGGCAGTGTATTACTGTAATCATGCTTTACTGTCTGACGAACCAGACTGCCACCGCTTTGCGCAAAGGCATTTGATGACTGGTCAGTTTGTATGTGTCGAACACCGATGTTACCGCTAACCTCTTTGCCCGCGATGACGGTCTCAAGATTCGCCATAGCAAACATAGTGGTAACGTCTTCTTTCACGTTCCACTGGTTGGTGGCATAACTAGACTCTTCCAAAGTGAGGTCATAGAAACCGTCACGAACCATTCCCTGCGAGTCGTACGCAACCATGTTGCCCATGCCAATAAAGTCAAGGCTGACGCTGCCAAGGTTGTACTGGTCAGGAATCGCCAGCATTTCTGGGAATGCATTCAGGGTCATAAAGAAGTTTTCAGCTGTCTTCTTCTTGGTACGCGCACGGTGAGACACACCGTACTCAACACTGGTGATCATGCCCTTATTGACTTGCTGCGTGGCCGCGAGCTTCAGCGCATTCAGTTCATCATCGATGTTAGGTGCGTTTAAGAAGCCGTCCTGAGCCGTGTTCTCAAACTCGGTGCCAGTGGCATTGAATTTGTCATTCAATGTTGACTGCCATCCCCAAGTCAGCGGACCGCCCAATTGGATCAAGCTTGGATCAGCGTAGTTGAGGTTAGGACTAAAGGTTGCACCAGCACCGCCGGGTGCGAGGTTATAACCAATCGTGTCAGCCTCACCACGATCGTTACCACGACCGGTACCTGCGTAGCTTTCGAACGAGGTGATTTCACGCTCAACCGCAGAGCGACTGACGTCAAACTCAATCTGCAGGTCGTCGCTGTAGTCGAACATGGCGTTAAAGCCGAACTGTGTCAGCTCAGCCTTTCGCTCTTCGAAGTCGTTACGAACAACGACACGTTGTCCGTCCGTCGTGCCACTAGTCACCAAGCCATCGGCGTTGGGAGCACCGGCAGTAACTGCGCCCTGACCCCAGGCAAACGGAATTTCGATTCCGCGGAGGATCTTCTGATCCGCAAAGTCCACATACAACATATCAGCCGTCATGCTCAGACGATCGCTTGGCTCCATCTGAACAACCAGCATGGTTGAATCGCGGTCCAACGTTGATGAGCGAACGAAGGGCTTCGCACCCCCCAGAACGCCACCGGGATAACCCCATGAGTTCCAGCGATTCTCCTGGTTCGGTGACTCCATTGCCGCGTGAGCGAAAGCGATACCAATTGCATCATCAGCAAACTGGTTGATATACGAGAAAGTCGCGTTGATGCCAGTATCTTCTGAATCAGGGTTCAACTGTCCCAGATTGTTGTACTCGTACTCTGCCTTGAGCTGCGTGCGCGCCTCTGTATCCAGTGGCTTCAGAGTGCGCATATCAATAACGCCGGCGATGCCTTCAGCCTCAAGAGTGGCATTAGGTGTTTTGTAGACGTTCACTTCGGCCATAATTTCTGACGGGTAGAGATCGAACTCGACACCACGGTTATCCGAGATCGAAACCTGCTCACGACCGTTAAAGGTCGTCGCACTCTCATTCTCACCAAAGCCACGGATGCTGATGCGGCTTGCACGGCCATCAAGGCGCTGTGCGGCAAGGCCTGGGAGTCGCGCTAGCGACTCTGCAATCGACGAGTCGGGCAGTTTGCCGATGTCTTCTGCAGAAATTGATTCGATTACCGAGCTGTTAAATCGCTTGTTCTCGATAGAGTCGATCAGACTCTTTCGATAACCCGTGACGATTACTTCTTCCATGACCTCGGCTTCTTCCTGCGCTGCAGCAGGAAGTGCAACGGCCATGCCGCTGACAGCGAGAGCCACAGATACCGCACTCGCCAACCGCGAACGGTTGAAAGTCGTGTTCTTCATTTTGTGTCCCCTCAAAAGATGGATTGGTTAAT